>OBEQ011443570.1_pt1 | contig 10634 bp, 11 predicted proteins | sample 1670901 | NCBI WGS metagenome assembly OBEQ01 (sample SAMEA104232315, study PRJEB22302) | groundwater metagenome | biome: forest; feature: aquifer; material: groundwater | place: USA | collected 2011-08-07 | depth 5.4 m | reverse complement strand
CGCAGCGCGCGCGCTGCCGGGCCGCGGCGCGCGCGCCCCCGCCGCCGACGCGCTGCTGGGCGCCGTCGACCGCGACGCCGCCGACCCGGTACGTCGCGTCGCGCTGGCCGCGCTGGTTCGCTGCCGCGACGGGCGCATCGGGGCCAAGCTGCTCGCCATCGTGGCCGACGGGCGCGCCGCCACCGCGTGGCGCCAGTTCGCCGCCATCCAGCTGGGCGAGCTCGCCGACCGCGCCCTGGTGCCGCGCATGCTCGAGCTGTTCCTGCGTGCGCGCAAGGACGCCTTCGGCGACGAAGACTCCATGTGGCTCGCGGCCGCGCTCGCCCACGCCCTGGGCGCCCTGGCCGACCCACGCGCGACCTCCGCCCTCGTCGACGCGGCCAGCGACCCCGCCTTCTGGCCCGTCCAGGCCGCCGCCGTCGAAGCCCTCGGCCGCACCTGCCCGACCTCCGCCCGCCGCGCCGCCCGCTCCGCCCTCACCGCCGAAAACGGCCGCGTCGTCGGCGCCGCCCGCCGCACCGTCCGCCAGTGCGGCTGGACCCAGTAGGGGACGGTGTTGCCAAATTAACTTTCGGCCGCAAGTGCCTGAAACCTCGTCGCGCCCACGAGGTTTCGCGAGGTTGGCGCCGAAAGTTAACTTGGCAACACCGTCCCCCAGGTCACCCCAGGTCAGTCGCGCCCACGAAGTTTCGCGGGGTTGGCGCCGAAAGTTAACTTGGCAACACCGTCCCCCGTCAGAAGCGGATGTCGATGACGCGGTCGGCGTTGCCGAGGGGGTCGCCGGCGGAGGCGGCGCCGATGGCGAGGGCGGTCGCGCCGAGGGCGACCACGCCGGTCGCGGTCCAGAACCACCACGTCTTGTAGATGGGCGGGGAGGAGTGGCTGACGGGGCGTGGTGGGGATGGCAGCGGGATCAGCTTGAGGTCGACGGCGTAGGTCTGGCCGGCCTGGACAGCCAGGGCACGGAAGCCATCGTGGAAGCCGTCGGTGCTGACGCGGACCTCGCGTGGGCCGGGGTCGACCTCGACGCGCAGGGGCGTCTGACCGACCAGCTTGCCGTCGATGGTCACGTCGCCGCCCGGAGGTTGCGAGGTCACGCTCACGACCGCCGCGAAGGGCAGGAGGTCGACCTCGACGACGGTCGTCTGGTTGGTGCCGATCTTCACCGTGTCGAGGAACTCGGCGTGGCCGGCCTTGGACACCTTGAGCGCGTGCGTGCCCACGGGCAGGGTCAGCGGGGCGGTCATGGGCGAGGTCGCAACCGGCGCACCGTCGAGCTCGATCTCGGCGCCATCGACGGTGACCTTGACCTGCAGCGTGCCGGTGCGCGCTGGCGCGGGCTTCCTCGGCGACTTCTTCTGCGCGAACGCCTGCGTCGGACCACTCAGGATCGCGACGACCGTCAGCAGCGTCATCACCAACGCACGAAACGGCATGCTCGCTTACACTAGCACGACACGGTGCAGGCTTGCACGCGGCGCGAAGGCCGCATAGCTTCCACCACCCATGTTGTTCACCCGCTCCAACACCATCACGCTCGACGCCGCGCTGCGCGACCTCGGCTCGCAGGATGCGCGCGTGCGCGCCGCCGCCGCCGACGCACTGGGCGACGTTGCCGAAGGCGCGGACCGCGAGCGCGCCCGCCTCGGCCTGGTCGGCGTCCTCGACGACGCACGCTTCGAGGTGCGCTGCGCCGCCGCCCTCGCGCTCGGCGATCTCGGCGACGCCACCGCCCTCGACCCGCTGCTGGCCAAGCTCGACGACGCGCACGCCGAGACGCGCCAGGCCGCGGTCATCGCGCTGGGTAAGCTGGGCAACACTGCCGCCGTGCCCGCGCTGCTGACCGCGCTCAGCGACGGTCCACCCGAGGTGCGTTTCCAGGCCGCGCGCTCGCTGGCCGAGCTCGATCCGGGGCGCGCCTTCGAGCCGCTGTGCGCCGCGCTGCGCGACGCCGACGCCGAGGTGCGCGAGTCGGCCGCCGAGGCGCTCTCGGTGGTCGGCGATCGGCGCGCCGCCGGCTGGCTGGTCGACCTGCTCGAGGACACACGCGCGGGCACACGCTTCGCCGCCGCCATGACCCTGGCCTGGCTGGGCGACGCGCGCGGCTTCGACGTCCTGGTCGCCGCGCTGCCCGAGCGCGAGCGCGCCTACGACGCCATGGAGGGCCTCGAGGCCATCGCCGACGCACGCGCCGCCGTGCCGCTGGCGGCGCAGATGCGCCGCTTCCTCCTGCCGCCGGTGCTGCGCGTACGCGCCGCCGCCGCCCTGCTGGCCGTGACGCCCGACGACGCCGCGGCGCCCGCGGCGCGCGCGCTGCTCGAGAAGTCGGCCAAGTCGAGCCGGCTGGATGTGCGTGGCCTGGCCGAGGAGTGCCTGGCCAAGCTGAGGCTCAAGTGAAACGACCATGATCGACTCCCACTGCCACATCGACGGCGACGAGTTCGACGCCGACCGCGCCGAGGTCCTGGCGCGCGCCCGCGCCGCCGGCGTCACGCCCCTCGTGGTCGTCGGCACCGGCGCGACCATCGCGGCCATCCGGCGCGCGCCCGAGCTGGCCGAGCGCGAGGCCGACGTCTTCGCCACCGTGGGCGTGCACCCGCACGACGCGGCCCGCTTCCCCGACGCCGACTGGGCCGATCTCGAGGCCCTCGCGCGCTCCCCGCGCGTCGTCGCCATCGGTGAGACCGGCCTCGACTTCTATTACGACACCGCGCCGCGCGAGGCCCAGGCGGCCGCCTTCCGCCGCCAGGTGCGCCTGGCCCGCGCCCTGGGCAAGCCGGTCGTGTGCCACGTGCGCGACGCCCACGCCGAGGCGCTCGCTCTCCTCAACGAGGAAGGCGCGGCGTCAGTAGGTGCCGTCATCCACTGCTTCACGGGCACGGCCGCCCACGCGACCGCCTACGTAAACGCCGGATTTCATATCTCCTTCAGCGGCATCGTCACGTTCAAGGGCGCCTCGGCCGAGCCCATCCGCGAGGCCGCGCGCGTGGTTCCGCACCACCGCATCCTGCTCGAGACCGACGCGCCCTACCTGGCGCCGGTGCCCCGCCGGGGCAAGCGCAACGAGCCCTCGTACCTGCCCCACACCGCCGAGGTCGTGGCCGCCTGCGCCGGCCTCTCGACCGCCGATCTGGCCGCGCGCGCGACCGCCAACACGCGGGATTTCTTCCGCTTGACAGGCCTATAGCTGCCGCGTATAGGTATGCCCTTCTAAAGCTTCGGCTTTTCCGAAGCACGCACGATTGAGATAGGTAAGGAGTTCGGCCATGGCCTTCAGGATGGGGCTTCTCGGGAAGAAGCTGGGTATGACGCAGGTCTTCGGCGCTGATGGCGAGCGCATTCCGGTCACCGCGATTGCGGCCGGTCCCTGCGTGGTGACTGCGAAGCGCACGCTGGAGCGCGACAAGTACACGGCGATCCAGATCGCCTTCGACGAGCAGAAGCCCACCCGTATGAACAAGGCGGACCTGGGCAACTTTGCCAAGGCGAACACCACGCCCAAGTCGTTCGTGCAGGAGATTCGCCTGCCCGAGGCCGAGTGCGCCAAGTTCGAAGTCGGTCAGACCATCACCGCCGCCGAGATCTTCAAGGCGGGCGCGGCGGTCGACGTCATCGGCACCTCCAAGGGCAAGGGCTTCCAGGGCGTGTTCAAGCGTCACAACCTGGGCGGCTCGCGCAGCACGCACGGTCAGCACGAGTTCTTCCGCCACGGCGGATCGATCGGCTGCCGTCTGACCCCGGGTCGCGTGCACAAGGGCAAGCGCATGTCGGGCCACATGGGCGACGAGCGCAAGACCGTGCAGAACCTGGAGCTGGTCGAGGTCATCCCGGCGGACAACGTCGTGCTGGTGCGCGGCCCCGTCCCCGGTGGTCGCAACGGCTACCTGCTGGTGCAGAACGCGGTCAAGAAGACGCTGTACAAGCGCAAGCTGCACGAGGTCGTCGAGGAGAAGTCCAAGAACCCGATGAAGGCCTCGAAGGCGGGCGGCGGCGCTGCCAAGCCTGCCAAGCCCAAGAAGTAAGCAGGCCATCACACGAATGTCACGGGCCGGCGAGGCGACTCGCCGGCCCGTTTGCTTTCGTACACTCGGTCCAAGATCACGATGTCCAAGCTCTCCGAACGGCGCAACCGCCACGACGCGTTCCACCAGCGCGCCAAGAAGGAAGGCTTCGCCGCCCGCGCGGTCTACAAGCTGGAGGAGATCGACGTCAAGCACCCGCTGTTCCGGCCGGGTGCGGCGGTGCTCGACCTCGGCTGCCGTCCGGGCAGCTGGCTGCAGTACGCGGCCAAGAAGGTGGGCCCGCGCGGCGTGCTGGTCGGCATCGACCGCGAGCCGCTCGAGGTCACCATCCCGGGCGCGCGCATCGTCATCGGCGACGTGTTCACCGCCACGCCCGCCGAGCTGTCGGGCGACCTGCCCGCCTTCGACGTCGTGCTCTCCGACATGGCGCCCGACACGAGCGGCATCCGCTCACTCGATCAGGCGCGCTCCGAGGCCCTGTTCGAGCGCGCGCTCGAGCTGGCCGAGCTCTTGCTGGTACCGGGCGGTCACTTCGTCGGCAAGCTGTTCCAGGGCCCCGAGTTCCACAAGCTGATCCTCCGCTGCCGCGCCGACTTCACCAAGGTGGTGACGGTCAAGCCCAAGGGATCGCGCTCCGAGTCGCCCGAGCAGTATGTGGTCGGCCTGGGGCGCAAGCGGTAGGAGCGCTCATGGTCCCGCTCATCCTGAATCCCAACCACCCCGAGCCGCGCAAGATCGCGCACGCGGTGCAGATCATCGAGCGCGGCGGCGTGGCCCTCTACCCCACCGACACGGTGTACGCGCTCGGCTGCAGCATGGACGACAAGAAGGCGGTCGAGCGCATCCGGCGCCTCAAGCAGATGGACGACAAGCACCAGCTGGCGATGATCTGCCCCGACCTGTCCAACATCGCCCGCTACGCCATCGTCACCGACTTCGCCTACCGGCTGATGCGTCGGATCCTGCCCGGGCCGTACACCGTCGTGCTCACGGCCACGCGCGAGGTGCCCAAGCTCCTGCTCGACAAGCGGCGCACCATCGGCATCCGCGTGCCCGCGAGCCCCATCTCGGAGGCGCTGGTGCGCGCCCTGGGCAAGCCGCTCCTGACCACCAGCGCGGTGCCCCCCGATGGCGAAGGCGCGCCGGTCATGGACGTCGCCGAGGGCAAGGAAGCCTGGCCGCACGGCCTCGACGTGACCATCGACGGCGGGCTGCTGCCCAACGAGCCGTCGACGGTGATCTCGCTCATCAACGACGAGATCGAGGTCCTGCGCGAAGGCCTGGGCCCGGTCGACGGCGTGGTCGCGTAACCTGCGCGCCTGCGCTACGTCTTGTTGCGGTTGATCATGCCGTGCAGGACGAGGTCGAGCAGGCGTGCCTTCCACTCGTCGGCGCCGGGCTTGCCCCCGTCGAGGAAGAGGTCGTGCACGCCGCGGCTGGCCCACAGGAAGGCGGCCGAGAAGGTCACCAGCACCACGCTCTGGCCCGCTGGCATCTTGCGCATGTAGCCCGACTCGATGAAGCCCTCGACCAGCTTGACGGCGCGCTTGTGCACGCGCTCGAACAGCTGCGGCTCGTCGGCGAAGAGCTTGCGCATGTGCTCGCCACCGTCGAGGAACTCGCGCACCATGATGTCGGCGAAGTGGTCGTGCGAGGTGATGAGATCGAACCAGCCCGAGATCGCCTGCAGCGAGCGCGTCTCGGGATCGTCGGCCTGGAAGACGCGGTCGATCATGTCGGCGGCCGAGCTGTAGATCTCGCGCAGGACGCCCTTGTACAGGCCGTCCTTGTTGCCGAAGTGGTAGTAGATCATGCGCACGTTGAGTCCGACGCGGCGGGCGATGCGATCGATGCGCGCGCCGGCGAACCCGTAGGCCGCGAACTCCTCGGTCGCCCCCGCGAGCACGCGCTCACGGCTGGACGCGGTCGGCTTTGGCAGCAGATCGGCCATGAACCACGGGTACATAACGCGGGAGTGACCCCCACACAAGCGTTAGTGCGGGAGCTGACGTTGGTTGCGTGTGAAATAACCACTGAAGGACATTCCGCGGCGCTCCGGACTTGATCCCGTGTCGGTCATGCGTCCGCGGGCGGGCCCTGTGGACGTCCCGCCGCGCCCAGCACCTGGGTCGACCGGCTGCGGTCGCGGTACACGGTCACACCCTTGCATCCGAGATCGTAGGCGAGCTGGTAGACCCGCATGACGTCCTCGGGCGTGGCCTCGAAGGGGAAGTTGACCGTCTTGGACACCGCAGCGTGGCAGTGATGCTGCCAGACCGCCTGCATGCGCACGTGCACGTCCGGCGGCAGGTCGTGCGCGGTGGGGAAGATCGTCTGCACGTCCTCGGGCACGCCGGGCGTGCCGCGCGCGCGCCCGCGCGCCCCCAGCGCCGTCCACAGCGCCTGGGAGGCGAAGCCGCGCTGCACCGCCGCGGCCTCGAAGAGCGGGTGGACCTCGCGCAGGGTCGCGCCGTCGAGCACGTGGCGGTCGTAGACGATGGCGTAGATGGGCTCGATGCCGCTCGAGCAGCCGGCGATGATGCTGATGGTGCCGGTGGGCGCGACCGTGGTCGTGGTGGCGTTGCGCAGAGGCGGCACGCCGCGCTCGGGCCAGCGGCTGTGCGGATAGGCCGCGAAGGCGCCGCGCGTGCGCGCCAGCTCGACCGAGGCATGGATCGACTCCTGCTCGAAGAACTCGCCCACGTTGTGGGCCAGCTCGAAGGCGCGCGGCGCGTCGTACGCGATGCCGAGCCGGACCAGGAAGTCGGCGAAGCCCATGACGCCCAGGCCGATCTTGCGGTTCTGCTTGGTGATGGCCTCGATCTGCGGCAGGGGATACTTGGTCACGTCGATGACGTCGTCGAGGAAGCGGACCGCGTCGTGGATGGCCTCGCGCAGGCGGGCCCAGTCGGGCGCGGACGGCGTGCCGGCCGAGGCGGCGGTGACGAACTTCGACAGATCGATGCTGCCCAGCACGCACGACTCGAAGGGCAAGAGCGGCTGCTCGCCACATGGATTTGTCGACTCGATCGCGCCCAGCTCGGGGGTCGGCTGCAGCTCGTTGACCCGGTCGATGAAGATCACGCCCGGGTCGCCCGAGCGCCACGCTGCCTCGGCCATGCGGTGCCAGACGGCGCGCGCGCGCAGGCGTCCGACGTCGCGCCCGGAGCGCGGGTTGACCAGGGCGTAGTCGGCGTCGTGGGCGACGGCGCGCATGAAGGCGTCGGTGACCGCGACCGAGACGTTGAAGTTGGTCAGCCGGCGGTCGTCGAGCTTGGCCTCGACGAAGGCCATGATGTCGGGATGGTCGACGCGCAAGACGCCCATGTTGGCGCCGCGGCGCGTGCCGCCCTGCTTGACCGCGTCGGTGGCGCTGTTGAAGACGTCCATGAACGCCATAGGCCCCGAGGCCGCGCCGCCCGTCGACGAGACCAGGTCGCCGGCGGGACGCAGCTGCGAGAAGGAGAAGCCGGTGCCGCCGCCGGTCATCTGGATGAGCGAGGCCCACTTCACCGCGTCGAAGATCTGGGGCATGGAGTCGCCCACCGGGACCACGAAGCAGGCGGCCAACTGGCCCAGCTCGCGCCCGGCATTCATCAGCGTCGGTGAGTGGGGCAGGAACTCGAGCCGAACCATGCGCTGGTAGAAGCGTTGCTCCCAGGCGGGCGCCTCGGCGCCCTCGACCGCGGCGACCGCGCGCGCCACGCGCCGGAACATGGCGTCGGGCGTCTCGACGACGCGACCGTCCAGGTCACGCGCCAGGTAGCGTCGTTCGAGCACCGTCAGGGCATTGGGCGACAGGCTCACCGAGGAGGCGTCAGCCGTGAATTCCGGGTCCACGCAGGAAGCATGTTAACCTGACTGCATCATGTCCAGCGACGCGCGCGCCCATCCGCGCTACGCCCTCGAGGTCGACGCCGAGGTACGCACGGCGACAGGATCGATCCCGGCGCGCACGCGTGACGTCTCGCGCGGCGGGCTGGCGCTCACGCTCTCCGACGCGCTGCCGCTCGGCACCGAGGTCATGCTCAACCTGGCCCTGGTGTTCGACGAGGAGACGTTCTCCGAGCCGCTGCTGCTGCGCGCGCGCGTGGTCTGGTGCACCCGCCTCGCCGACAAGCACCAGATCGGCACCACCTTCGTCTCCATGACCACCGAGCAGCGCGCCTACCTCGACATGTTCATGCGCTACCTGACGGAAGGAAAGCGGCGCGCGGCCGCCGAGGCCGGCACCGACTCGAGCGACGGCTCGAACGACGACAATCCATTCGGGTAGCCGCGCGCACGAGTGGCGCGTGTCAGCCCGGGGTTGTAAGTAAGGTGGGCCGTGAGCACCGCGCACCCTGAATCCAGGCCTCTGGCCGCCGAGCTGGAGGCGGCGCTGCTGCGCGCGCTCTTGGGCGCGTGGCACGACGTCAACTCGGGCTACTTCCGCAGTGCCCTGGCCGCGCCGGCCATCGCCCTGTCCGAGTCGGCCACCCACCTGGGCGCGTGGAAGCGCGAGTCTCGCACCATCGAGTTCTCGCGCCAGCTGGTGCTGGGGCAGCCCTGGGGCACCGTCGTGGAGATCCTCAAGCACGAGGTCGCACACCAGTACGTGCACGAGGTGCTGGGCGTGCGCGACGAGAGCGCGCACGGGCCGGCCTTCCGCGGCGTGTGCGAGCGGCTCGGCATCGACGCGCGCGCCGCCGGCCTGCCCCCGGCCGGGGCCGGCGCCGAGGCGGCCCCACCACCGCGCATCCTGACCCGCATCGCCAAGCTCCTGGCCCTGGCCGAGAGCCCCAACGAGCACGAGGCGCAGCTGGCCATGGCCGAGGCGCAGCGGCTCATGCTCCGGCACAACCTGGAGGCGGCGCCACGCGACGGCTACGCCTTCCGCCACCTGGGCGAGCCCACCGGCCGGGTCAGCGAGCCCGATCGGCTGCTGGCGACCATCCTGGGCGAGCACTTCTTCGTCGAGGTCATCTGGGTGCCGGTGTGGCGGGCCAAGGAAGGCAAGCGCGGCAGCATGCTCGAGATCTGCGGCACGCCCGAGAACCTGGAGATGGCCGCCTACGTGCACGCATTCGTCGGGCACACCGCCGAGCGACTGTGGCGCGAGTACCGGCGCAAGCAAGGCCTGCGCAGCAACGCCGAGCGGCGCACCTTCCTGGCCGGGGTGATGCTGGGGTTCCGCGAGAAGCTGGCCAAGCAGCAGGCGGTGCACCAGGAGGAAGGCCTGGTCTGGGTCGGCGACGCCGATCTGGGCAGCTACTACCGCAAGCGCCACCCGCGCATCCGCTGGACGCGCCACGCCGGTGTGCAGCGCACCGAGGCCCACGCGCACGGGCGCGAGGCCGGGCGCAGCATCGTCATCCATCGCGGCGTGCACAGCGGCGCCGAAAGTCGTGGCCGCCTGCTGGGCCCATCGCGCGCCTGAGGTAGCCTGCCGCAGATGGACGCCGTGGCCCTCGACCTTCCGCGCTACCTCGAACGCATCGGCTGGCGCGGCGCCGCGCAGCCCGCGCCCCACCTGGACACGCTGCGCGCCCTGCACGTCGCGCACGCGACGTCGATCCCGTTCGAGAACCTCGACATCCAGCTGGGCCGGCCGGTGCGGCTCGACCTGGGCAGCGTGCAGGCCAAGCTGGTGGGCGCGCGCCGCGGCGGCTACTGCTTCGAGCAGAACGCGCTGTTCTCGGCCGCCCTCGAGGCCATCGGCTTCCGCCTGACCCGGCTGTGCGGCCGCGTGCGCATGGGTCGGCCCGCCGACGCACCCCTGCCGCCGCGCACGCACATGGTGCTGCGCGTCGAGCTGGCCGATGGGCCCTACCTCGCCGACGTCGGCTTCGGCGGCGACGAGCTGCTCTACCCCATCCCGCTCGCGGAAGGACCGCCGCACGTGCAGGAGGCCTGGTGTTACCAGCTCGTGCGCGAGGGCGACGCCTGGGTGCTGCGTTCGCGCCAGCCGGAAGGCTGGATCGACCTCTACGTGTTCACCACCGAGCCGCAGTACGCCATCGACTACGAGGTCGCCAACCACTTCACCTCGACCCATCCGTCGTCGCGCTTCGTGCAGACGCTGACCGCGCAGCGCGTGACCGCCGACGTGCGCTACGTGCTGCGCAACCGCGACTACGAGGAAGTCCGCGCCGACCGGCGCGATCGGCGCGACATCGCCAGCGCCGAGGAGCTGCTCGCGCTGCTCGAGCAGAAGTTCAGCCTGCGCTTCCCACCCGGGACACGCTTCCGCAACCCGGCGTTCGAATGACGCAAGTCGAGGCGAACACAGCACTTACGCCGCCCGGGGCGCCTTCTTCCCGCTGCTGACGGGAGGGGTGCGCTGGCGCACGCGTCGTCAGTCGCACGGCTCGACAGGCGCGCGTGTCCTCGCCATGCTGCGGCGCATGTCGACCGTCCATTCCTTCCGCCTGGGCCTCGCGCTCGTCGGCCTCGTTGCGTGCGCGGCGCCGGCGGCCACCACGGCTCCACCGAAACCCGCACCCGCACCCGCGCCCGCGCCCGCACCCGCACCCGCGCCCGACGCACTCTCCGACGAGCTCAACCTGTCGTTCGAGCGCGGCAATGCCAGGCTCGACTCCTGGTTCACCGGCGGCGCAGGCTACACGGTCG
>OBEQ011080178.1_pt1 | contig 10634 bp, 15 predicted proteins | sample 1670901 | NCBI WGS metagenome assembly OBEQ01 (sample SAMEA104232315, study PRJEB22302) | groundwater metagenome | biome: forest; feature: aquifer; material: groundwater | place: USA | collected 2011-08-07 | depth 5.4 m | reverse complement strand
CAGACGCACTGGACTCAAAATCCAGCGAGCTCACGCTCATAAGGGTTCGACTCCCTTCCTCGGCAAATTATTCGATTAAATCCCGCTCCCGGCCTGAAACCAAAAAACATGCCAAAATTCAAGTTCGTAAAACTATGGCCGATACCTTCTTACGTAACCAGAGGATGATCATGGATAAACCATCTTATACATGTTCGGCATGCCAGTGGAACGGCGACGAAACAAAGTTTTCCACGAAGATTCTTTCCATTATGTACCGTCCCAAGCATGAAAATATTCAGGCCTTCAAGCAAATCAAATGCCCTAAATGCCGGTCACTGGTTACGATTGTCTTCGAAACCCTCGACGGTACCCTGACTAAATAATTTATTCGTAGAGAACGACCGTGGCGATGGCAAAATCACGTTCGTGAGCCATCGTTAATTCGAATTTTGCTTTCGGAGAGATGTGCAATTTTTTTCTGGCCTGCGAACTAAGCTGGATCGTCGGAGCGCCCCTTAAACCTCTTCCCACTTCAATATCACTAAATGCGAACCGGCCCGGTCCGCCCTTCTTGGCTTTAATCACTGCTTCTTTGGCCGCAAAGCGCGCGGCGTAATTTTCATACTTATTTTTTTTGCGCTCGCAATATTTTTGTTCGTCTTGGGTAAAAACACGGTCTAGAAACCGTTTGCCCTGGCGTTCGATCGCCTGCTTCATCCGCCGGACGCTAACGATATCAATTCCGATTTGAAAGGGTGCACTCATAATGAGTGGTGAGAATTACTGCTAGGCTTGCACAAAATAGATGGTAAGCGCAACAATGACTACGGAAAGCACAATGTAGATTCCGTAGAAATTTAAAAAATCCCGCGTTTTATCAAACCAGTTTCGCTCAAACTGATCCGGCAGACGAAATTTCCGCCCGCTTTTAATTGCAATAACTTCATCTTTGCGGTAACGGACAAAGCTCCCGCCGACTCGATATGCCGTTAATTTTCCCCGCCGGATGAGTTGTTCAATATCAGGAGAATCGATCTTGAGGTAGGACTTAACTTCTTCTTCGGTGATCAAACCTTCGCTCATTAACGAACCTTTAAACTACCGGCTCTTGACTTTTTCGTCTTGTAGCCACTTATCAACAGCAACTTGATTGAAACGCCATTCTCCGTTTTGGAATTCACCGGGAATTTTTTTCTGATTGGCCCACTCTTCAACGACTTTGGCTTCTACTTCCAAGTATTGAGCGACGTCCCGAAGGCTGAGCTTTCCGCTGCCTGTAGATTTATCCAAATCCAACATTCTGATTTTGCCGTCTATAACCGCGCCGTCAGCAATAGAAAGAACGGGCGTTTGAACGTTCCCAAGAACAACCGCGGGGGGAATCAAAGAAAGACTTTCTGTGACGATTAAATTTCCGGTGACTTTTCCGGCGATAATGACCTTGTCGCCTTGAATGTCGGCCCGGACGTTCGCATTTTCACCGATCGTGAGACTGCCGCAAGTTTCTAATTTACCTTCAAAACTTCCATTAATTCGTAGATTAACGGGGTCTTTAAATACGATAGTTCCTTGCATCCGTGCATCAACATCTAAAATTTTGTCATCGACCTTATCTTTTTTTGCCATTGCTGGTCCCTCCTTTTATTGCCTGCCGTGTATGATAGAGTATGCCTTCCTGACTGTCAAGAAATGAGCTAAGCGGGACGCAGTTCGTATTGCGCCGATCGGCTTGCGAGCAAAATTCCGAGCACCGCGAGCAAACATCCGCCGATCACATCGCTCATCCAGTGGTCTCCTAAATAAATTCTGCTGTAAACCACGCCGATTGCGAGCGAGAGAATCAGCAATATATGAATCCATTTGCGTTCTTTGAGAGGAAGAAAATTGCTGGTGACCCGTTGATACCAAATTCCCAGCAAAAAAATGCTCCGAAACGTGTGCCCGCTTGGAAAAGAATAAGGCGTTCGGAACATAATTAAGGCCCAATGAAACGGATTCCGGTCAAATTCAGGGCCCGGGCCCGTATAGATCACCACATACTTCCAAATGAATTCGATACCGCTGAGCGCCATAAAGAAAAACAAGTAAAGGAACACGCCGGGCCATTGATATTTCCGGTAAAAATACCAGCAAACGACGAGCAGCGCAAAGCTGCTGAACTCTAAAGACCCTAAAAGCGTAAAAAAATACATCGCCAGATCAAGCGGGTGCGATCCTATTTGCTGAATCGATTGCGTAATCATTAAATCAAACGGACGCGTGACTTGGCGGGCCACAAAAACCGTCAAAATAATGAACGTCGAAAAGACCAAAAAAATAAGCAACTTGTCTCTCATGACAAATCTTCTCCGCGCACCCCAGACCAATACCGGGCAAATTCGCTCAAATGGCTGAGCGATTTAAGATTTGTCATCCGGTCCAAATAGACATTTCCCATTAAATGATCGCATTCATGCTGAATGACGCGAGCAAAAAAATCGCGCGCTTCAATTTTGAGTTGTTTTCCATTCCGGTCAAGCGCTTCACAAGTCAGCGAAATGTTCCGGGGAATAACGCCTCTCAGGTCCGGAATGCTCAAGCACCCTTCCCATCCTTCAATTAAAGTTTTGTCGCGAGCGATAATTTTGGGATTAATCAACACAGTGAGAGGAACTTTCGGCATATCCGGATATCGGGAATTTCCGTTTACTTCTAAAACCGCGATTTGTTTTGAAATGTGGATTTGCGGCGCAGCAAGCCCGACACCTTCATAGTCACGCATGGTTTCAATCATGTCATCAATCAATTTCTGGATTTCAGCGGATTGAATTTCCGCTAGCGTCAGTGGTTCTGCGGCCTTGCGAATGACTGGATGGCCCAAGCGGGCAACTTTCAGAATGGACATAGTTTAAAAAAATTCTTTCTGAAGCGACGCTCGCTTGATTTTATAATTTTTCTCGACGGTTTTGAATGAAACGCGCTCTCGCCGGTGGTTCTTATCGATCCAGCGCAGGAGCTCGTTTTTTTTGAAGCGGACGCACTTTCCGATTTTCACATACGGAATCAGCCCAGAATGAACCCACTGATAAACGGTTGACGGCCTCACCTCAATCAACTCACTCACCTGTTTGGCTGTCATGAGGCGTTCCATAGGGCCTTATTTTAACCAGAAAAAGTCATTTTGAGAACCACCAATTACGTCAAACAGACAGGAGTTGTTTGAATTCTTCATATGCTTGATCGCTTGAAATGTGGGCCATACAGGGGTGGCCGGCAACATTACATTCTGTGAGCTGGCAAGGAGCGCAGGAAACCGAGTTCGAGATCACGCGCGACGGCTGGCGCCAAATTCCCCATTTGTGATATTCATTCGTTCCGCTGGCAATGACAAGCGCCGGCACTTCGAGCGCCTGTGCAATGTGGGAAGGCCCCGAATCATTTCCGATGAAAGCCGAACACCGGCTAATCACGGCGATCATTTGCCGAAGAGAAAGTCTTCCGACCAAGTCAATGACTTGTTCTGAACTTTTAAACCGCGCGGCAATTTTTTTGGCCCGTTTTAAACCCAAAAGAATAATTTTATTTTTCGGATCTTGAATGAGCCGTTCGATTAATTCGTTCAGATTCGTCTCGTCCCATTCCTTAGACGGATACCCGGCTTCCGGATGAATGGCAATCGCGCGGTTTCCGAGGCCAATTCCGGCACGGCTTAACAGTTCGTCAGCTTCTTGACGCTCTTCGCCACTGATATAAATTTTCGGTTTTAAATGTTCACGGTCCGGTGCCGAATTCGTTAATAATTTCAAATTCAGTTCGGCTTGATGGAGACGATTGTCATATTCGCCGATCCGGTGAAGAAGTCCGGCGCCGCCTGCAATTTCGTAACCAATTCGAAATTTCACGCCGCCAAGCGACATCAAAAAAATATTCCGGATATCTCCCCTTAAGTCATAACCCAGATCGAATTTTTCTTTTCTCAGCCGGAGCACAATTTTAATGAATTCGATCGGATTCAGAATTTTCGCGCGGGAAAACCAATTCGTATGAAAAACAATCAGTTCATTCACGAGCGGATTTTCTTTAAAAACCGCTTTCCCTTCTTTTCCGGTCAAGAGCGTAATTTTCGCGTTTGGAAAACGCTCTTTTAAGACCGGTAGAACGGGCGTGGAACAAATCAAATCGCCAATGTGATCAAGCCGCACCACGAGGATTTTTTCGACTTTTTCAGGAAATGGCTTGGCAGAATTTGTCTTTCGAGAAGGATCTAGGAAAAAATCCAGGAGACGGACGTATCGCCAGCGGCGGCTTTTTTGAAAAGGATATCTTTGAGTCTGAGTATTCACAAGACCGGTATTATACAAAACCGGACGGGCTATATCATCAGTTATGAAGGAACGTTTTGCGGTTTGGATTTGGAGGATTTTTGAGATCCTGAAGCCGAAGATCCGGCACCCTTTGTTTGAATGGACACCTTCTCAATACCGACCGCCCTGACTCTGTCTAAAACTGAAACGATATTTCCAAAATAAGCCTGCTCATCACCATTCAGAAATATTTTTTGGCCGGGATCCGTCTTTTTTAATTCTTCCAAATTCCGAAATAGATCCCTGGGTAGAATTTTTTCCTTATTTAAAAATAGATCGCCGTTTTTTTTCACGGTAATTGTGGATGATAGAGACCGTTCTTGGCTAAGTCCCGTGGCTGCTTTCGGCAGCTTCACGAAAACCCCTTGGTTCTTAATCATGGAAAGCGACACCATGACAAACGTTGCCAGCAGGAAAAAAATAATGTCGATGAGCGGGATAATTTCAATTCGAGCGCGACGTTTGTACTCTTGGGGAAGTCTCATAAAGCTGTTTTGTTTCTGATTCCTGTTCTTTTTCGAGGGATGTTTTATTTGTTGTTTTGGCCACCAAAACTTCAAGCACTGAGCCGGCCTTTTCCATTTGATGACGGACATTGTCAACGTAAGCATTCAGCCAGTTAAACGGGACCAAACTGAAAATTGCAATGCCCAAACCGAATGCGGTAGCGATCAGCGCTTCAGCAATTCCGCCCGTGATGACGGACGGCGTTTCAAGTTCTTGGACGCCCAGCAAACCAAATGCGCGAATCATACCGGTAACGGTTCCCAGCAAACCAAGGAGAGGCGCTAAGGTAATAATCGTATCAAGGATTGAAATTCCCCGGCTGTATTTTTTAAGTTCATCAGAAGCCGAGGCCATTAACGTAGTCGTCAATAATTCTCTGTGTTTAAGCCCATTCGTCAGAATGTTGACGATGGAATCCTTGGAGCCCTCGCCCATGGCGGCAGCCCGTTGAAATTGACCGGATTCAACGGCGAACAACATCTTTTTTCTAAGTTCCGGAGTTTCATTTGATTTTTGAATCAATACGAAAAAAATCCGTTCGATGACAACCGTCAAGCTGACGATCGAAGCGACCAGTAAAGGCCACATCACCGGCCCGCCTTTTAAAAATAAATGCAGCATATTAGAAAGCCTTCAAAGGTTGATTTGTTTTCTTATTCTTTGCAGTGCGCTCTAAAAATAAGCTGAAAACCAGCCAAAGTCCGCAAGCAATAAAAATGATATTACCATACCATTTACCATAAATTCCCTGAGCTGAATAGGGTTCTGTTGCATTGTGAAGAAATTGGCTATTGGGAAAAATTCCGGCTTCCGTAAATTCATGGAAGGCCTGCATGGCAATTTGAAGGGTGAATAGGAGGAGAAAAATGGACGTGATTTGAAAGAATTTTTTCATGTTAATCAAATAGCCAAATTGCTGCCAGAGAACAGCGACGGCTGCCGCTGCGACAACGCCCAAGGCAATACCGCTAACAATCCGCGGATCCTGAATTTGAAACAGCAGAAGTGTCATCTCCATCCCTTCCCGGCTGATCATCACGATCGTAAACAAAAAAATGCCAAGATAGGCATTGCGGGAATTTCGTTTTGCGGTCACTTCAGAAATTTCCTTTTCCATGGATTGTTTAAACGTGGGGCCTACCTTCCACATATGAACAACCAGCGAGCTAACCAGGACGACCGTAAAAGACGCAAAAATTCCTTCGATGAGCGGCTGATGAACGCCTTGATTGGTCCAAAGAAAATATCCGAGAAAAGCACTGAGTAAAACAGCTCCTAAAGTGCCCCAGTTCACCGCGGATAAAAGTTGGTGTCTATTGGTTTTTCTGAGATAGGCAAAAACGATCGCAACAATCAAAAACGATTCGATGCCTTCCCGGAGCACGATCATAAATGCTTGATACATAAATTAATTCCTTTATTTATTCAAAATCAATTTTCCGGCTTTGGTGATTTGAAGCCGGTATTGTGCTTGGCCATGAACGATCACAATTTCGCGCTGGCTCCTGAAGAGATCTTCTGAGGAAAAAACGCGTTTGCCCGGAAATTCGACAATTTGCTTTCCGGCTGTGGGCTCTTTGCTTAATTGTTCCATACTGCTGAGGGCTCTTTCCAATTCAGATTAAATCTTAATAAGACATAATCTAATTTAGAAAGCCCGGAACGTCAAGCTTTTTTAACGGCTGCTTTTATAGTGCCGAAACAAGACCAGAGCCAACGTTCCGATGCCGGCCAGAAGAATGGGGAGAAGCGGGGCGTGGAAATAAAAAAACAGAAGGATTGCGGCCAGAATAAAACTCACCGCCCATAAGCTTAATTTGTTTTTCAACCCGGGTTTGTTCATCTGAAATATAAGAACCAAATAAGGCCAAAAATAGGAATTAAGATCGGTAAACTATAGCGAAAAAAATAACCAAAGAAACTCGGAGTTTTAACTTTCGTTTGTTCAGCAATCGATTTAACTAAGAAATTAGGCCCATTACCGATGTAAGTAACTGCCCCGAAAAAGACTGACCCGACACTGATGGCGCGAATATAGTTGGGGTGATTTAATAGAAGGAATGTAACCGCGTCGGAACCTTCCGATAAATGACCCAAATGAAACAGTCCCGTTGAAGCACTCAAAAAATTTAAATAGGTTGGCGCATTATCAAGAACACTTGAAAGGATCCCGCTTCCCCAAAAAAATTGTCCGGGACTATTAATTCCAAGCTGACTCGCATAACGTTCAAGCCATTCAAGCGCCGGAATCATTGTGGCAAAAATTCCGATAAAAAGAATCCCCACTTCCTTAATTGGACCAAAATTGAAATCATTGCTTTCATGAACATCTTTGCGGGTGGTTTTATACGAAAGAAGAGCGGCAAAAATCATAATAGCTTCTCTTAAAAATGGCGGCCGGTTGACGAATACGGCGCCCAGAATCATCAATAAGAAGAAAACATTATGAATGCCTAAAAATTTCCACTCCTCACCCGCTCTAGTTTCAAGTGCCCTAATTTTTTTAGGTGCCCTTTGAAAGTTGAAAAAATCCAGAATGAAAAAAATGGCAAGTAACAATCCGACTGCAAGGATCCAGATTGGCCAGACATTTTGCAAGACCCAGAAAAAAGGCACGCCTTTTAAATAACCTAAAAATAAAGGCGGGTCACCGATCGGCGTTAAACCGCCGCCGATATTACTGACAATAAAAATGAAAAAGACAATATGAAAAGCGGTCAATCGGTACTTGTTCATTCGAATCCACGGTCTGATAAGCACCATGGAAGCGCCTGTCGTCCCCAGAGCATTGGCCAAAATCGCGGCGACCAGGAGAAATAAACAATTCGCCGTCGGCGTGGCCTCGCCTTTGACATTGATGTGAATGCCGCCCGAAACCACGAACAACGAACCGATGAGCGCAATAAAGCTAAAATATTCCAAGCCCGTATGGACGAGCACTTCTATGTTTTTCAATTGAAAAACATAATGCAGAATGACAATTGCCGCGAGGCCGAAAGAAACGAGCGGGAAGTTTTTTTCCCACCAGTGTTTATTGGCAAGCGGGAAAATAGCAATGGAACCCAACAAGGAAACAAAAGGGATGGCCCAAAGGAGTTCTGAGAACATGGATCAGAATTATAACGATTTAGGATTAATGATTGGAAAATTTTTTCTTCAAAAATTCGATGACTTGTTTCGTGATGCTGCCGGAAGCTTTGTTTTTCTTTCGCAATTCTTCAAAATCAGGCCGATAAAGACGTTTTTTATCCAACACCATCTGTTCTTTTTTCAATGCCTCAGCTTGGCGCCTCTCTGTTAAAGAAGGACGCGAAGCCAAAGCCAAATCCATTTGATCATGTCCTTTTTTAATCACGCCAAGCCGGTAATACAGCATTCCTAATTGAATATGCCCGCGCGCAAAATCGGGATGATCTGTTAGAAGCGTCTCTAAAACATCGATGGCGGGATAAATTTCATTGATCATCGCCAAACTCATCCCCAAACCGATCCAATTTTCGAAATTTTTAGGATTGAGTTCTTTGGCTTTTTTAAAATCGGAAACAGCCGCGGACCAATTTTTGATTTGAAAATGGGCTAACGCTCTTCCTTCGTAGGCTTTTGCTTCTTCCGGATCGGAAAGGACGCAAAGCGTGAACTCTTCAATCGCACTTTCAAAGCGCCCTTCTTTTAACTGATCAAAAGCTTTTTCAAGCGTTTCGTTCGGCAATGATTTGGCCTCACAAAGCACTAGTGCCCACTTCTCCTGTACGAATTCTCATCGCATTTTCAACGTTGGTTACGAATATTTTTCCGTCGCCAACATTTTCAGTGCGCGCGGTACGACCGACGGCTTCGATTACTTTTTTCACATCTTCATCTGGAACGACAACGTCGATCCGAACCTTGGGAATAAAACGAATGGTATACTCACCGCCCCGATAATGTTCGACTTGGCCTTTTTGCCGGCCGAAGCCGCGAACATCCGTTACGGTCATCCCAACGATATGAAGCTTATCTAAAGTATTGGTAATCGGCTCAAGCTTTTCTGGACGAATAATGCAGGTAACCATTTTCATTTGCTTTATTTCCTCTCTGTTTAGGTAATCGGACGTATCAGTTTCGCTCATACGCCTGATCTCGTCAATAATCATTTATCGAATATGCTTTTCCCAGCTTTGATTGTGACAATTCCAAGAAAAACTACGATTGATAGAAGTAATGTAATGAGTGTTCCAAACATAAATTCTCCTTTACTATTTATTTGGACTTGACTGCTTCCGCTTGGCTGGCGATATGACTTCCATAATCTTGCGCTTTCAATTGGAAATCCGGATAGCAAAGAGCACCCATTTCTGGAATGTCAAGACCTGCCAATTCTGCCTTTGCACTGGTGCGTTGTCCAACAACTACGTCTACCAGCCAGTTCCAAAGAAATGACATTGTGAATATAATGCCCACTAGAGTTGCAACGCCGATCAATTGAGCAACCAATTGGCCTGCATCTCCATAAAAAAGGCCTTTCACTCCGCCAGCAACACCGTTCCAGCTTCCACCGTAATTACTTCGGCCATCAGCAAACAGCCCGACGGCAATAACGCCCCAAAGACCGTTAACACCATGGACAGATATGGCGCCAACTGGATCGTCAACTTTCGAAACCCGATCAAAAAATTCGACTGAGATACAAACGAGAAAACCTGCGATCCATCCAATTACACATGATGCGAGCGGATTTACAAAACCGCTGGGAGCTGTAATGGCAACAAGACCGGCAAGTAAACCATTTACGGTCATGGAAGCATCTGGTTTTCCGTAACGAATCCACATGTAAAGAAGAGCTGCAAAAGAAGCTGTGCAACCCGCAAGCATCGTATTAACAGCGACACTGCCTATGCGGAGAGCTCCATTACCTGAAGCTCCTAATGTACTACCAGGATTAAAACCAAACCAACCAAAGGCAAGAATAAAACAACCCAGCAGCACCAACACCAGATCATGGCCAGGAATTGCATTGGGACTTCCATCACGATTAAATTTTCCAATCCGTGGTCCAACAATGAACGCGCATGCCAGAGCAGTAAGGCCGCCGACGGAATGGACGACGCCTGAACCAGCAAAATCGCAATATCCGTGTCCTAAACCAAAATTAACCCCAAGCTGAGACAGCCAACCGCATCCCCAAGCCCAGTTTCCAAAGAGAGGATAAATAATCGCTCCAAGCCCAATTGTGGAAACACAGAATGCAGAATATTTCCAACGTTCTGCACATGAACCCGTAACGATTGTAGTCGTCGTATCCATGAACACCATTTGGAACAAGAACATCACCATAACACCAACATCATAAGAAGTTCCATGCAGGAAAAATCCTTTTGTTCCAAATAAGCCCCACGGTTTTCCAAGGAAATTTACGACATGCTCACCATTGAGCGGATAAAGTCCGCCAAGATTTGCAACAGGTGCTACTCCACCCATTTGAATCGCAAAGCCACAAACGTAATAAGCAAAAAGCCCTAAACTATACACCATGAAATTCATCATCATTGTATGGTTTGCATTTTTTGCTCGAATGAGACCGGTTTCAACAAGAGCAAAACCAGGCTGCATGAACATAACCATGAAACCGCAGATGAGCGTCCAAACAAAATTGATCGCAATTTTATTTTGTCCCGCTTGATTTGCTAAATCTGCAAGGGTCAATCCTTTTTTGCTATCAGAAACAGTAACATCCCGTACATTACCAGTAAAATCTGCTCCGGGATCACCTTTTGCCGCTATTTCATCCGTAGTTGTTGGGGCAGAAACAGAAGTCAGATCTTG
>OBEQ011248910.1_pt1 | contig 10635 bp, 10 predicted proteins | sample 1670901 | NCBI WGS metagenome assembly OBEQ01 (sample SAMEA104232315, study PRJEB22302) | groundwater metagenome | biome: forest; feature: aquifer; material: groundwater | place: USA | collected 2011-08-07 | depth 5.4 m | reverse complement strand
TCAAGTCTCAGATAGCGTTCAATCATGTGTTTGACTTATTCGGTTGTGAACCGTTTGTGAATTTGCTTCATGTCTTTACCCTCCTTGGTGAGAGGGAAGAATAGGCGCTTTTTTAGGAGTTCACTTTTAAACTTTAAATCTCATTAAAACAGTTCACTTTTAATTCTTAAATGACATTTCCTTTTTTACCTGTTGTATCGGTAACTAATTGATGATACCATTTACAAATTTATGCACCAAGACATTTTCACATATTGATACAAAAGTGCAGTAGTTGTTCACGCCCTCGGTTTACTACTTTAAGTTAAGTCCAGCATTGACGTGAATCATACCTATTTTATGGAGATTTATGAATGCGTGAGCGATTGGCTCTTTTGATAGCTACAAAAGATCGGCCTGAAGAAGTCAGACGTCTACTTGAAAGCATTAGAGTTCAGAGTTCTCAGCCTGACCAGATTATTATTGTTGACGGCGGGACCGAGCAGGTTGAGCATATCACAATAGAGTTTAAAGATCTTCCGATCGTCTATTTGACATTACGTCCGCCTTCGCTCACCAAACAGCGTAATTTAGGGCTTCGTTACCTTTTGCCGCATATTACGCTTGTTGGTTCCATTGATGATGACATTGTGTTTCTTCCTAGCGCTTTAGAAAATATGCTTCGATTTTGGGAAAATATTTCTGAGGATGCAGGCGGTGCTTCTTTTAATATAATTAATTACCGACGCTCGCGGTTTCCATTATTGAAATCATTTTTTTTGTTGGATGGCAAACGTAAAGGTATACTATTACGGTCAGGAATAGGAACGGTGCCGCACCCTGTCCCAGAGACCCAAGAGGTTGAATGGCTTTGTGGCGGCGCTACCGTTTGGCGGCGGAGGGTCCTTGAGCAACATCATTTTGACGAATGGTTTTATGAGCTTGGTTGGAATGAAGATGTCGCGTTTAGTGTGCTTGTAGGAAAAAATGTTCGTAAATTTGTGGTTGCAGATGCGCAAGTAAAGGATACAGAACCGTTCGTAAAGAACCTCAATAATATTTTGTTCGGTAAAATGCAGATCATCCATCGTTTATATGTTGTAAAAAAGTACTCTCAATTTTCTGTAGGAGCTTGCATATGGGCTTCGCTGGGCCAGATGCTTGTCAATGCAGCCGTCGGGCTAAGCCGCATGGATTTTAGGCGACTTTTGCGGGCGTGGGGAAATATACTTGGACTCGTAAGCGCTTGCCAAGGAAAGCTGTGGGTTTACCCAAATCAAGAAGCGTTATCCCCGCTGCTTCTACAGAAATAGGTTGAATGCGTGATCTTATAATTACACCGCGGTTACTACACTACAATCTCCGAAAAAGTGTAGCATGTGTGGGGCTTACGACCGTAAAGTTAAATTGAGTCGTTGATTCAGATGAGGATAAACAGAGAATGACAATCAAAAATATAACAGCGTCGTTCGTTCCCAAAGCTTTAAATGTAGAAACTTATAGAGATCTCATTATTTCTCCGCATCCGGATGACGAAGTGCTGGGCTGTGGGGGTATTTTGAGTGAAGATGCTTTTGTTTACTATTGTGGAATTGACGAAAGTCATATCGCGCCAGACCCGCGGCATAGAATTCCTACCGTAGCAAAAGAAAAGGAAATTATCGCAGCCGCAACGCTATTAGGTTTCACTTGGTCATGCAACTACAAAACGAAGGTTTTACATTATACCGAAGCGGAACTAATAGGAGAGCTCGAGAAAATTATCGAATTGTGCAAGCCGGAGCGAGTCTTTGTCCCTTTTCCTAGCTATAACCAGGATCATCGCACGGTTTATCAAGCGGCACGTGTAGCACTCAGGCCGCATGACAAGAATCACTTTGTAAAAAAAGTACTCTTGTATGAACAGCCACAATCTCTTATTTGGAATGACCTGATGTTTAATGCAAATTGTTTTATGGTCATTGATATTGATCGAAAAATAGCTTCCTATGAGTGCTATAAATCCCAAGTAAGAGATATGCGGTCTCCGGACATGATTCGGGCCATGGCTAAAATGCGGGGTGCACAGATAAATGCACCTTATGCGGAAGCATTTCAAATAGACAGGTGGGTTTTATGAATACTCGCCAAACCAGTCAGTCTACAAAAGAGCTTAATTGCCGAATCCAGACCAATCAAGCATTCGGCGACCATGATTTAACTGAGTGGCTTTTAGAAAAATTGCACTTGAGTCAAGGCAATCATCTTCTTGATGTTGGTTGCGGAACGGGGAAACTTCTAGTCCCTTTCGCGAAAATAACAAAAATTCCAAATACTTGTATGGGAATCGACGTATCTGCGGATAATATAGATAAAGCTAGGCGTGCTGCGGAAAACGAAGGTTTGAGGATTGACCTTGTCATTGGGGACATGGATCAGATCGCACCCGATTTATATCGTGGAAAATTTGATATCATTACCGCAATTTATTCAGCTTATTATTCAAAAAATATCAAAGCACTTTTGAAAAAATTATCTCACATGCTAAAAAAGACTGGCCGAATCATTATTATGGGTCCTTACATGGATAACAATCAGGAGTGGTTTGAGTTCCTACAATTATTTATGCAGTTGCCATCCTCCACACTATACCAGTCTTCTTCGTTTATGTGCGAAGACGTGCTACCCTTTGCAGCGACAAGTTATGATGCAGTCCATGCTTACAAATTCATAAATCATATTTCCATTCCTTCACTGGAACATTTGCTAGCGTATTGGAGGTCAAACACTTATTATGATGAAAAATACGATTCTGCTTTTCTAAAGCACGCCACCGAATTTTTTTCTAACAATGATATCTTTAGATTTGCCAAGACAGCTTTGTTAGTTGCCATGCAAAATGAACAAATTTGACCAGCACAGCAAAATCCGCAATATCAGATATGCAATATGAGGCTACAAAATGTTAAATGATAAATGCATACTCATTACCGGTGGAACGGGATCTTTTGGTAAAAAAATGGTTCAGATTATTTTGAACCAATTTAAACCAAAGAAATTAATAATTTTTAGCCGAGACGAATTGAAGCAGTTTGAAATGTCTCAAAAATATAGCGTGAAAAAATATCCATGTATTCGTTATATGCTTGGTGATGTTCGAGATAAAGAAAGATTATATCAGGCATTTAAGAATGTTGATTATGTGATTCACGCGGCGGCATTGAAACAGGTTCCAACCGCAGAGTATAACCCTGAGGAGTTTATTAAGACAAATGTTTTGGGCGGAATGAATGTGATCGATGCCTGCCTTTATAACAATGTGAAGAATGTGATTGCGCTATCCACGGATAAAGCGTGCAATCCGATAAATCTTTACGGAGCGACGAAGCTTTGTTCGGACAAACTATTTACCGCAGCCAATGTCTATACGGGGGCTGATAAAGATACACGGTTTGCGGTTGTGAGGTATGGCAATGTGTTGGGCTCCCGGGGATCTGTAATTCCGTTTTTTAAAGAGCGCGCGGAAACAGGTACTTTGCCTATTACGGATGCAGATATGACGCGTTTCTGGATCACGCTCGATCAAGCAGTCTATTTTGTTTTGGCTTCGTTAAAGAAAATGAAAGGCGGAGAAATATTTATTCCTCGAATCCCATCGATGAAGATTATTGACCTGGCCGAAGCAATGGCCCCACAGTGTAAGATAGAGATTATTGGAATGCGGCCTGGTGAAAAAATTCATGAAACACTTGTAAGCGAGGATGAAGCAAGAAATGCAACCCAGTTTAAAGAATGTTTTATCGTACAACCTAATAATAATCATTCAAGGGAAAGTCTGTTTGATTTAATGCATTTAGGAAATAATAATGGCCAATTGTGTCCGAAGGGCTTTACGTATACTTCTGATAAAAATACAGAGTGGTTGGGGGTTGATAATTTAAGGCAACTTGTGGAAAAGGTATCAGACGATTATTCCATTGAAAATTCACGTTGGTCCATGGAAGATGTCCTGGAAAACAGTGATGTATAAGAAAAATGTATTAGTGACGGGTGGAGCTGGTTTTATTGGGAGTCACTCGGTTAACCAGCTTATAAAAAGAGGACTGGTTTAAATATCTGACAAAGTAATTAAAATGGACCAAAAAATTTCAAAGAAAATACAATCGTCTGACGCGCTAGCTAAAATTGTTCAACATTTAAAGATGAAAGGGAAGAAAGTTGTTTTATGCCATGGCGTTTTTGACATCGTGCATCTGGGGCATATTGGGCACTTCAATCAGGCAAAGACGCAAGGAGATATCTTGATTGCGTCGCTCACTCAGGATAAATACGTCAAGCGTGGGCCTGGGCGTCCATTTTTCAATGATCGACTGCGCGCCGAGACATTAGCGTCTTTAGCCATGACAGACTATGTGTCCATCGTGGAAGCACCCACTGCGACTGATTTTATCAGAAAAGTACGTCCTAATATTTATGCAAAAGGTCCAGATTATAAAACAAAGGATAACGACATCACTGGAAAAATTCTCGAAGAAGAGAAGGCAATCAAAGCTGTGGGAGGGCGTATTTTTTTTACGGATGATATTACTTTTAGCTCCTCCAAGTTACTCAATGATTACCTTGATGTGCATCCTCCTCGTACGGTCAGATACTTGAAGGCGATAAGCAAGCGTTTTTCAGTCGATGACATTATTGCATCCTTGAAAGCTTTAAAGAAACTGAAAGTGCTGGTGATTGGAGATACGATTATTGATGAATATCATTATTGTTTCCCTATGGGTAAGTCTTCCAAGGAACATCTGGTCGCCAACCGCTACGATTCCAAGGAAATGTTTGCGGGCGGCAGTCTTGCAACAGCCAATAACGTGGCTAGCGTTTGTGGGCAAGTTGATTTGATAACAATTCTTGGAAATCAAAAACCGTATCAAAAGTTCATTGAAAATCATTTAGTCTCCAACGTCCGTCCCCATTTTTTTTCCGTCCGGATACCGGCACCATTGTGAAAAGGCGATACGTCAGCAAAACTCAGAATCGCAAGTTATTTGAAATATGTTTTATTGATGATGCCGATATTTCCCGCAGAGAAGAAGAAAAAGTTATTGGACTTCTCGAGAAGGTGATCAAAAACTATGATTTGGTGATTATCTCGGATTATGGCCATGGATTTTTAACAAAGCGAATACGCGATTTAGTTTGCGCAAAGGCCAAATATCTTGCGCTGAATGTCCAGACCAACAGTGCCAATATTGGATTTAACCTTGTCACGAAGTATAAACGCGCAAGTTGTGTGTGTGTTGACGAGTTAGAGCTTCGGTATGCTACCCATGCGCGATTTAGCGATTTGCGTGCCAATACCAAGACAGTTTATAAGGAACTGTGCTGTGAGCATATCATTGCTACCCGTGGGTCATCCGGGTCACTATGCTACTCCTCAAAAGATGGTTTCCATGAAACACCGGCTTTTTCCAGCCATGTGGTCGATCCGATTGGAGCAGGCGATGCTTTTTTTGCATTTGTTGCACCCTGTTTCGCCGCTGACATGCCGCAGGAAGTAGTTTCGTTGATTGGCAACGCAGTTGGTTCGCTGGCTGTGCAGATTGTTTGCAACCGGGAACCGGTAAAAACTGTAGATCTCATCAAATTCATCACGCGGTTATTAAGCTAAGGATTGTTGCTTGTCCTCTTCAGAGTTATAAGCACCCTAAAGCTATTCACGATTAAATGAATTTCTTTGTCCTGATACTTTCGCGAAACCAATCCCCATGAACACAACCAAATTATTTGACCAGTTGGTATATTGTGCTGTTCTTGCCATCGCTATTTCGACTCCCTTTACAAAAGGAGCCATTGAAACAAGTTTGCTTTTGGGAATAGGTGCTTTCTTTTATTTAAAAATATTGAAAAAGGAATTTAATCCAAACGAAATTCCGCTTATTTTCCCTTTGATATTGTATTTAGTGGCGATCGAATTATCGATGATGAATAATCCGAACCTTGGCTTAACAGGAAAGGGGTTGATTAAAACGTTAAAACACATTGCAGTGTATCTAATCGCTGTTGAAACCGTTCGCACAGAAAAACGGTTCGTTTGGATTCTTAGGATAATATTGTTTGCCGCATTTTTGAGCTGTTGGAACGGGTTCTATCAAAGAATATCTGGCTGGGATTTCAGGCATTGTTATCCGCTCATAATAGTGAGAGGAGTGACGAGAGTAGCCGGGTCTTTTAACCATCCGAATAATTTCGCGGCCTATCTTGCAACCGTCATATTGATTTCTCTTTACTCGAGAGATCACTTTTTCTGGCAAGTGGCTAAATATTTCTATGTTCCATTTTATTTTGGAGCTCTATTTCTGACGAATTCCCGAATGCCCCTTATTTTTATGATTGTTAGTCTTGCGCTAAGCATTTTTATTTCAAAAAAATTTCGGCAATTTTCAGTACACTATTTTTTAATAGCAATTGGTTGCTGCGTCCTTTACTTCGTATTCAAGCCAAGTTACTTTATTCGGTTGCTCGACGTTATGAAAGGAGACGGCCGGTTGCAGTATTGGATTTACAGTGTTGAGTTGGCCAAGCAACGTCCTTTCTTGGGTTCGGGAATTAATTCATTCATGAATATTTATGCAAATTACCCGCCCACCTTTCGTTATGGACCCGGTCGCTTCATATATGCCCATAATTTTATTTTGCAAATGTGGGTTGAGATTGGCTTATTGGGCTTGTGTTCTTTTTTTTATTTCTTAAAGAAATACTTTAGTCTGATTACTGATTTCTTACGGCACAAGGATGACGCTGTGGTGAGCCAGTCTGTTTTTGGTTTATTGGTTGGTATTGTTTTCTTTCTACTTCACTCACTTGTTGATAATGACATGCAATCGCTTCAGTTAAGCACTTTTTTTTGGCTTCTTATTGGCTGCACAATTGGTATTAGTAGACAAAATGATAGACCAAAGGCGTAATCTCTGCAGTATTAATGAAAGTTCATTGAATTTTGATTAATCTGTATATAATCTTGTGTTAAGGTGAAATGGAAAGGATCAGGAGTTGCGTGGGTAATTTTTGGAAAAAGCAAAATGTGATCGTGACAGGCGGCTCTGGATTTTTAGGTAAGTATGTCGTTCAAAAAATAAAAGATGCCGGCTGCTCAAAAATCTTTGTGCCCCGGTCAAAAGTTTACGATCTCCGTAAGGAATCAGCGATTGAACAATTATATCGCAAAGTAAAACCAACCCTTGTGATTCATTTGGCGGCGGTGGTCGGCGGAATTGGAGCAAACCAAAAGGAGCCCGGGCGCTTTTTTTATGACAATGCTATTATGGGGATCCAACTGCTCGAGCACGCACGACTTTCAAAGATTAAAAAGTTTGTCGCGGTTGGAACTATTTGCGGGTATCCAAAATTTGCACCAATTCCTTTTCGAGAAGAAAGTTTATGGGATGGGTATCCCGAGGAAACCAATGCTCCTTATGGCTTAGCAAAAAAAATGTTACTGGTTCAATCTCAAGCTTACTGGATGCAATATGGCATGCGGTCCATCTTTTTACTTCCTGTTAACCTTTACGGACCAGGTGATAACTTTGATCTTAGGTCTTCTCATGTGATCCCCGCTTTAATAAAAAAATTCGTAGAGGCAAAAAAAAAGCAAGCGTCGCAAGTAATTTTGTGGGGAGATGGTAGCCCAACTCGAGAATTTTTATTCGTCGCTGACGCAGCAGAGGCAATCGTTTCGGCCGCCGAAAAATACAATAGTCCAAAACCTGTTAATATTGGTGCCGGCCTTGAAATTTCAATCAAAGACCTGGCAATGCTAATACAAAAAATGATACATTATTCAGGAAAAATTGTATGGGATAAAACAAAGCCCAATGGCCAACCTCGCCGATGTTTAGACGTTACACGGGCGAAAGAGGAATTTGGATTTAGTGCATCCACCCCGTTTAAAAAGGGGCTTCGTATTACGATTGACTGGTATAAAAAGAAATACGGTCCTCACGATTCAGTAGCTCAGAGCTCGCCAAGTGCGTCCATCAATGGCTGAGTTTAAAGAAAAATTAGCCCTCTCTCCAAAGGTGCTATTGAGTTGAGTTTAATCACCGGTTTGGCTTGTTTTATTTCTCTCTACCGTTGATAATAATTTACAATCACTTCAGCTGGCTACTTTTTTCTGGCTCTTGATGGGCGTTGTGATGGGAATTATTCCTCATCAGAATGGACGAGCAAGGCCGGGCGATCATTCGTGAGATTGTTAAGAATTTTGTCACTCAATGACAGTATCGTTCGGCGGGACGTTTCAGCAGTGTCATAAAATAATGCTACCTAAATTTTCCATTCTGAAATAAACTTAAAGGTTATTAAGGAGGTTATGCGAATTCTATTGGTTGAGGATGAAAAAAAAATGGCTAGCTTTATTGAGCGCGGCCTAAAAGAAGAACGATACGTTACCGATCTAGCCAGCGATGGGGAGACAGCTCTTTATTTAGCTGAGGCAAATCCTTATGATTTGATTATTTTGGATATTATGTTACCAAAGAAAGATGGCGTAACGGCTTGTAGAGAAATTAGAAATAAGAAAATCGATGTACCCATTTTATTACTAACAGCGAAAAGTAGTGTAAAAGATAAAGTGCTTGGATTGAACTCCGGTGCGGATGACTATCTTTCGAAACCTTTTGAGTTCGAGGAGTTATTGGCTCGGGTTCAAGCGTTGCTCAGGAGGCGGGTGGTTGATAAATCAAATGTTCTTAAGGTCGGAGACCTTGAGTTGGATCAAATTGTTCATCAAGTCAAGCGGGCAGGGAAAAATATTGTTTTAACCAGTAAAGAATTTAATCTATTACGTTACCTAATGTCACACGCGAATCAAGTTGTCACAAGAACCATGATTTCGGAGCATGTTTGGAATGAGGATTTTGATACGTTTACCAATGTGATCGATGTCTACGTCAATTATCTGCGCAATAAAATTGATAAAGGTTTTCCGAAAGCTTTAATTCACACGGTTCGTTCAACAGGATATGTTTTAAAAGATGATTCAGAGTTATGAAACTAAATACCATTCGATTTAAGATCAGTATTTTATATGTTGTCGTTCTGGGTTTTATTTTGGTTTCCTACAGCGCCTTGATGTATTTCAGTTTGCGTCATATGCTTTTTCAAGAACGAGATATCAAATTGGAAGGGAAAGCTGACGAGGTCGCCAGTCTCATTCGGTTCTATACGGACACCCTTGGCCATGGCCATACTAGTTTTATTTCTGCCCTTGAAAAAACGATTAATATGGAGAAAAATGGACCGGGAGTTGTCGAAGTATCTTTGAGCACTGTCGAAGCGCAGTGGTTAAAAAATATTGATCAATACGATTTAAGAAAAGACTTCGTTAATATTTCGGATAAGAACGAAACACCAATTAGATTTACTGAGGATTTTCCAGCGGGGCTTCTGTCACTTTTTATAAAGAATTTGGAACCGTTCGTTCGCGGTAGATTTTCTTTTAAGAATGTGAGTTTTCAAGAAAACAACTTGCGGGTCATTAGCAAATCGTACGATTTTGGAAACAGCCAGGAATGTATTATCCAAATTGGGACGTCGCTCACATCTACTATGCGTATCTTGCACGGAAGATTGATTTCGATTGCAATTAGTATCCCTGTCATTTTATTGATCGCTAGTTTTTTGGGACAAATTTTCGCAATGCGTATTTTAAAACCTGTATTCGACATTACCAAGACCGCTGATAAAATCACACATGAAGACTTAAGCGCTCGCGTGATCGCAGAACATGCGGATGAGGAAATTAAATATTTGGCACAAGCATTCAATGATATGATTGCCCGCTTGGAAAAATCTTTTAAGTACATTGCGGATTTTGGATCGCATGTTGCTCATGAGCTAAAAACACCGCTTGCCATTATTCGGGGAGAATCTCAGGTTGCTTTAAAGCATGCACGAAATGCTGAAGAATATAAAAGGGTTATCCAAGTTAACTTGGAAGAAGCTGAGCGAATGATCAAAGTGGTGGAGGATATGCTTTTGCTCACAAAACTGGAATATGAATCTCAAGTATTTAAATTTGAACCATTGGATTTGGTTGATTTTCTAAAAGATGTTAGTGGACAGAGCGCATTGCTGGCTTCTAAGAAGCAGATTACTGTGAAAATGGATGAACCCAAAGAACCGGTCAGTATTTATGGTGATGGCGTGCATTTAAGACGCCTTTTTTTAAATTTGATTGATAACGCCATCAAATTTAGTCCAGTTAAAAGTAAAATAAATATCAAACTGATTAAAAATGAAAGAGTGAATGTTTCTATTTCAGATCAAGGGTTTGGTATTGCCAATGAAGATCTGCCAAACATTTTTGAAAAATTTTTTCATAAAGATTATGAAACAAATGGCCAATCATCCAGCGTTGGCTTAGGATTAAGCATGGCTTTGTCCATTGCAAAGGCCCATGGAGGAACCATTCAAGTTGAGAGCGAGCTTAAAAAAGGTTCTACTTTTACGGTTATCCTGCCTTTCAATCATCCTTAATTTTCGTAATCCCTTAGCGGGAAGGAATGAGAAGAAGGGGTGAGGAATTTCCCTGCCGATGTTTCAGGTAGGCCGTCTTTAGGAATTCAACCGCATTTTGTTTGCGAAGTCTTAAGGTTTGAAGAATGGACATCAAGACTTCAT
>OBEQ012781275.1_pt1 | contig 10636 bp, 11 predicted proteins | sample 1670901 | NCBI WGS metagenome assembly OBEQ01 (sample SAMEA104232315, study PRJEB22302) | groundwater metagenome | biome: forest; feature: aquifer; material: groundwater | place: USA | collected 2011-08-07 | depth 5.4 m | reverse complement strand
TCGATTCCAAAGTCATAGTATACTATACGTCCCATGATCTATTTGGATTACAACGCCACCTCCCCGGTGCATCCCGAGGTCCGAAGGGCCATGGCCCCCTTTTTGGAGGAGGCCTTCGGCAACGCCTCCAGCCTGCACGCAAAAGGGCGTGAGAGCAGGGGTGCTGTGGAATCGGTCCGGGCTAAAGTTTTGAAGGCCCTGGGGGATCCTGAAGGCCAACTTGTCTTTACCTCGGGTGGAACCGAGGCGGACAACCTGGCCTTGAAAGGAATCCCTTTGTGTCTTAAAGACAAGGGAAGCCACCTCGTCATCTCGGCGGTCGAGCATCATGCGGTCTTGAATCCCGCCCAGGCGCTTGCCCAGGATGGATTCTCAGTGACGGTGGTGCCCGTGGACGACCAGGGGAGGGTGGATCTTGAGGCTCTCAAGGAATCGCTGACACCGCGCACGGTGCTGATCTCGGTGATGCATGCCAACAACGAGGTGGGCACCCTCCAGCCGATCGAGGAGATCGGGCAGATGGCCCGGGAGAGAGGCATCCTTTTTCATACGGATGCGGTCCAATCCTTTGGGAAGGAGCCACTGGATGTCCGGCAGATCCCTGTCGATCTGGTCTCCATTTCTGGGCATAAGTTAGGCGGACCCAAGGGAGTGGGGGCGTTGTACCTGCGCAAGGGAGTCCGTTTAAGGCCCCTTCTCCATGGAGGCCCTCATGAGCACGGCCTGCGAGGTGGCACCGAGGGGGTTCCTGGGATCATCGGAATGGGAGCGGCGGTGGAGGTGACTCTCAAAGAGCAGCGCGAAGGGGTGCTGGCTAAAGTGAAGAGTTTAAGGGACCGATTGGAATCTGGGTTGCGAGAGCGAATTCCAGAGGTAAAGGTCAATGGCCACCCTGAAGAAAGACTGCCAGGGACGTTGAATGTGAGCTTCATTGGATGCCATGCAGAGACGCTTCTTATGGCTCTGGATCTGGCCGGGATCTGCGTCTCAACCGGGGCTGCTTGTTCTTCTGGTGCCACAGAGCGGTCCCATGTTCTGGTGGCCATGGGGTTGTCCCCTTCCCAGATTCAAGGCTCAATCCGTTTTTCCCTGGGCTGGGGAACCTCCTCGGGAGAGATCGAGGAGTGCCTTGAGAAGATTCCTCCGATTGTGGAGCGAGTCCGCCACGCGAAAGTGGGGGTGTCGCCATGAAGCTCGTGGATACCCATTGCCATCTGCACCGAGTAGAGTTTGACGCGGACCGAGAGGATATTTTGGGTCGCGCCAAAGAGGCGGGTCTCATCGCCCTGTTGGATCCGGCCACCGATCTGGCCTCGAACCAGACGGTGGTCGCCTTGGCTCGACGTCATCCGGAGGTCTACGCGGCCGTAGGCATCCATCCACACGATGCCAAGGAGCTGACGCCCGCTTCCCTCGAGGAGCTGGCCCTCCTGGGCACCGAGGAAAAGGTGGTGGCGATTGGAGAGATTGGACTGGATTACTATCGGAACTTAAGCCCCCCGGAGATTCAGCAGGAGGCCTTGCGAAAATTACTCCGGCTCGCCCACGAGCTCAACCTGCCGATCATCCTTCATTGCCGAGAGGCATACCAAGATCTGTTCAACATCCTTCAGGAATCTTTAAAGCCCCCCATCCGGGGGCTGCTTCATTGCTTTGGGGGGAGCCTAAAAGAGGCGCAACAAGCACTCGATCTGGGGCTTTACCTTTCCTTTGCCGGGAATCTCACGTTCCCTAAGGCCGATCCGTTACGAGAAGTTGCCAAAAACGTTCCTTTTGACAAGGTCCTGTTGGAGACCGATGCCCCATTTCTTTCGCCTCAAGCCCATCGAGGTCAACGAAACGAGCCTTCCTTTCTCTTGGAGCTTGTCCAGACCTGGGCTAAGCTTCGGGATTTGACGCCGGAGGATGTGGCGCGAGTCACGACGGTGAATGCCCATCAACTCTTTGGCATCGGTCAGGCCCCACAACCCGGCCAGATTGCCTACCCGATTCGCCACTCGCTGTATCTAAACATCACCAATGCCTGCACGGATCGGTGCCTCTTTTGTGCCTTAAGCAGTGAGGAGTTTTGGCAGGGCAAAGGCCAAGCGCCAATCGTCAAGGGGCATCACTTGAGGATTCAGCGCGACCCCACCCTTGAGGAGTTGGTGTTGGCAGCAGGGGACCCCAGTCGATACGAGGAGATCGTCTTTTGTGGCTATGGGGAGCCGATCCTCCGGCTTCAGGTTCTGCTGGAGGTGGCTCGTCGACTTAAAAAAAAGGGAGCGCGCTGGATCCGGCTTAACACCAACGGTCATGGGAATCTCATTCATCATCGGCCGGTGGCCGCAGAGCTTAAAGGGATCGTGGATGAGGTCTCGGTGAGTTTGAATACCCCTACGCCTGAGCAGTATCTGGAACTGTGCCGACCGGTTTTTGGATTGCCCACCTACGAATCGATCAAAACCTTCATTCGGGAGTGTCGCGATGCGGCGATCGCGGTTACCGCCACCGCGGTAGCCATGCCAGGTGTCGACGTGGAGGCCTGTCGACAGGTTGCCACCGAGGAGTTAAAGGTTTCCTTCCAAGCGCGGACCTACGACGACGTCGGATGAGACTTTCCGACCTGGGAGAGAAGCGCCTCATCCAGAGACTCGCCCGCACGATCAAAACCGATCGAACGGTCATTCAGGGGATTGGGGATGACTGCGCGGTGTTGGCGGGGCGGGGAAACAAATACCTCCTTTTCGCATCCGACATGCTGGTGGAGGCAGTTCATTTCAATCGGGCGACTCGCCCAGAGGCGATTGGTTGGAAGGCTTTGGCGGTGAATGTCAGCGACATCGCCGCCATGGGGGGAATCCCGCGGTATGCGGTGGTTTCATTGGGATGCCCTAAGAATCTTCGGGTTCAGTTCGTGGATCGACTGTACCGAGGCCTGCGCCGCTGCGCCGATCGATACGGGGTGAATTTAGTCGGAGGGGATACCAATCGCTCAAGCCGGATTGTGATCGATGTCGCCATCCTGGGAGAGGTGGAGCGCAAGCGGGTGGTCTACCGATCCGGGGCGAGGGCGGGAGATGCCCTCTTGGTGACGGGGCGGCTGGGCGGATCGTTGCGCTCAGGAAGGCACCTTACCTTTACCCCAAGACTCTACGAGGCAAGGGCCTTGGGGGGAAAATTCAGACTTCATGCGATGATCGACCTCTCCGACGGCTTAGGGCCGGACCTTACGCGTCTGTGTGAGGCAAGTAGGCTCAGTGCCTGCCTGGAGGCCGCTCAGATCCCTCGCGCAAAAGGCTGTTCCTTGGCTCAGGCCTTGACCGATGGAGAGGATTTTGAGTTGCTGATCGCGGTAGCTGAATCGGATGCTAACCCGCTTCTTGCCTGGGCGAAGCGCCACATCGATTGCAAGCTCACTCGGATCGGCCGAATGATTCCTAGAGGCAAGGGTTCACCCGTCAGGATCGTGGCCCCTTATGGAACAAGGCCACCTGCTTCCCTGGCTGGGTTTGAGCATTTCTAGGGAATGAGCTCCGCCACATCCCATTCACCCGATCAGACCCAGCGCCTGGGAGCGAAGCTGGCCCGGCAACTACAACCTCAAGATGTTCTGGCCTTGAACGGGGAGATCGGTGCCGGAAAGACCACCTTTGTTCAGGGAATTGCCCGAGGACTTAAAGTACCTGCCAACACCGTGGCGAGCCCTTCCTTTGTGCTGGTCAAAGAGTACCAGGGCCGACTCCCAATGTACCACGCGGATCTGTTCCGATTGGAGCATCTCTCCGAGGCGGTCTCCGTGGGCCTGGAGGAGTATTACGAAAGTAACGGGGTGACGGTGATCGAATGGGCCAGTCACATTCCGGGGGTATTACCCGATCAGTTCTTAGAGGTCCAATTGACGGTGGTTGATCCAGAGACGCGAACCATCACCTTGATTCCCCATGGGTCCCGCTACGAAGGGCGAGCGTGGTTCAAATGAGACTCTTAAGCGTTGAGACTTCCTCGCCGATCTTCTCGGTGGCAATCTCAGAGGGGGAGCAAATCTTAAGCTCGCGTCAGGCAAAAGACCCCAGTTATCCCTCGGCCCTCTTGACAGAGCTGATTCGCGAAGCAGCCACTGCCGCTGGCCTGGAACTGAGCCAACTGGACGGATTCGCTATCTCCATCGGGCCCGGTTCGTTCACCGGTTTGCGGGTGGGGGTGATGACGGTCAAGACCTTGGCCTGGGCGCTTAAGAAACCGATCCTGCCCGTCTCGAGTCTGGAGGTAATTGCCCAGAACCTGGCCGATCAACCTCAGCCGATCTGCATTTTCGTGGATGCCCGGAAGGGAAAGGTGTACACCGCCCTTTTTTCGCCCCAACCAGGAGGTTTGGTCAAACGCGTAAGCGAAGATCAACTGGTTCCTCCAGAGGAGCCACTCAAGAAGGTGACGAAGCAGACCCTGCTGGTCGGGGATGGGGTTCGTCGCTATTTGGATCTCATCCGTTCACTGGCTGAGGGAAAAGTAGATTTAGCCCCCCCTCAAAGCTGGATCCCAACCGCTCAAAATCTTTGCCGCATCGCCGCGCACCGTTGGCCCGATACAAAGGTGGACGACCCCCATCGACTCGTGCCACAATATCTATATTCTCAGGAAAGCGATGTAACCGGCTGGTGAAAAAGTCAACGCACTCTGAATTCACCCTTCTCCGCCCGAGGCGGACCCGCCTCTGGCGGGGACGAGCTCAGGGTGAACGGATCTCCGCTGCTGTTCGTGGCGAGCGCTTCGACTCCGTTCAGCACAGGCTTGTCGAACCACGAACAGAACTCTCTCCCCCGGTCTGGATCGAGGTGGATTTGTCGGCGATCCAACACAACCTTCGGGAGATCCGGCGATTTGTTGGGCAAGCGGGACGACGCGTCCAGATCCTGGCTGTGGTCAAGGCCAATGCCTACGGTCACGGCCTGGTGCCTGTGGCCCGAGCCTTGGTGGAGGCCGGGGTGAATCTGTTGGGGGTGGCCAGCGTGACCGAAGGGGTGGCCCTGCGAAGGGCCGGCTTGTCTGCCAAAATCCTGGTCTTAGGTCAGCTCTTGCCAGAGGAAGCACCCCTGGTCGTCGAGCATCAGCTCACCCAAGCGATCGGAGATGAGAAAGTGGCTCTGGCCTTGAGTCGGGCGGCAAGCCACCAGGAACGTGCGGTTGGCGTCCATCTGAAGGTGGATACCGGGATGGGCCGCTACGGGGTCTGGCATGAGGAGGCGATTTCGCTGGCCCGGCGTGTGGTGCAGCTTTCGGGTGTTCGAATAGAGGGGGTCTTCACTCATTTGGCGATGGCGGGTCAAGATGCCCTGGCCACGGAAAACCAATTGGCGCGATTCGCCCAAGTCGTCGGGCGCCTCACCAAGGCGAAGCTGCCCACGGGGCTCAAGCATGTGGCCAACAGCGTGGGCCTGATCCGATTCCCTTCTTCTCACTCGGACCTCGTTCGGACCGGCCTTTTGGTCTACGGGGCCTCTCCGCTCAAAGAGGGGCGTTTACCCTTTCGCTTAAAACCGGCCCTCAGCCTCAAAAGCCGGATCCGGTTTTTAAAGACGATCCCAGCGGGGCAGACGGTCAGCTATGGGGGAACCTACCAAGCCTCCCGCCCCACACGAGTGGCCACGATCCCAGTCGGCTACGCCCATGGCTATCCCCGAGCCCTCTCCAACAAGGCAGAAGTTCTGATTCGCGGAGCGCGCCTCCCCGTGATTGGCCGGATCACCATGGAAGACCTGATGTGCGATGTGACCGACATCCCCGGAGTCCAAACCGGCGACGAGGTGGTCCTGATCGGCCGGCAAGGGAAGGAAGTCATCAGCGCTGAGGAATTGAGCCGTCATGCCCGCACGATCCCCTACGAAATCCTGGCCGGCCTCTGTGCCAGCCTTCCCCGCCAGTATTCCAAAAGTTAATGGAGAAAAAGTTAGATTATTTATTTGACTTCGTACCCTTTCCTCAGCCATACTTTACACGAAGGATATCCTTGAACCGGCGAATGGACACCCACCAAAGAAATCGTTTTTTTAGCCGTTTCCTTGGGCTTTTCCTGAGCCTCTGCCTCAGTGCGCCTGCGTCTGTATTTGGCTTACGCGCCGGTATTGAGGGCAAGACGAAGGCAGGCCTCGAGCGCGGGCTTCAGTCAGAGGAAACCGACTCCTCTGCCGCCGGCCTGGAGGAAGGGACAACTTCCTTTCTCTGGCCGAGGGAGAGAGCGGGTGATTGGCTGGTTTTAAAGGGGAAAGCAGCGAAAAAGATGATGGAGGAACTGAAGAAAACCCCCAATCGGGTCCTCGCCAAACTGGGCAGGAAGTGGTGGATAGAAGGAGTTGCAGAGGGCATCACGGCGCGAGAGGCACCCTCCCCTTTCCTGGTCGGTTTTGAGCTTGTGGCGATCGACCCGGCAACGGGGGCAGTGGCCCTCATCAATCGGGAGGAGATTTTGAAGGCCGAGACCGTGGTAACCCCCTTGGATCATGTCCCCGGCGAACCGATCCTTTACACCAGCCCTACGGTGGATATCCAGAATACGCCGGCAGGTAAGTGGCTCGCTTCGTTGAGCGGTTTTGCCTCGGATCAGCTTAGCAAGGAGCATCTTCGACTGATTCAAAGGGTCAGTCCCCGATTGGAGAAGCAGACGCCTGCCACCGGGCTGGAGGGAGTTGAGCGGGGTTCGGTGACATGGAGCCGGCCGGGCGAACCTCCGAGGACTTTCCGGATCGTTACAGAGGCCATAGATCCTTACACCATTCTGGTGAAGCTGTACGAGGGAGATCAACCCGTTGGATCTGTGAAGCACAGTTACCTCTCGTACGTAGAGGGTGGTTGGAGTGAGCTGGACAGGGTCGATCTTGAACCCAGATATCGCCGGCAGGGATTGAGCACGGTATTACTAGCTACCTTTTTTCGGGCAGTTGAAGATGGAATCCTCCCTAATGTCCCACGGGACATCGGACCTCGCATGAAGGTCTTCGTCTTACATCCGATGCTCGCCCTATCCCTGCAGCATTTTGGGTTTAGGGCGAATCCTTATTCGGGAGATCAAACCCGAGAGATGTTTGACGTGACGGTGGGTCAAGCCTCACAGCCTGGTGATCTGGTCCCGGTCTACCTAGAGGATGTCCGTGCACTAAACCGGTTCAGACTAGTTACCTCAACCTCCGACTGGGATGGCTTAACCACCGTGGATCAAAGGCCCTCTCCTGGTCAGGCCGTCCCGATTTTTGCTTGGTACAGTCTACCCACCGATCAGATTGAGGTCTTTCGCAAGCATCTTTCCGAGCAGCCGCTGATCTTCACCTGGTACCCTGCCGCCTCCGCCGCCGGGTTGGAGGAGGGGACTGCCGAGCTGAAGCATTACGACTCGATGGAGGAGTTTATCAAGACCCATCGGAGGATCTTGCTGGGAGAATTTGGAAATAGGCTGGAGGATTTTGAGAAACTGCAGGGAGAATCTGGTCAGGTGTGGGACATTCCGGCTGCCTCGCCCAGGGCACTGACCACTGTCATGACAGCGATCCAAGCCGACAGAGAGCAACGGGAAACCTGGATCGGGGTGGCCCGAAGCCGCCTGGAGTCGGTCCGCAGCGACGCCTTAAGGGATGTTTACTTTAGGGTGGAGCCTTAATTTCCCACCTCTTTGAATCACCCGCCGTATCTGGTGATTCAGCAGGAAGGGGCCGATTTCCAGGATGGGCTGCCGAATGCACCGATCCTTCGATTTGGCCAGGTGAGCGACATGGCGGAAAGGCCGCCCGCCTTCTTCTATGCTGTGGCAATCAATCGAAAGTTGGACGGCCAGGTCATCGGGCCGGTGATCGCCGTACTTCCCTACGCCAACTGGCTTGGCGAGGATCGTTGGGTCATTGTCACCGCCGCCTAGAAGAGGCCCGAAGGGTAGGATGGGCTGGCGTTTTTGTGTAGGGGGCCGTCGCTTGAAGAAGTATTTGTTTCGTGCTATCCTATGTATGGTATACGATGCCATACATAGAGAGGAGGTCCCATGAAGATTACGACCTATATCGATGAGCGGTTGCTGGCGCAGGCCATGAAGGCCCTCCGGGCGAGGTCAAAACGGGAAGTGTTGGAGACAGGACTTCGAACCCTCCTGGCGGAAATTCAGCGCAAGACCTTTGTGAGAGAATTCGACCACTTTCGCCTGCGCCTGACGCCTGCAGAGCTTGAGCAAGCCCGTCGATAAGGCGTGGCTCTGGTCCTGATCGATACTTCCGCCTGGCTTTTTAACTTTCCGCCGCGGACTATTCCAGAGATTCGAGAGCGGATTACCACACTTCTCCAGCAGGACAGAGCTGCGATCTCGTCACCCATCCTTTTTGAGCTTCTTCAAGGAGTTCGATCGGGGGAGGAGTTCAACCGCTTTCATCAAAACCTTTCAAGTCTGCATCAATTTCCCATTACGGAGAGTGATTGGCTTAAATCTGCTCAATGGGCCCAGAGACTAAGGAGCGGAGGCTTCAAGGCAAAGACGGTCGATTTTCTCATTGCTTATAAAGCGATGCGTCATCGATTGCTCCTGCTCCATGCCGATAGAGATTTCGATCGGATTGCTGATAAGGTGCCTCTCAAAGTAGAAAGCTACGTCAAGCTGATACGTAAGTATAAACCAGTAGAAAGAAGTTGACAGACTTGGTTTCCTGCCCCTAAAATAGAAGCTTCGCAAATGGTGCCTGGCACCATTTTGGGTGAAAAGGTGCCTGGCATCTTGCTTCTGGATGGGCTTTATTGAAGCGAGGAGAAGAGCTATGCTAGCAGAGGTGATGACGGTCTCGGAGGTAGCACAGTACCTACGGGTGAATCCACAGACGGTCTACCGAAAGGCGAAGGCCGGCGAGCTACCGGCCCTTCGGATCGGTCGGGCGATTCGGTTCCGTCGATCGGAGTTGGAAGCCTGGTTGAAGACGGAAAGTCAAAACTCCTTGATTTTACATGACGTTACGAAGTGACCTGTTAAAGAAAGGGCCAGATCGGGCCCCGGCCCGGGCGATGCTCCGGGCGGTAGGTTTAACCGATGAGGACATGGAAAAGCCCTTTGTAGGGGTGGCCAACACCTGGATTGAGGTGATGCCCTGCAACATCCATCTGCGCCGGCTCTCGGAGAAGGTCAAGGCCGGTATCCGGGCGGCGGGAGGTACCCCGATCGAATTTAACACGGTTTCCGTCTCCGATGGGATTTCCATGGGAACGGAGGGGATGAAATGTTCCCTGGTCAGCCGCGAGGTGGTGGCCGACTCGATTGAACTGGTGGTCCGCGGGCACCTGTTCGATGGGGTGGTGGCCATCTCTGGCTGTGACAAGACGATTCCTGGTACCGTGATGGCGTTGGCCAGGCTGAATGTGCCTTCCTTAATGCTCTACGGCGGCTCCATTGCCCCGGGAAGATTTGAGGGCCGGGACGTCACCATTCAAGATGTCTTTGAAGCGGTGGGGGCCTATGCGGCTGGAAAGATGAGCGAGGAGAAATTGGGCGAGCTGGAAAGAAAGGCCTGCCCAGGACCCGGGGCCTGTGGGGGGCAGTTTACCGCCAACACCATGTCCACCGCCATGGAACTTTTAGGGATCTCGCCGATGGGGGCCAACAGCATCCCGGCGATGGATCCGGCGAAGGATGAGGCGGCCTTTGCTACAGGCGAGCTTGTCATGAAACTCCTTCGTGAGGGATTGACCCCCAACCAGATCTTAACGCGCGAGGCGTTCGAGAACGCCATCGCCGGAATCGTGGCCACCGGCGGCTCGACGAATGGGGTGCTGCACCTGTTGGCCCTGGCCCGGGAGGCCAAGGTGAATCTTTCGATCGATGACTTTGATCGAGTGAGCGCCCGCACCCCGATTTTAGCCAACATGAAGCCCTGGGGAAGGTTCACCGCACCCGACATGCATCGGGCAGGCGGGGTCAGACTCATTGCCAAGCGTCTGCTGGAAGGCAAACTCCTCAAAGGGGAGGCCAGGACCGTCACCGGCCGGACGATTGGAGAAGAGGCGCGTCAAGCGCAGGAGACACCTGGCCAACAGGTGATCAGTCCCCTCGACAAGCCGATTAAACCGACCGGGGGACTAGCGATCTTGCGTGGGAACTTGGCGCCAGAGGGTTGCGTACTCAAGGTCGCCGGGCATGAGCGGATGCAGCACCGTGGCCCGGCCCGGGTGTTCGACTCGGAAGAGGCCGCCTTCGCTGCCGTGCAACAAAGAAAGATCAAGGCCGGCGATGTAGTGGTGATCCGCTACGAGGGGCCCAAAGGGGGTCCTGGGATGCGGGAGATGCTGGCGGTGACCGGAGCGATCGTCGGTCAAGGTTTAGGGGAATCGGTGGCCCTCTTAACCGATGGGCGTTTCTCCGGGGCGACCCATGGCCTCATGGCCGGGCACGTAGCTCCCGAGGCGGCAGTCGGGGGTCCCATTGCGGCGCTGCAGGATGGAGATCCGATCCTCTTTGATGTGCAAAAGCGCCGACTCGATGTGGAGATCTCTGCCGCCGAGTTGGAGAAACGGTTAAGAAGCTGGGTGGCACCATCCCCCCGCTATGAAAACGGGGTGATGGCTCGCTACGCGAAGCTGGTGGGATCAGCGGCCCAAGGTGCGGTGCTGGATTAAGGAGAAATTCCGATGAAGATGAAGGGTG
>OBEQ012558908.1_pt1 | contig 10636 bp, 8 predicted proteins | sample 1670901 | NCBI WGS metagenome assembly OBEQ01 (sample SAMEA104232315, study PRJEB22302) | groundwater metagenome | biome: forest; feature: aquifer; material: groundwater | place: USA | collected 2011-08-07 | depth 5.4 m | reverse complement strand
GGTTCCCTTCCTCGACCACCTCCCCGAATTCCAGGACGACGATCCGGTCGGCGCTCTTGACGGTGGAGAGGCGGTGCGCGATCAGGATCACCGTCCGGTCCTTGGAGATTCTCTCCAGGGCCTGCTGGACGAGCTTCTCCGACTCCGTGTCCAGGAAGCTCGTGGCTTCATCGAAGATCAGGATTTCAGGGTCATTGAGGATCGCCCGGGCGATGGCAATCCTCTGCTGCTGGCCTCCCGAAAGCTTCATCCCCCGCTCCCCCACGACCGTGTCGAATCCCTGAGGGAGGGCCTCGATGAAAGAGGCCGCGTTGGCAATCTCGGCTGCTTTGCGCACCCGCGCTTCCGTGAACTCTTCCCTTCCGAAGGTGATGTTCTCAAATACGGTGGCGTGGGCGACAAACAGGTCTTGGGGGACGAAACCGATCCGGCTCCGCCAGCTTTTCTTCTCCAGCTCTTTGAGATCTACCCCATCGACCAGGATCCTGCCTTGGCTCGGTTCCAAAAGGCCCAAGAGGAGATAGGCGAGGGTGCTTTTTCCGCTGCCGGAACTGCCCACAATGGCGGTGGTCTTCCCTCTCTCGAAACAGAGCTGAATCTCTTTAAAAAGCGGGGGGCGGGCCGGATACGTGAAATGGAGGCGGTCCAGGCGGATCTCACGTTCCAGAGCACGGAAGGTCCTGTTTCCTGGGGGAGGGTTTGGCGCCGGGGAGGCTAAGGTGTCGTACATCAGCTCCGCGTCTCCCATCAAGCCCACGATCTCCATCCGGAGCTGTCCCATGTGGGTCAAGCAGGGCAGGAATCTTAAGATTCCGATCGCGAATACTCCCAGCATGGGAAGGATTGAATCGAACTGCTTGGAGTGAAAGACGCGCGTGTAGAAAAGAGAGCCCAATAAGAGAGAGACCCCAACCAATTCCAGGAAGATTCTTGGCATTGCGATCCAAATGGAATCCCGGATGTAAAGCTCTCGAAAGTTTCGGCTCTGTTCCCGGAACTTCTTGAGCCATGAGGATTCCATCCCGAAAGATCGGATTTGCCGAATCCCTGTGAAGAACTCGTTTGCCAGGGAGATCTGCTCTGCGGAGGAGAGGACCCTCGCTTTTCCGATGTAGTAGGAAACCTTGCCCGAAAGAAAGCGAGTTAGCCAAAAATATCCCAGCCCGAGGAAAATCAGCAGCCCCGCCACCTGAGGCATCGCCACGAGAAAGATCGCCCCGATGGCCACCGCCTTGAAGATCTCCGTCACCAGCAGCGGGATCTGCTGAGAGAGCACTCCAATCCGGCTTGCCGCCGTGGAAACATTGTAGATCAGCTGGCCCTGCTTGTTTTCAAGAAAGAAAGCGTAGGGGAAGTCGGCATAGCGGCTTAGGAGCCGGCTTTTGAGGTCATGCTGCACCGTGCCGCCGGCGTAGGAAATCAGGACCGTTTGAATGATTTGAAGGGAAAGCCGGATCAAGGTCACGAGGATAAGAAAAGCCAGGGCCGATAAGATGGGATCGGAAAAAGGCATCATGCTGGTAGCGACTCTCAAGAAGCGGAAGAGGCCCCCGGATTCTATCCCTGAGCCTCCGGCGGTAAGGAGCAACTGAAACATGGGAAAAAATGCGGCAACGTTGAGACCCTCGAAAATGGAGCCCAGGAGGCAAGCAAGGAGGATTCCCCCGAAAAGCCGGCGATACGGCCGCATGATGAATCCGAGGACCTTGTAAATAGAAGGGGATTTTTGGCTTGTTTCTTTAGCGTTCACTTTATGAACATGCCACAAGCAGGGGGCAAAGTCAACGCGCCGGCTAGATCCGGCTAGATCCAATCCCTGATCCAGTAGTAGAAGAGGCCCAGGAACTCATGTAGGACTCCCCGGATTTTCCGAAGCGTGACCGGTTCGCTGCGCGCGTAATAGCCGCTTTCGGAAACCGGGGCTTGAAACACGGTCAGCTCGGGGGCGTTTCGCCGGAAGGTCAGATCGGCCCGGCGGGTATGGTAGGGGGAGGTCACCAAAAGCAGGCGGTGCCATCCTTTCCGGCGGGCGGTCTCCCGGACCTGGAGCACGTAGTCATAGGTATTGGTGACCAAGATCTCCGTCGAGAGGTCTGAGGCGGGAATGCCGAGGTTCTTTGCCAGCGCCACCATGAGGTCCGCCTCATGGAAGGTGCGGGTGAATCCGGAAATGAACAGGATCTTAGGAGCAAGCCCCTGGTTGTACAGCTCGATGGCCTGCTTCACCCGCTCCTGGTAGCTCTCGTCGGCTTGGCCCGACTCCCCTACCCCTCCGGAAAAAACGACGATCACGTCGGCAGGCCGGATCTCCTGCTGGACGCGAAGAGGCTCGGCAATATACCAAACCAAGGGGGTTTCGAAAATCAGAAGGAATCCCACGACCGTTGCCAGGGCCAGGCGCATCATCCATCGAGGCCTGATCCCGAAGGCTTCACGCAGCCGGGCAGCCCAATGGTTGGGGCGAGAGGATTCCTTCTCGGCGATGGTTCTCTGGATCAGGGTCTGCATCTCATCAATCTTCCGGCTCCAAGCGTTGGCTTCGGCCGAATGCACTCGGGCAGCTTTTCCCGCGCTAGGATCGCTCCGGAGGGCTTCTTCAAGCGCGCGCCCGAACTCTTCGGAGGTTCTTCCAATCTGAATCATCTGAGGATTCCGGCGGTTAAAGGCCATCACTTCGGGAAGCGGCGTCGAGACCACCGGAACCCCGAGCGCGTGGTACTCGTTGAGTTTTGTCGGGTAAACATTGTTGGTGTAGCCGGTCAGGCGGTACGGGATGATTCCAACGTCAAAATGCTTGATGTAATACGGCAGGGACTCGTGAGGTTTCTTTCCCAGCAGGAAGATGTTGGGTTCGTTCTTAAGGCGCTCGGCATTGATCTGCAGCGGGCCGATCAAAACGAAAGAGTACCGGGGATGGCGCCGGGCTGTTTCGATCAGCAGATCTTGGTCGATCCATTGGTGGATCCCGCCCACGTAGCCGATCCGTGGTGAAGGGATTTTCCCCAACTCTTCCGGCATCCCGGTGGAGTCTCCGGCGGCTTTCAGGAATGCTTCGAAACTGACCCCAAAGGGAAAAAGATGCACCTGCCGGTTGAAACCCGAAGCGCGCTGGAAGAGAGATCCCGAAGTGACGAAGACCAGATCCGCTTCACGGAGGAGCTTCTCCTCGCTGGGAACGATTCGTCCGGCGGCGGGCGTGCTGTCGGCAAAGCTGTCAATGCAATAGTAAACCAACAGCTTGCGGGTGATCTGGTGAATGAGGTCCAGAGTGAGCGGGGTCGGCAAGAAGGTCCAGCAGATGGGAGCGTGAAAGTCCATGGTGAGCATCCACTGTTTCAGCGCCGAACTCATCCGGACCCGGTTGATCCACCGCGCCCATCGGGAATAGGGGAACGGCAGGATCAAGGGGGAGTAGACGTGCAGGTTTTCCTCTGCCTGCCAGAAGCCGTGAGTGCTGCGATGCCATTTGGTGTAGCGGTGCCGGATGCGGGCAAGGTCGCGCAGACGGGGGCCCCGGACGCCGGTGTTTTCCACGAAAAGTACTCGGTGCCCCTGCCGGGCCAGCGTGGACATGATCTCCTGGTGACCCTGCCAGATGAAGTCCCAGTCAATGGAGGAGAAGCAAAGGATGCACTGAGAATTTTTGCCGGTCATTCCAGGAGACCCAGCAGGTTTCTGAAGAAATTGGGATGGGCTGTCGCCCATGCGATGGGTTGAGTGAAGCGGAGTTTCAGCATCGTCCACAGCGTCCCGAAGACGGCGACCTGCATCCACCCGGTCCGGTAGAAGCGCAGGCGTTCCAGCGTCTGCTCAAATGCCTCGGGCGGGAGGCGGTAGTCAAAGAGCTCGAAGAGGGTCTTGGAGGAGGCGTGGGACGCGGAGGACCCGTTCTTTCGGAAGTGGAGGCCGACCTCAAAGGCCAGCGCCCAAAATAGGTAATGCCGGATGTGGTTCTTCCATCGCCGCACCTGGCGGGTGTGCCCGGGCCAGCGCTGCAGGTGCCCGTCGCAATACCGGTTCAGGTTGACGTCGTAATCGTAGACCATCGAGACGATGGTCCGCGTGCTCTGCGCCTGCGGGTCCTGCCGGCAGGACCAGAGGATTTCGGGGATGTGGCCGATAGACCATCGCTCGGCTATCCGGAACCAGACCACAAAATCGCCGAACCCGATCGGTCCCTCCTCGTCGAACCGTATCCCTTCCAGCGCTTTTCGCCGGATCATCGCGCCGGGAGCCGCGATCGAGGAGCGCCCCGAGCGCAGGGTCTGCTCCGTGTACTCGATCCCCGGCGTCACGGGCGCTACCGGATACCGGCGTACACCGACCCGTTTCCCTTCTTCGCCGGTTAGCTCCCAGTCAGAGCAGACCACGCCGGCCTCGGGATGTTCCCGGAGGAAATCGGCGTAGGCGCGGACGAGCCGCGGGTCCCGGTTGTCGTGGTCATGAAAGAAGCAGAGGAACTCTCCTTGGGCTTGCTCAATGCAGAAATTATGGTTCCCGTACAAGCCGATGTTGCGGGGCTGCCGGATGTAGCGGATCCGGGGATCGGCCGCGGCGGCCTCTCGGCAGAAGGCTTCTGTCCCATCTTCTGACGCGTTGTCGCTGATCAGTATCTCCAGCGGCTCGTATTCCTGGGCCTGGATGCTCCGCAGGCTTTCCCTGAGCTGGGCGGCCCGGTTGCGCGTTGGCACGCAGATGGAGACCAGCGGGTTGGGCATCAGCAGACCCCCTTCAGCAAAAAAGGGCGAAGTTTCGTCAGCCCTTCCGCGACGGTGCGCGGCTTTGGGGCGCCGGTGGAGGCCAGCCGTTCCCCTTGGAGGCGGACGCGCAAAGGCCGCCGGGCCGGCTGCCGGAACTCGGCGGTTGCCACCGGGTCCAGCAGCTTTTCATCCAGATCAAAGGCCGCGCACACCTGGCGGGCCAGCTGGATTCGGGACATGAACTCGGGGCCGGTGGCGTGGTAAGTGCCGTGGAGCTCTTTCTCTAGGAGAAAGCGGGTGATCTCGGCCAAATCCCGGTTATAGGTGGGACTGCCCCATTGGTCAGAGGGGAGGCGCATCCTGTTTCCGGCCCGCAGCTGGTCCACGAGCCGGACCACGAAATTTTTCCGGGCCGCTTCAGGGCCGTAGAGCCCCGAGGTCCGGAGGATCAGATGCCGGTCCGGCAAGAGCTCCCTCACCGCCTGCTCCCCTTCCACCTTGGCGCGGGCATAAACGCTGAGAGGGCTGACCGGGTCTTCCTCCGAATAGCTGTCGTCGGCGCCGTCAAAAACGTGGTCGGTCGAATAGTAGACCGCCGCGGCCCCATTTTCCCGGGCCCACTTCGCCACAGTTCCGGGCGCCAGCGTGTTGACTTGCCGGCCCCGTTCCCTCTCCGTTTCGCAGAGGTCCACATTGCAGAAAGCGGCGGCGATCAAAATCCAATTAGGCCGGACCCGGTCCAACAGCGCGAGGGTGCCGGAGAGGTCGGTCAGCTCGGCGGTCAGTTGTCCGGGTTGGGGAGAGCGGTGGACCGCTTCCACCAATTCATGGGGGGCTCCAAACTCTTCCGACAGGGCCTGCCCCAGTTGGCCCCCCGCCCCCAGGATGAGGACCTTTTTGCGCATCGGGGCGGCTTAGACCAACTCCGGCCGCGGGATTGGAACCAGGAACCGGCCCCCCTGTTGGGCGAAGGGCTGCATCTGGGAAAGGATCTCTTCCTTGAAGTTCCAGGCCAGGATTAGCATGTGGCTGGCCCCGTTCTTCCTCCAGGCATCCGCCGGAAGGACCGGCAGGTGAGTCCCCGGCGTGTAGGAGCCCTGCTTCAAGGGATTGCGATCCAGCACGGCGCTCAAATGTTTGGCCACGCCCGGACAGAAATTGAGCAGCGTGTTGGCCTTGGCCGCCGCGCCGTATCCGATCCAACGCTCACCCCCGCGGGAAAGGCTCTCCATCTTCTCTTCGAAAGAGTTTTTCCATTCCGCCAGCTGCCGGGCGAATTGGGCCCAGGTCTCCGGCTCCGTCAGCCGTGCCGACTGCTCCTCACGCCATAGGGATTCCAGACGAGCGGTGGGGGAACGGCCCTTACCCACCCGCTGGAACCAGAGCAGGATCGATCCTCCGTGCAGAGGGACCCGTTCGACATCCACCAGGTTGAAGCCGTGCTCTTCACAGAGGACCTTCACAGGCCGGAGCGCCACATAGGAAAGGTGCTCGTGGTAGATGGTGTCGAATTCCATCTGGGAGTGGAGCGTCCCCAGGTAAGGGACCTCGATCAGAAGGACCCCGCCGGGCGTCAGCAGTTGTTCGACGCCCCGGAAAAAGTCATGGAGATCGTTAATGTGCGCGAAGACGTGCCGGCCCAGGATCACCGAGGCCTGGCCGGGGTCGCGGGCCAGAGCGGCGGCGGTCTCTTCGCCGAAGAATTCCTCCACGGTCGGGATCCCGTTCTCCCGCGCGACCGCGGCGAGATTTCGAGCCGGTTCCACCCCCGTCACCTGGACCCCCTGCTCCTGGAAGGCCTTCAGGACCAGGCCGTCGTTGCTTCCCAGCTCCACGACCCGGTCTTTCTGTCCCAGCTTGAGAGCGGAGGTGACCCGCCGCGCGAGATCGGCCGCGTAGCGCCGGACCGAATCGGAAGTGGAGGAAACGTACGGGTACTGCCGGTACATTTGCTCCGGCGGGACGACGCAGGTCAGCTGGGCCAGGCCGCATCGCGCGCAGAGGGAGACCGCCAACGGGTAGGAGGTCTCGCTCGAAAACTCTTCCGGCGAATGCAGGAAGGAGTTGGCCAGCGGCATGGAGCCCAGGTCCAGGAAAGGATCTGGGAGCTGGGTCCGGCAAATTCGGCAGTGGGTGTGTTGGAGCACCGGTTCTATCGGTTTTTCAGCGCCCAGTCGTACGGGATCTTCCCGGCGTGGGGGTCCAGGCGTTGAATTTCGTCCGGGTCGTGCGGGATCGTCGCGCAATTGGCCACGATCGCCGGCGCGGTCCCGGCCCCCTTGAAGCCGTTCCAGATCCCGGGGGGGACCTTGACCAGGCAGTAGTTGGATTCCCCCACGAAAAGCTCATCGATCTTTCCGCGGGTGGCCGATCCGGGGCGGTCATCGAAGAGGACCAGCTTGATCGTCCCGCTCACGACGGCGTAGTTGATCGTCATCCGGGAATGGAGGTGCCAGCCCTTCACGATCCCCGGGTAAACGCAAGAGAAGTAGATCTCCCCGAACCGCTCGAAATGAGGGTCGGTGGCTTTCAACATGTGCATCACCTTCCCCCGCTCGTCGGGGATCTGTTTCAACGGATGAACCCCGACGCCGTCAATCATTCCGAAAAAACTCCTGGTACCAGGTGACGGTTTCCTTCAGCCCTTCTCCGAGGCTGTACTTCGGTTTCCAGGCGAGCTTCTGCCGGGCCTTGCCCGCGTCGAGGTACTGGTGGAGGATCTCCCCGGAAGCCTGGTTCTGGATGACCGGCTCAAGATCCGGCCGGCCGGCGACCCGCAGAATCTCCTTTGTCACCTGCAGGACGCTGAGCGGCTGCTCATTGCTGAAGTTAAAGGCTTCACCCGCCAGCGAAGGTTCCTGCGCCATCCGTTCAGCGAGCCGCAGGTAAGCAGCCGATCCGTCCTGAACGTAGAAATAGTCTCGCGTGGGAGCCCCGTCGCTTCGGATCACCGGGCGCTCGCCGCGCAGCGCCGAGCGGATCGTGCCCGGGATGATCCGGTTCCAGTTGAGGTCGCCGCCCCCGTAGAGGTTCCCGCAGCGGGCGATCGCCACCGGCAATTTGAACGTCGCGGCGTAAGACTGGGCCAGCAGGTCCGCGCAGGACTTGCTGACATCGTACGGATGGAGGCCTCTCAGGGGGGCGTCTTCTTTGTACGGAAGTTCCGAGTGATCCCCGTACGCCTTGTCCGAAGAGGCGATCACCGTCTGCTGTGCTGTGGGAGAGCGGCGGACCGCTTCCAGCAGGCACCAGGTCCCTTGGATGTTGCTCTCGAAGGTGGAAACGGGGTTCCGGTTGGCGATCGGTACGATGGCCTGTGCCGCCAGGTGAAATACCGTCTGGACTTCGTACTCCCCCAGCAAGCGTTCCAGCAGCGCCTGGTCCTGGAGCTCTCCGCGGACCACATTGATTTTCTCGAGCAGATGACTGCGGGACAGTTCCGACGCCGGCACCCAATCCCGGAGGAGGGTCACCACGTCGGCCTGGGCTTCGCGAAGCGCCCGGATGACCCAGCCGCCCAGAAGGCCCGTTCCTCCGGTCACGAAGACCCTCCGGTCCCGCCAAAAAGAACTCATTTCCACACCTTCCAAGGAGCTTTCCCGGAGGCCCAGAGGTCGTTGATGAGTTTGTATTCGCGATAAGTGTCCATGGGCTGCCAGAATCCGTTGTGCGGATAGACCATCAGTTCGCCCTCCCGGGCCAGCTTTTGGAGCGGTTCCTGCTCCAGAACGAGATCCTCCCGCCGGTTCAGGCAACGGGTCAGGAACTCTTTCTGCAGGACGAAAAATCCCCCGTTGATCCTGCCGCCCGTGACCTGCGGTTTTTCGTTGAACTGGACCGCCTTGCCCTGCCCGTCGATTTCCAGCTCACCGAACCGGCCCGGGGGCCGCACGCCGGTCACGGTCCCGATTTTCCCGTGCGAGCGGTGGAACTTTAAGAGGGCCTTGAGGTCGATGTCGCCCAGCCCGTCGCCGTACGTCAGGCAGAAGGCCGGCGCGTCCACGTACTGCCCCGCCCTGGCCACACGCGCGCCGGTCTGCGTGCTCAGGCCCGTTTCCACCAACGTGATTTCCCAATTTTCCTGGTGGTTCCTCGTGTGGTACTGGACCCTCGGCGAATCTCCGAGGGTAAGGGTCAAGTCGCTCTGGTAGGCCCGGTAGTTGAGGAAATAGTCCTTGATCATGCTGCCCTTGTATCCCAGGCAGAGGATGAATTTCCGGAAACCATAAGCGGAGTACAGTTTCATGATGTGCCAGAGGACCGGACGGCCCCCCACCTCCAGCAGCGGCTTGGGACGGAACTCCGTCTCTTCGTGGAGACGGCTTCCCATCCCTCCGCAGAGGATCATCACCGGTAGATCGTTCATGGCAATATTGTATCGGATATTTTTGCCTGGAAATCAGTTTTCCGGAACAGGGCCATCAGCCGGCTACTTTTCTGAACACGCGCCCAGTTGGACCGGACAGCCAACGCCCACAGCCCCGCCAAGAGGGTCCCAATGCGGAAGCCCACGCTCCAAGTCGTCCACTCGGCTCCCCGAAAGAAAAGGAGGGAGCTGTTGACCAAAACGGCGATGATCAGAACGTCGCCCGTGCCCCTGACGGGAGAGGCCAGGAACCCGGCGATGAAACGGCGTTTCCATTCCAGAGGTTTCCTCATCCAGGCGCGCACCGGCGCAAGAAAGCGGGGTTGAATGGAAGAGACCCAAGCGGCCAGCCGGCTGCCGTGGATCACCTCCGGCCGGAGGATCTCCCCCAGCCCGACAGAGGCATAGATCAGCAGGAAGGGGGTCACCATGTCCCGGACCCGGAACAGCGTCCCAACGTTGCCGATGGTCAGCGCTATCAAGAATGAAAGGGCGAGAAAAGGCAGGAGCAAGAAGAGCGCCCCTTGCGCGCGCTGCCGCAGCGAGGCAAAGATTCCCCTCGCCGCCAACAGCAGCACCCCGTACCAGAGGATCATCTGGAGCAGGACCGGCAGGTGGAACAGCGCGTCGAAGCGCCACGGCAGCGGCTCCAGAAAGAAATGCATGGGCGCCCGGAGGAGGGCCCTCCAGATCGTCAGGTCCACCCTCCCGGACTCGGCCCATTGCCACAAGTACCCATAAGTGTAAAAGGCGGAAGTGTTTGGGAAAAGGAAATAGCCGATCCCGGGGGTGAGGGTGTAGCCGATGTGTTTGTAAAAGCACTGGGCCAAGAGGGACCGGAACGATCTCGCCGCCGGGTCCCAATACAGGGATCCGATCCCCAACCCGATCCCCAGCGCCGCCGTCCACGCGCGGATCCTGAAGCGGTTCAGCGCTGCCGCCGCGATCAGTCCCGCAATGAGGGGCGCCCACATCATCTCACGAATGCTGGCGTGAAGCAGAAGGGTTAGCCCCAGCGCGAGCCCGTAGAGAACCCGCCGCGGGATCCCCCGGACCTTGGTCCACCGGATAAAAAGCAGAATGGCCAGGGAGGTCAGGAAGATGAGCGGGATATCCTTCAGATTGGAGGCCGACCAGCAGATGAGGGACGGGAAAAAAGCGGTGCCCCATGCCGCCCACCGGGCGACCTCCCGGTTAAAAATTCCAATCGCCAGGAAGAAAACCAGCGGGCCCAACCCCGCCCCCAAGAGGCAATTGATCCCTTTCACAGCGGACGGGCTGAAACCAAAAATGGAATAGAAGAACCCGATGAGGTCCACGTAACCGTTCCAGCCGTACTGGTTGAGCCGGAAGATCACCACCGGCTCGCGGCTCCCTCGGACATACTCTGCCAGCGCGGTGCCCCGGTCGGAGTAATAATCGCTGTCCCCCATCCGCACGCGGCTGGCGAACAAGGTGGAGATGGTCCGCCAGGACGGCCGCCTGGACCTCGTGCCGGTGCCCGGATCCGATTTCGAAATCAAGACGGACCTCGTGCTGCTCGCGATGGGATTCACCGGCCCCGAGCGCG
>OBEQ012862761.1_pt1 | contig 10637 bp, 12 predicted proteins | sample 1670901 | NCBI WGS metagenome assembly OBEQ01 (sample SAMEA104232315, study PRJEB22302) | groundwater metagenome | biome: forest; feature: aquifer; material: groundwater | place: USA | collected 2011-08-07 | depth 5.4 m | reverse complement strand
TTGATTGTCAACCAACTCTAGTAATGCAGAAAAACTTTCGGGATATCCATTATGAGGCGTGGCTGTTAAGAATAGTTTATGTTCAAAATGTGGCGTGATATCACGAACCGCTTGGGTGCGGTCAGAATCAGTCGCATAATTACCGCCGCCTTCGGGTGACACATTATGCGCTTCATCCACAATCAAAAGATCGTAACGCCGCGGATAGATTGGCTCACCCGCTGCTGGCAAAGTTTCACGAAATAACCGAAACGGTCGCTCTCGCTTAAAATAATCGACCGATGTTATTAATCTCGGGAAATGTCTGAAGGGGTTGGCACGCACACCTCTTTTTCGGCGAAACTCTTTCATAAACTCGCTATCAATAATGCGGAACTCCAAACCAAATTTGTCCCGCATTTGATTCTTCCATTGAATTTGAATTGAAGCAGGACAGACAATGAACACAGAACGAATTCTGTGCCGAAGAATCATTTCCTGAATGACCAGCCCGGCTTCAATCGTCTTACCTAAACCAACATCATCTGCGATAAGCAAATTAACGCGGGGCATTCGGAGTGCACGAACTAAAGGATCAAGCTGATATTCTTCAATATCAATCCCGCTGCGAAAGGGCGCCTGAAGCGATCTGTCATCCGCCTGCGATATAGCTCCCCAACGAACCGCATTAAGAAATGCTTTTAGTCTCGCTGGGTCATCAAAACCTGTTGGCTCAGGCAGGGCTGCTTTCTCATAAACGCGCGCTCCGAGTTCTAACTCCCAAATAACCTGTAATTCCTCCCCGAGAGCATCGTCTTCAACAGAAGATAAGGAGATTAAATGTGTGGCGATCGCACCGGACGTCATCGATTTAGATACGTCCGTCACAACATATCGGCGATACCTAACATCGACCAACTGCCCAGCTTCTGGGATCGCTAAATTCATAAAAGTCGCGTCATCTTTTCTTTCGCTTACCTTTGGCTCTCAGTGAACGGACCCAACTATCTACTTCTTTAACATCAAAACGCCATTGTCCGCCCAATTTCGATGCGGGCATTTTCCCTCGCTGGCAAAGCTTATAAATTTTCTCTTTGGAAACCTGGAGGTAGGTAGCGATCTGTTCAATGGTAAGCCATTGGGTTGTCATGTATGCGTGTCCATTATTTGCTAGATTCTACCAAAGGAATAATACTTACGGGACTAATATTTCAGGGGTGGGGTGATACGCAATCTCGTCTTCCGACGATAAGGCGAGATTGTATCCGAACCGTTAACCCCTTCCTGGCATTCCATCACCACTTGCAATTGCCGAACTAGAACTTAAGCAGGTCCAAGTCTTTACCTGGGTGGGAACATCACACACATGTTGATATTGTTTCACAAAGTCAAAGAATCTCCCATGGATTCCAGGGAAAATCTTACATAAGCCAGCGTTCGTTTCGTTTAAAAAACTCACCATTTCTTTAAATGCTTTTTTTATAAAATCAGTTGCATTTACCCAAGTGGATTTGTCTTGTGCGTGAATATCGCGCCACGTTTCATTGGACCTTACGCATTTGGGAACTAGATAGGTTCCGTTGTGCTCGTAAAACGGATATTGCGCATGATGATCAGCGAAGCCTCGGGCTTCTATAATGTACATAAGCTGTTTCGCCTGATCGCTGTAATTTAGTCCGAAGTGTCGATTTATTTCTGTACATAACTCTTCAGGTTTTATTCGTTTTTCTAGGCCATCTGGATGTAGTTTCATTTTAATAACAGCGTTCCAAAGTTCACAAAGGTAATTGTTCAGGTTACCGAAATTTGACAAGCCGGCTTGAAATGCTTCTCTATATCCAATCTGAATTTGTTCATTAGTAGTTGGCTCTTTAGCTATCATGCGGTCCAATTGCTCAATGATCTCAAGAATTGAGCTCAGTCGGCAGAAAAGTCCATAGTGGAACATAGCAATATGGCGATATATCGTCTCAATTTGACCGCGCGCAGTCGTGGCTATACTCGATTTAAAAACCAGTTCGTACGGTTCAAAGAATCGAATGCGCGGGCTTTGCTTCTCATCGAATTCATAAAACACCCGTTGACCTATAAATGCTTCCCAGAACTTTTCATAGAAAGGGAATAAAGGAATTATCTTTGTGTAAAAATTCTTCTCGTAGGTTTCAAGCGAATTAGAAAGCTTTGTGTTCAAATAAAATAAATCCTGTTCCATTATAAACCTCTCCTTAATGTGGCGATGTCCTCTGAGATATTTATTATGTCAAATCTTGTTTGAAAAATATGCTGGAAAATCATTAACACACATACGCCTACCTGTGCAGTCGATTTGAATGCCAGCTTGATTGCAGTTTCGTTAATATTAAAATAATGAACGTTATAGCGCTTGCCGCCCTGTTCATTATCTGTAATCCTAACACTTGATGACAGAGACCGTTCATTTGGGTGGGCTCCATAATCGATAGAATGATCATATAATTTTCTAATTTTTTCAACCAAAGACTGATCGTGTTCACCCAATAATCTGATTAGAGAACCATGCGAAAAAACTTCTCTGCATAACCATTTGCTTTTTTCATCGTGTTCATCGTCATCATGCCTTCGAAGCCAGACCTCAGCGCTTTCCGGACACTTCCAAATCTTAAATCCGTACAGAGCATTCTCAAGACAACTTCGTAATAGCATATAGGCTTCGGGTAATTGCCCACTCATCACTAAACGACTTGCGCCTAAGAAGGAGGCTCTGGCTTTCATCAAAAAGAGACCAGAAATTAAATCGACGGTATTATCCAGGTGCTTACTTGCCTTACTGAGAGCTGCATCAACCTTTGTGATGCGGCTTATCCAATCCTGAAAATGGACAAAGCTGAAAAATCCATTTTCATATGCCTTTTGACAAAAATCGGTAAGTTCATCTTTGCCCCAGTTGGGAGGCGGCTGTGGAGACATTGTGTTCATGGTAACCTCGTTATTCTTGAAGTAATCTAAGTATTATACGGACGATCGAGAAGGATTCAACCAGCTTGTCCGTCCCCATAAATATTCAAAGTCGTCAATTGCATATTATGTGAGCTTCACATAATATGCATTAATTGTCAAAAAACAAAAAAGACCATTTTAAGGCGGAGGAGTTAGTCCTCCGCCCTAACGGTCACGACCGCTTCAGAAATCTAAGTTCGCGGAGGAAAGACTCTGCTGATTGCAAAGATTCCCTCAAACTTACCCGTGGTTTTTCCCTCGCTGGGTAGCTCCCTTGTAGAAGAGGGCCTCCAGTATGGGAATAAGTTTGACTTCCGTAAACAAACTTTCTCATTCCTGAAGCAGCCGGTTGTAGAACCAAATATCCCATAAGAAACAACGGGAAAAGCCAGAAGATTATGTTCACAAGGACAATAAAGATCGCTTTCAAAGCAAACATAATCGTTCCTTTTAACCTCCTAATGGCTTTCCCTACTTCATTTACGATAAACCCTTTCATCAGTCATACTCCTTTCAATAATCATCCGGCATGAGAAAGGTGAATCCTTCGCCTTGATTCCAGATGACCCAGATTTTGTCTTTCTCAATCACCCTCAGTCTCATAGAGGGTGAGTCCTCAGGAACGGGTTTTCTTAAAAGCTCAAGCCCCTTTTCCACAAGCGAACGCCGTTTGATTTCATTTTCGTAGCCCTCGCTAAAGAGTGCTGTCGTGAAGACAACGCGCTCGTTTCCGACAGAACCCACATGCACGAGGACTCCGTCTTCAATAGCTTGATCCTGCGTATAGCGTGAAATCACCTCACCAAAGATAGGGTGTTCGTTCGATGGCTCTAACGGTATTGTCATTTGGATCCTCCTCCTTTTTTCTTTTGCTTTCCCACTCGTGAAGATAATCAAAGCTGCAGCTCTCACAAATGAACCGCCCGCTCATGTCGTCATAGAAAAGCTCACCTGCCATGGTTCCCTTCTTGCATAAAGAACACGGAATCTTGGAATGCTTTTCAACACCGGCTTCATGCATAAACCCCATGGACTCAAGCTCGCCAAAGCTGAAAAGATATGGGGCGGAATCCGGCTCGAAATCTTCCTCAGCCGCCCATGAGGCAGGCTGCCACCTGGGCACTTCAATCCGGCAAGGAAGTTTCTGAAGGCGGCATGCGCCGTTAAAACTTCGGGTATCAGCCCAGTAAAGATAGTCTTCCTTGATTCCCAATAGCTTTCCTTTGAAGCCGTTCCGAAGAAGGGCAAATTCAAGGTGTGTTTTTTCGCTCGACCAAAAGAGAATCTTAAACTTTGCCACGTAGGCTGCATGGAGTGGTCTTTCATAGTTCCTCACCAGATAAAGAATCCCTGGATTTTGCCTTTCGATGAAACTCAAGGCAAAGTCTCCGGCCATCTCTTCCAGTTTCGACGCGATATCCTGAACCCGCGCTTCTCCATCCAGCACCCGGAAAATCGCCTCGCTGTCTACTTGAGTTTCCACGGAACGATTGTACTTTTTGAGAAGCGTCTCGCGGTTTATGAAATGGCCGTTATGCGCGCCGATGAAATCCTTTGAGACGAACGGGTGGCAGTGGTTATTTTTGACGCTCCCAACCGTCGCAAGGCGCGTATGCCCCATGCAAACGACCGTCTCCGAATCGATCGTCTGGATGACCTCATGGAAGCGGCGCGTCCCAAAAAGGAGAGCGACTGAAGATGCTTCCTTAAATAGACTGACTGAGGACTTGGAAATCAGCGCAATCCCCGTTCCGTCCATTCCTCTTGACTGATTTTGATAGGCAAGATCCATCACTGCACCTCTCAGCCGGTAAAGATCGAAATGTGAAAGACTACCTTCTCCTTTTGCAAATCCGAATATTCCGCACATGACACACCCCTCCTGATTGGTTTTTTGATCGATGGTTTAAAGTAAGTTAGTTTGTTGAGACGGGAGCCAAACGGTCGGGATGAAACTTTAAGATACGCTGCTTGATATAATGAGAAAGCTCATCCGAGAGCCCGAAAAAGAAGATAAACCGTTCAAGCTGTTCTTTGAAGCTCTTAAAGGACTCGGCCCGTACGCTTTTCACCGCTTTGGCCCGATCCACAAATGCCTGGCAGATCGAGATGAAGTTTGTGATCTTGGCGGGATTCAAGGTCCCCGAGTGATACCTGAATTCAAGGGAACGCCTGAAGAACCAGGAGTGAATATTGAGCCCGAAATATCGCGAGTGGTGGTACTTTGATTTCGTATCGACACGCGCACGGTCCCGCCCATACCACATGGCTTTTAAAGACGCCTCATCCTGCACCCTGATCCTGAAACGCGAACGGGGAAACTTCCTCAAAGGCACCGAATAAGTCCCCGTAAACCGGGCTTCAGGAAGCATCGCATAAAGCACCGGCTCATAAACCAAAACGAGCTTGAGCAGTTTCTTGATATCCTGAAAATCAAGATCCCGTCCGTCGATATGGACATGGAGACCACAGGAATTTCGGACGTGATAGCCCCGTCCTTTCAATCTCGTTGTAAGGCGTTCAATATCCTCGAATCCCTCATCCCCTTGAAGAATGGGGCTTGAATACTCACGGCCGGATTTCCCCAAAGAACCGTCCCGCTGCCTGCTCCAATACCCAAGCTCAGAATTATCCATGTGGCCGTCCGGATCATTGAGACACGCTTCGATTTCAACACCATACTTCCGCCTTGAGAGGCACCTTTTAAATGAAACGCCCGAACACTCATGCTCCTGGATGTAGTCTTGATCGCTTCCATCCTCATCCTGAAAGCAGTCATCGCAAAAGCCGTCTCCATTATCGTTCCGGGAACAGTTGTCTCCGTCTATTTCAATGTCGCAGCTCCTGCAAAATTCCACATATTCCGAGAAGCATTCAAGACAGTAATCGCGCTCTCTTACGTCTGAATAGCGCGCCCGGTCCCGTTCTTCATATTCTTCGCAGGCGGCGCACCGGACAAACCGTTTGCCGAGACATTTAGGACAATATTCTGAATCCTCGACAGCCGTCAGTTCCCTTCTCCAGAACAGGTTCCCGCAGGTGTGACAATCACCGACTTCGCTTTGAAAACAGCTGGAACAAAACCAGCGGTCTTCATGAGTCGAAATTTCCTCTTCTGTACACAAACTTCCGCACTTAGGACACTTCCATTCATTTTTCACTTGAAGCATGGCTCTTTCCTCCTTTCTTCAGTCGCTTTTCGTAGAGGAATTTTTTCAAAAGCGGGAGGGAGAAAATGCCCCAATACGCTCTTGAGATTCCGGTTATCTCTGCAAGCAAATCTGCGTAATAGCTTTTGTCTTCTGTCTCTAGCACCGTTTCGTAAAACATGGCTCCTCCTTTTGGGCAAAAAGGCGGGAGCGAATCCTCTCCCGCCTTCACGTGCCTTGTTAGTTTAATTTCTGACTTCAAGCATCCATCCGAAACTCACAAAGCGCTCGATCAATTCCGCATGGGTTAGAAGCTTGCCCTTTGATACGATGAGCCGTTTCATCTCATTCACCTCCTGATTGAAAAAAAGAGGGAGAGTGAACTTACACACCCTCCCTCTTCCTTGCGGTTTTGGACTCTTATGCGGCCTTTTGAACGAGCGCTGCTTCCGCTTTCTCGATTCCAGCCTTGAGATCGCTAAGATGCGCGACATCCACGGTCAAGCCTTTCTTGGTGGGAATCCATTCCCCGCCTTGAGCCACCTGAAAGAACACCCGAAGATCAAGGTACGTTTTCTCCTTGTAGTCTCTGAGTGAAACTCTCAAAACTTCTGTTTCGTTCCTTTGAATCTCGTGAACTATTTGATTTTCCATTTTCTTTTCTCCTGTTTTTGAGTTTTTGTTTTTGCGTTAGGTTTGGAATTAAATCTTTCTAATCATTTCTTTGGATCACCTCCTTTTAAACGTGCCTGAAAAAAGTAAAGGGGAAGCCCCAAGTTTTCACTTGAAAGCTTCCCCTCGTCTTCCTTAAAAAATGAAAGTCTTGTCCCCCAATGGAACAAGAACTATGAAAATAAAATGCTAAAAGTCGTTACTCATGCTCTCCTTCTTTTCCCTCCAGTTTTTCAACGCGGGCTAATGGATCCTCTATTTCACCTGAAGGCTTCTTCTCTGCCTCGGAGGGATCCGCTATTTTTACTAATTCTTTCACAGGTTGTTCAGGAGTTTTTGGTTCTATCTTCTTGACAATTTCTTTTTCTGGGGGCCTCTTCTTAACCAACGATTCATAAAGACCTGAAAAGGGAGGATAACCAAAGAAATCAAGCTTCACGTAATCGGTATGAAACGAAGGACTTTTCCAGATGAGAACGGCTTCCCCTCTTTTAAGTCTCCGGATAAGATCGGGATCCACACAGAAGGCCTGCGCCTCCCGCATGGAGCCTACCCCTGTAAAGTCTTTGCCTAAAAACTTCTCCTCGGTTTGGTAAGTTGAAATCACAGTCCTCTGAGTCCCTCCAATCTTGGTCAGCTTCTCAACTGATTGCGGGTCATCCTGCCTGAGGATAATTTTGATATTGGTATTCTCAATCACCTGCTGTTGGAAGGCGAAGTCGCGGCGGATCACTAAATCCCCCGGCGACTGATGGAGAAGCGTGATTGCATATTGTGAGGCGCGCGCCTTATTCAAAAAATCGATAAAGTTAACATCAAGGAAACTCGAGGCATCATCGATAAAAACCGGGAAAAAATGGCGTTTTGACTCAGGGATACGCGACTGGATATGGCTTGAAACCGTGCGTATGTCCTGCAGAATCATCCGTCCCATCCGCTTGGCCGTATCTCCATAGCCCTGAAGATTGAGCTGGAAATAAACAATCTTCTGATTCGTATACACATCCAGAAGATCAATCTCAGGTTCAGTCACATTGACAAGATTTGAAAACTCGCTCCGAGCAGTTAAAAACAAATCGGCCATGAGCCCTGAGATAAACTTAGGGTTATTTTTAAACTGAGTCCCCATCTTTTTAAGATCTTCTTTAAGCGTCTCATCCGCAGTCGACTCGGCAAGCTGATCCAATTGATCCACATCCGTCAGATAGGTATGAAGGTCTTTGAATCTTACCTTCTCGCCTTTCGCCACAAGTGCATTGAGAAGCGTGAGGGAAGCCTGCTCCGCCATTCGCCTGTAAAATTCATCACTCCAGGGTATACTGCCCACAAGCTTGTCTTTAAGCTCTGTTGCATTTCCCCTGAGCAAGGGATTATAGGTATTGGACTTCTCAGGATGGGTGAGTGAGAAGAAATAAAAATCATCCAGCCTTCTTTTTTTATTCACGATGTAAAGGATCCGGTCGAGGAGCTCAAGATCGCCCTTCCCGTCAATTACAATCGCTCCCTTTTTATGGGAAATATCATGAGCGAGGAGCGGCAGGAGAACGGATTCAGTCTTACCGGTACCGGTCGAGCCCACCACTTCCGTATGCATGAGCCGCTGGTCATTGGTTAGATAAACCGGCTTTCTCCTAGAAAAACTTTCACCCAGATAAATGCGTTCTTTAGTCGAAGCCAGCCGGTGCCTCCGCATGCTTAAGGGATCCGGTTCATTCCTCGTTTTCTTCTCTTGAAACAAACCTTCCCTGCTCTTCTCGCTGAAGTAAGCAAGAACCAAAAAGAAGGGCATCAGGAACACCAGATAAGCCAGGTAAAGAAGACCCGCCTTAAGACCGAGGCCGAATCGAAGGGCGTTTTCAGCGGAAGAAAGCGTTCTGAGAAACCACAAAACGAGAAACAGAAGGAGAAGGATGAGTATGAGGAGGGAACCCAGAAGAAAGTATTTCAAAAAGGGCTTCTGAAGCTTTCGGATCTTTTGAAACCCCTGAATCATTCCCTTCGCGACTGCGATGGGAATCCTCATGAAAAAAGTTTCAACGAGCTTCCAAGGAAGAGATCCGGGTCTCTGGGGCTCTTTTCTCATCAGGGCTCACAGAATCCGGGCCAGCGTAAAATGAGCTCTCTTATTTTCAAAAAGGGCTTCTTCCTTCTTCTCAAGAAGCTCTTTATAAGTTGCGATCCAGACTTGCTGTGGATTGTAGTTAAGTTCAATCACCCATTCCTTCGTGTCGCCTGAGATGATCATAAAAACAAGGAAATAATCCAAACGCCTTTTGTAGAAATCGAAAAGATCGATATAGCGCTTTTTTCCCTTGGTGAGAAAATTTTCCAATTCAACCGCTATTTTCTGACCCCGGACCTTTAAGATGCCGTCCGGGATCCGGCTCCCGAAAGTCTTTGCCCTGATGAACCGCTCACTGGTCCATTCGGTGAGGCCGAGTTCCTGGAAGAGGATCCTGATGGTCGCCACTTTAAGATCATGGCCGGTATAGCGGTCAAAATATTCCGTGGGTTTGTAAAGCGAAACGCCTGAATCAAGCCCCTCATTCTTGATCTCTTGAAAGGAACGCTCCGTTAACAGATAAAGGTTGAGTCCCTTTCTTTTGGAATAAATTTGCTTCAGATACCCGTTTTTTTCAAGCCGTGTCAACCGCTTATAACAAGCTTTGGCTGGAAGCGAACGGTCCGGCCAAAATGCTCTTTTGATGTGGCTGAAGGCTAAGTAACGCTGCTCGTGAACGAGCTTAAAAAGCGCTAGGTCCCGCTTCGTGAGGACAAGGGCTTTAAGCTCGTCCTGATCCGTTTCCTCAACCTCGTCATCCGCTGCCTTTTCCTTCTCAGGGGTATGTTCATCCATGGACGCAATCCTCCTGATGATCCATTTTCAGAAGAGGAATCAAACCCCATAACCTAAGTGAGGAGAAGACAACCTTCTCCCCACTTAAGCGAGCTTCACTCATTTCCCAAACCTCGCAAGTGAGCGTCCGAAATTATCCAGCGTATTCAGGAAATAACTTGATTCCCTGATGACGTCACGTGCATTCAAACTTCCTTGAGCCCTCACTTGAGCCGAAACGAAAGGTTTCATAGGCACTCGCCTGTAAAAGACTTCCGCTCTCCTCGGAGCCGTCGAATGAACCTCGGCACTCGATCTCAAAGTGTTTCTGACCGAGACTTCAAGATACTGAACACTCCAGCTTAAGACGGAAAAAGTGGAAAGCGCTAAAAAAAGCACAATCCCAAAGCTGATTCCTCTCTTGACTGAAGTCCTAAATCCTTCAAAAGCTTCTCTCAAAGTTCCTTTGACATAGGGAACCATCTCATAAGCTTCAAACCCTTTAACTTCTTTCATCGCTTCTCTCCTCTTGGCTTTAAGACCATAATCGCCCCAGGTTTAAGACTGGGCTTTTAGTTTCATTTGAGTATTCTTCTCATAGACTTGGGCAAAAAGGAGGGGGTTGTTACAGGTTTGTGACCATTTCCCATCTGTAAAATAATTTCTTTAGGAAATTCTAAGCCATAAAAAAGTGAAAATGACCCCCCATAAAAGGAAAGTCCTTCCCGAGCCATGCCACTCGACCACAGTACCGAGGACATTCCTGAGGATGAGGGACTGTGGTCGAGTGGAAGGTAGACCCTTGATTTAGGGGAGTGGCGAGGGAAGGATATCCGAAAGATGCGGACGTGAGATACGGCGCAAATCAAATCAACAGGACTCAGATAGCGTATGAGTTTGAGGAAGTGCAAGAAGAAGTGAGAGAAACATCACATGATAAGCTTTGCAGCCTTGGCAATATTTCCTGATCGCAGGGAGCGTCCGGTCTAAGACTTCATGGCAGGACAAGCACAGAAACGAATGCA
>OBEQ011720406.1_pt1 | contig 10637 bp, 11 predicted proteins | sample 1670901 | NCBI WGS metagenome assembly OBEQ01 (sample SAMEA104232315, study PRJEB22302) | groundwater metagenome | biome: forest; feature: aquifer; material: groundwater | place: USA | collected 2011-08-07 | depth 5.4 m | reverse complement strand
TTGTGAGTTTTACCTCATTTTCAAGTACTTGCTTTGCAGTGATACTCTAGCGCTATTACGGTGCGCACCCGGAAAAGCCTAATTTGATTTTCAGCTTTCGGCTCTGAAGCGTAATTCAAAAAGAATTGTGCGGTAGATCTTGCACCAGCCGTCTACTCTCTTATGTCACCAAAACTTTTCTACTTCGACTTCTTCTTAGCCTTTACCTATTTAATTGTGCCTATAGTATATCAGTAATAGTTCATTGTTGTCAACCGCTCAAAATTGTATAATTTCCAAGTGAAGTTTTCGCAGTATCGACCAGGAGCCAGGAGATTTTCTTCAAGAGTATCAAGACTTCCAGTTAAGTTGCGTCCAAATCATCCTTTTTTACAGCAGTCTAGTTTTAACAGGCGGCGTTTTTGGATTAGGTTTTTTGGTTTGGCGTCGACGGTTTTATTTTTTTCTTTAATCGGCTTAATAGTTTTGGCTGTTTTTTCTTTTATAGTTTTTGCCCGCGATTTGCCTTCGCCTTACAAACTGACGGCGCACGATTCAACGCTTTCGACGAAGATTTACGATAGAAACGGAAAACTGCTTTATGACATTTACGGCGATAAAAACCGCGCGCTGGTTACTTGGAATACCCTGCCGCCCTACGTTAAACAGGCGACGGTTTCGATTGAAGACAAGAATTTTTACAGCCATAGCGGATTTTCGGCTACGGGAATTGCCAGATCTATCCTAAATATTGTGGTTTTTAGGAAAGTTCAGGGAGGTTCGACAATTACTCAGCAAGTTGTCAAAAACACTCTGCTTTCTTCGGAACGAACTGTGACGCGCAAGATTAAAGAATTTATTCTTTCGATTCAGGTCGAGCGCAAATACAGTAAAGACGAAATTTTACAAATTTACTTAAACGAGGTGCCTTATGGTGGAACGGCTTGGGGAATTGAGGCAGCCGCGCAGACTTATTTTGGAAAAGAGGCCAAGGATTTAGCCTTAGCGGAAGCGGTGATTTTGGCGGGTATGCCGCAATCCCCTTCTTATTATTCGCCCTACGGCACAAATCCGAAAGCATATATTTTGCGAGCTGACGATGTGGCGCGCCGCATACGCGAAGACGGTTATATAACGAAGGCTCAGGAAGATCAGCTGCGAGGCGACATTCCCAACGTTAAGTTTACCAATAACGATCGTGGTATCCGGGCGCCGCATTTTGTTTTCTTTGTTAAGGACATATTGGTCGCGCGGTATGGGGAAAAGTTTGTGGAACAAGGTGGTTTGAAGGTCAGGACTTCACTGGACTTGGACTTGCAAGATAAAGTACAGAATATTGTCTCTGAAGAAATTGGGAAACTTTCTGATCTTAAGGTGGGTAACGGCGCGGCAGTTGTCATGAATCCAAAAACCGGAGAGGTGCTTTCGATGGTTGGGTCTAAGGATTATTTCGCCAAAGATTACGACGGCCAGGTTAACGTAGCGATGGCACTGCGCCAGCCTGGTTCATCGCTCAAGCCTTTTACCTACGCGACGGCCTTTAAGGCCGGTTATACGCCGGCTTCGGTTCTTTTAGATGTGCCGACGGAATTTCCGGGCGGAATTGGTCAGCCGCCTTATAAACCGGTTAATTACGATGGCAAATTCCGCGGGCCGCTGCAAGTGCGGTTTGCCTTGGGAAACTCGATAAATCTTACGGCCGTTAAAATGACGGCACTGGTGGGTATCAAAAACATGCTAAGGACGGCATACGAGGCAGGCCTGAAAAGTTTGGAGCCGACGGATGACAACTTAAAACGTTTTGGACTTTCGGTTACTTTGGGCGGCGGCGAAGTCAGACTTTTGGATTTAACAGACGCTTACGGAACACTTGCCTCTGGCGGAACATACCATGAGCCTCTGGCGATTTTGAAGGTTGAGGATAGAAGCGGCAAAGTTTTGGAAGAGGTGAAAGACGAACGTGATATACACGGTAAAGACGTTTTGGGGCGGGACATTACATTTCTAATTTCTCATATACTTTCAGATAATAACGCCAGGGCGGATGCTTTTGGTTTGGGTTCGGGTTTGGTTGTTAGCGGGAAAACGGTAGCTGTCAAAACCGGAACGACAGATGATAAACGCGACAACTGGGCGGTTGGCTACACGCCTTCGGCTGTTGCCGGTGTGTGGGTAGGTAATAACGATAACTCGGCGATGAATGCCAAAATTGCTTCCGGGGTGACCGGCGCGACGCCAATTTGGAATAGAATTATGACAGAAGTGCTTTCCGGCCGTGGCGCGGAAAGCTTTAGCAAGCCGGATAATGTGACGGCTCTGGAGATTGATTCCTTAGGCGGTGGTTTGCCTTGTCGGGATTTACCAAAGAGAAGTGAGTATTTTGTCAAAGGCACAGAGCCGACACGCGATTGTTTGGTTGAAAAGACTCTGGATGGGAAAGACTATTATGTTTTTACAGAATTTGATCCGGTCTCTACAGACGGCCACAACAGATGGCAGGAAGGAATAGACGCATGGGAGCAAACTCTGGGAGACGCGCGCTATCGCCCGCCGAAGGAACTTGTTAATTCTCTTTCACCGGGTGCTGACTTAAACGTAAAAATTACTAACCTTTCGGATCATCAGCAAGTGGAGCAAAGTACTAACGTGACGGCGCAAGTAACCTCCAGCGCCAAAATTAATAAAGTGGAATTTTATGTCGGGGACGCCAAAGGCGACTATCACAACCCCAACGATACAAAGACAAATGATGCGAGCGGCACTTATAACTTTAGTATTAATTTCGGCGCAACCGGCCACCGCAAGCTGAAGGTTAAGGCTTATAACGATGCGGGGAAAGATAATAGTGCCGAAGTTGAAGTTTCAGTGGGACAACCTTATTAAATTACTTATTCGGGGTAAAATCCAAAGCAAGAGAATTAATGCAATATCGTTTGCCGGTGGTCTCTTTGGGGCCGTCGTCGAAAACATGGCCAAGGTGCGCTCCGCAGTTGGCGCAAGTAACTTCGGTTCTTTCCATTCCCAGCGACATATCTTTTTCAAATTTTAGGTGTTTGGCGCTCGTCGGGTCGTCGAAGCTGGGCCAGCCGGTGCCGCTATCAAATTTAGCGTCGCTTGAAAATAATTCCTGGCCGCAGACGATACATTCGTACAATCCTTTTTGGTGATTGTTGGCGTATTTGCCGGAAAACGGCGGCTCGGTGCCCTTTAAAAAACAAATATTATATTGCTCGGCGCTGAGTTTTTTCTTGAGTTGGTCGATTGATTTTTGATTGGTGCCCATGGTCTTAATTGTATAATAGAAGAAGTGAAAAAGCTTCTTTTAATGCTTGCCGCTCTTATCGTTTTGGTGTTTGTTGTGGCAAACAGACCGCAAAATAAAGCCCCGCGGGTGCAGTTGCCCTCTGTTGTTGATTCTAACAACACTAGCAAAACCGGTGTTCTGGTCAAAAACCTGCAAGTGCCGTGGGCGATTTCTTTTTTGCCAAACGGCGACTTTCTGTTTACTCAGCGCGGCGGTGAGGTTAAGACCGTTAAAAAAGGATCGGCTGACGTTATAACTATTGCCAAGATTGATGAAGTAAAACAATTTGGTGAGGGCGGACTTTTGGGAATTGCCGTGTCGCCCAAGTTTTCTCAAAACAATTTCATTTTTATTTACTATACTTACAGCTCGGATGGAGACGATACCAAAAATCGGGTCGTCAGATATAAATTTGCGGGCGGGCAACTTGCGGACCGTATGGTAATTGTCGACGCGATTCCCGGGGCGGTTTTTCATGACGGCGGCAGAATAAAATTCGGGCCGGACGGCTTTCTTTACATAACTTGCGGTGATTCGCTCAACCCATCGCTTGCTCAAGACACAAATGCACTGGCCGGGAAAATTTTGAGAGTCGACGAAAATGGCAAAGCCGCTTTTGGCAACCCGTTTGGCAATTTGGTTTATTCTTACGGTCACCGCAATCCGCAGGGTTTGGCGTGGGACAGCGCCGCCCGTCTTTGGGAAACGGAACATGGTAATACGGCGACAGACGAAGTTAATTTAATCGAGGCGGGGAAAAATTACGGCTGGCCGATTATTATTGGTGACCAAAGGCAGGCCGGAATGGTAGCGCCTGTTGTCCAAAGCGGAATTACAACTTGGGCACCTTCGGGGGCGGCGATTTTTGACGGGAATTTATTTTTTGCGGGTCTAAAGGGACAAGCGCTTTTTAAAATTTCGGTCGATAGTCCATCTTCACCACAAAAAGTGATAAGTGATTTGGGAAGAGTCCGTGAAGCAGTAATCGGGCCAGATAACCTTTTGTATATTGCTACCAATAATACCGACGGCCGCGGTTCACCAGGAGCTGATGATGATAAGATAATTGTGCTTGACCCCGCCGCGCTGTAATTATGGATTACGTTTCCCATTTTAAAAAAGTCGACGGGAAAATTCACAAATTGGCTTTGTCAATAAAGCTTGAGCCAATTGAAAAAAGCGCGGATCTTTTTTATCATCTGTGCCGGGAAATAGTCGGTCAGCAGCTTTCGGGGAAAGTGGCCAGGGTGATTTTTGGCCGATTTGTCGATCTTTTTCCGGGCGGCAAGATAGATTCCGGAATGATCCTAAAATTTTCTGATAAGAAGATAAGGGCGGTGGGGATGTCGAACAGTAAAGTGGCGTTTATAAAAGATTTGGCGGCTAAGGTTACTAGTGGTGAGGTCGATTTGGAGAAGATTGATGATCTGACCGATGAGGAAGTGGCGGAACATCTGGTCAAAGTTCACGGGATTGGTCAGTGGACGGCGGAAATGTTTCTGATTTTTGCGCTGGGGCGGCCGGATGTTTTTTCCAGCGGTGATTTAGGGCTTTTGCGTGCTGTCGAAAAGCTTTACAAAATAAAGAATCCTTCTAAGGAGAAGTTGGGAAAGATTTCCAAAAAGTGGTCGCCGTACCGCAGTTTTGCTTCAAGGTTACTTTGGAAAAGTTTGGATAACGAGGGTTAAAGTAGCAGCTGGGTTTGAGTACCGAAGGTCATTTTAGATTTTTTAAAAAATCTTTTTCTGCGATCCCTGCTCTTTTAATCTGGGCTTTTAGCAGGAACGGTGCAACTTCTTTGTGCAGCAGAATGGAAAGTGTTGGTGCGCTATTTTTTTGTAAGATTGCATGGTCGCCGGAAGTATGTACGTGATTGTAGCCAAATTTTTTAAAAGCTTTGACTGCGGATTTACCAGAAATATTGGCAAACCTGCCCATTTTTAGTTCAGGGCAAAGTTAATCGAAACTGAGGTTTTAGTGAGTTCTGATTGCGGTTCAACCTTTTTGGTTGTTGTTTCCATATAAGCTTTTATTGCTTTATTTACATTTGCCAACGCTTCTTTTTTGGTTTTACCTTGGCTCATGCAGCCATATAAATTCAATACGTCCGCAACATAACCCTTATATTCTTTATCGTAAGTTAATTTAATAACGTAATCTAATTTTCTTGTCATGTGTTTATTATAGCATTCTTGAGAATGGTTAAAACGGAAGTTTGCTTTGGGTGCCGAAGGTCATCTTTTTGTAAATTGCGCGGGTCACTTCTACGTCTTTTTTACAGTACTGACAAATTTCTTCTAGGCGGCCGTTTTTATAAGCTTGCCAAACATTTTTGCCTTCGATCTCCCCGCCTTTGCTGCTTGGGATTCCAAGAGCCTTGGCAAGAGTATCTAGATTGACCGATGGTTCGCGGGCCCATTTGCGCCACTCCCACATGATGTCGTAGATCGGGTCGCTGCGGTAACGGGCAAAGGATAAATTCTTTGTCGGCATGACGCCTTGGACTGTCGAGCGCTGGTAAATAAAGCGAAGGTCGAAATCCATGTTGTTAAAACCGATAAATAAATTTGCGTTTTTGGCAATTTCCCAGAAGTCTTTTAAGATTTGTTTTTCGTCGCCTTGCAAAACTTCGACTTCCTTGTCATCGATGGCGTAGCCAATGCATATTATTTGGCCAAAGGCACCGTCAAACGAGGTATAAGCCAGATAATCTTCGAATTTCTCCACGACTCTTCGGCCGTCGGCCAGTTTTTTGGCATGAATTTGGCGCAAAATTTCATGTTGTGCATCAGCGGCCGGGATGGTCTCGATGTCGAAAAATAGGTTCACTTGGAAATTGTACTACACTGGGGAATATAATAATGGTTATGTCAGGCGCCAAAGAGCTTGAACCGATACACGAATTTCCGCTGCCTCAACTTGGTGTTGATCTGGAACAGCGTGTTGTAAGAGCGGGCAAGAATGAGGTTTATTTTCATGATGATCCGCGCTGGAATCTTATGCTTCGCTTTTTTCAAAATCCGAATCAGCCTATTCCTTCTCGTGAGGTTTTTGAAACTTTGATTGCAGGTAAAAAAGCTCGAAGGCTTGGTTATGGTTGGGGCAATCTAGATCCTAGTCTTCAGGTAGGCCGGATAAATGCCGAGTATCGCGAGGTTTTAGGGTTTGCACCGATTATTATGGTTGGAAAAACTTCCGCGACGAGATATATCTTAAAGGCAGAAGTTAATTTTACAAATGGGAATATAGAGGATTATCTTTCCCGAAACCAGGGTTTTGTTCTAAAGCCGGCATCAATTGCCGAACTGATGCCTCCTAGAAAGGTATTACCTGAAAGGCCCGACGTGGTATCTCCCAAGCCAAACCACGCCCCCAGGTCGCTGCTGCCAGGCAAGTTGCAAGAAGCACGGGCGCGGGAGGTCGGTAAGCTAATAGGGGTGGAACTAGATACAGATTATTTACGAGTCCCAAGTCTAGATTTTCCAGAAATCCAGCTTTTGGCCAAGCTTCGAGATGGCCAAGTCATACTTGATTCTCGCCAGCGGGAGTTGATTCCGGATATCAATGAAAAACTGCGGGGGGTGGGTTATTACATAACGGTGTCCCGCGGGCAATATGAACTAAAGTACGACGGTAGAAGACACGCTTAAGCTTAGCGGATTTCGAATCCCTTTTATTTGTGGTATAAGTGGGCTGATGGTTAACAGGCTCGAAGCAGAAGGACTTACTGCTGACGATCTTGCAGGTTTGCCTCTACGTGTTGACGGAGTGATGCCTCTACTTACACCTTTTGGCGAGCCGCAAGGTCCCAATCCGCCTGTCTATCATCATCCTCTTTTCGATTATCAAATAGGAGCACGTGTTGTTATGGTTGCTGGTGAATCCAGAAAGCTTGAACCATTGCTTCGGACTCTTCTTACAGTATTTGTTCAACATCCTAATCAAACTGTGGAACATCGCGAGCTAGAAGACCGTCTGGTTTGTGATAGGAAGAATCTCCGAACTCATATAGCTAGGCTGAAAAATGCCATTGGTAGTCGCGGGGTCATAGAAAACGTTAAGAGTGTCGGTTACCGGTTTATTGACGATACCAAAGACAGGGCGAAATCTGAACCTGTTTTTCACCACTCTAAGTTTGATTATTATCCGGAGCGGAGATTAATTAAAAGTGGCGAGAAGTCTGCCCATCTTTCTCCTATGGAACACGTAATCCTGTCCAAGCTTTTTGTTGGGCGTAACCACCCTGTCCATTATACACGAATGGTAGATTCTGTTTGGGAGCAGTTGGATAAGGATCTGGAACATAATACGCTCGCCGTCCATATCAACAGACTCCGAAAAAAGTTAACGATAGTTACTAGTGATCCCAAATTAATATGTACCAGAAACGGAGAGGGTTATATGCTTATTGACACTCCCGAAGTCCCTGCACCTGTTCGTCTTAACGGTACGGTTTCAATAGCGGATCTCTCGCGCAGCCCGCAGCACAGATTTTAGACCGCAATTTCTAATTTAGACGAACTTGGTCTAGTAGTTGCATTTTTATTTGGACTTTTTTTATAATTTACCAAGAATGCCTGATCGTCCAAATCTAACACCAGAGGTGAATTTTGAAGTAGTAGGTGCTGATCAAATTCCTGAAAATGATTTGCCTCTTTGTCGTCGAGCTTGGGGCGTAAGCGGTTTAAGTTTCAGGGTAATTGCCAGAGCAGGACAGCGATATCCTTCCGGATCATCTGATGCAGAAGAAATGGAAACTGTGCATCCAGGCCATGTAGCTATTTCTGTTGAGAGGCTTAAGGGGGACACTAATGGAGTCGACCTATTTTTGGGTCTTGTAAAATCCCTAGGATCTCAAGAGCGATAAAGCCTAACTTTCTCTTTTTAAATCATTAATTATCTCTTGGACGTGCACAAGCGGGTTTACTTTCTCGTATATCTTTTTGATCTTGCCCTGCGGGTTAATTAAGTAAGTTATGCGGGTAGTGCCTTCGTATTCCCGACCCATAAACTTTTTATTTCTCCAGGCGTTATAGCTTTTGATAATTTGTTTGTCTTCGTCGGATAGAAGCGGAAAATTTAAGTTAAATTTGGCGGCAAATTTTTGGTGCGATTTAACCGAATCTTTAGACACTCCCAGTATTGTCACGCCCATTTTTTGGAGTATGCGGTAACTATCGCGAAAACTGCAGGCTTCTTTGGTACAGCCCGGGGTGTCGTCTCTTGGGTAAAAATACAAAACTACCCAACTGCCTTTGTAGCCGGACAGTTTATGGATTTTGCCCAACTGGTCGGGGGCGGAAAAATCTGGAGCTTTGGAGTCTGTTGTTAGCATGTTTCGATGTCAAAAAATAGGTTCATTTTATTTTTGCTAAGGCCTAGCGAGTTCAAAAAATAACAAGGTCAAGAACAGTCTTAATTTTTCCAGGTCTTCTCGCGGACTGTTTATAATTTGTTCACTATTGTCTGGTGAGTCGTGGTTTAGGACAGAGAAGCCTATTTGCCCATCAGTGCTCCAAAAATGATGTGATACGACCATGTGATTGTTATATTCCGGATGAGCTTCGATTTTGTTTCTTTTATTAGTAATATCCTTCAATAGAGCTGAATTTTTATTAAATAATTCATCTAAATCTTTCGGGCCGTTTGTATTTAGGATTTTGCTTATTTGGATACATGCTTGCATATGTCCGTAGGCACTTATTCCAGTACTTATGATTTTGGATTGTAGATCCCTGTATTTATTGTGAGTTTTGGCAGAATAATTTTTGAAATTTACGTGGCCAGAAATATTTTCTTCTTCTAGTCTCACTTGTGCAACTGCATTTTCAAAATAGTAGATGAGCGAACGTAGTCTTTTGCTCAGGAGTTTTTGGGTTCTATCATTTTCTGCTTTTTTTGATATTTCATCAATTAAATCATAAGCATTGTTTAAGTCGTAGTCTTTATCCATAGTTCTCGAATATTTTACGATGGATCGTAGTTAAAGTCGAGGCGGGGGTTGTTTGGATTAGGTTTTGATATAATTTTCATCATTATGGCGTTAGAAATAGATAAATGGCGAGCAGGATTTAGTCCTTTAGAAAGAGAACGTATGGTTGGGACCGTTCGGTCATGGCTCTCCCGTGATAAGGGTGACGTTGAAGCCTTTCGAATTACGCACGGAATGTTATTGCAAAGAGATGATGAATCTTTGCTTATTTATCACACTGCTTCACGAATAAGCCCTTTTCAAGATGATGGAATTTTCCAAGGACCAGAAGAGACTCATAGTGCTGTAGCATTTATGGTAGACGGGATTCATAATTTTATAGCATCTAGGGTGATGGAAGGTGTTTTTGGCCCCGGAGGCCCAGAATTTGACCAGAAACTTACGAAAGATATTATCTGGCATGCACTTTACTTGGCAAAACTTAATTGGGAAGCTTTGGAAAACGACCCGAATCAATCAGAAACAAGAAGAGCTTATGCAACACATGTTATAGCGGACATTGATATGCGTCTTAGGACAATCGTTTTGTAAAACCCAAATAATTTTTTGTTAAAGCTAAAGCTTATGCGGCTCTTTTGGCGTCGCGCATTAGTTTTAGGTAGTTGTGGCCCAAGATGAAAATAATTATTGTTACAACCGACGAGACCACAAATGGCAGGCTTAGGCTGAAGGTGGCGATAGCACCACCCAAAAGCGGGCCGAAAACGCGGCCGAGGGCCGCCAGGCTTTGGGCAACGCCCATGACTATCCCCTGTTCTTCGGGTTTGGATTCCAAGGAAATTAACGATTGAGTGTTTATCATCATAAGGCTGACAGAAAATGGGGTCAGGATGCCGCTCAAAACTGTTAACCAGATGGAATTGGAAAGCCCCATTGTAACAATAGAAACGATAAAGATTGCCAGGCCAATTCTAATCATTTGGATCTCGTCGATTTTTTTAAGAAAAAGCCTAATTAAAAATGCCTGGGTAATAAACGAACTTAGGCCGATGAGGCCAAAGAAGTAACCGTTTTGGGCTTCGGTCCAGCCAAATTTATGATTGCCAAGAAGCGAAAAGACACCAATTATGAGAGAGAGGGCAAAGTTAACAAAGGCAAAAAGCAAAAGCAGAAAAGACATATTTTTGGGTTTTAAAACTTCGCGGGTAACTTTTAGGCTAAAAAGTTCGATTTTGATGTGTTTTTGGAGGGTTTTGTTGGATTCTTCTAATATAAAAAACATAAGAGCGGTGTTTAAAAACGAAAGAACTGCCGGTACGGCAAAGGCGGCTGCGATGCCAAATTTTGCCGCGACGACTCCACCCATAAGCGGACCGACTATAAAACCCAGACCAAAGGCGGCACCAATGTAGCCCATCTTTT
>OBEQ011280156.1_pt1 | contig 10638 bp, 9 predicted proteins | sample 1670901 | NCBI WGS metagenome assembly OBEQ01 (sample SAMEA104232315, study PRJEB22302) | groundwater metagenome | biome: forest; feature: aquifer; material: groundwater | place: USA | collected 2011-08-07 | depth 5.4 m | reverse complement strand
GTGCGCCTCGTCGTTCAGGACGAGGATGTTTTGCAGCCCCATGAGCTCGGGCATCGCGCGCTGGAGCATCTGCCCCTCGGTCTCGAGCGTGTCCAGGTCGGCACCGACCCGTCCCTGAAGGAGCGCGCGCCCGCCCTTCGAGAGATCCACCTGCTCGCGGCGCTTGAAGCCGTGGAAGTTGGTGATGATGATCTTGGCGCGGTTGACGTCGTCCAGCATATCGCCCGGCACCAGCTCGCGGCTCGCATAGTAGCTGTCCGGATCGTTCGGGTAGAGCACGCGCAGGCGATCCTTGATCGTGATCCCCGGCGTGACGACGAGAAAGCCGCGGGTGAAGCGCCTGCTCTGCGGCCGCCGGACGGCGTTGACGGTCTGCCAGGCGATGAGCATGGCCATGACCGTCGTCTTCCCCGCCCCCGTGGCGAGCTTGAGCGCAAGACGCATGAGCTCGGGGTTGGCGTCATTATTCGCGTTCGCCAGGTGCTCGAGGAACCCCTTCCCCTGCCGCTCGTTCGGCGCCACCTCGGTGAGCCAGATCACGGTCTCCACCGCCTCGATCTGGCGGAAGAACGGGCGGACCCCGGTGAACTCGTGATGCCGCCAGTGTTGCAGCAGGCGTGCCGTATCCGGCGTCACCCCCCACGCGCTCGGGTTGGTGATGCCGCGCCACTGGTCCACCCGGCGGCGCAGTTCGTTGATGATCGGGGTCGGGTCGTACTGCTGCTTGGCCGTCGAGACGCCTGCCCCCTCGTCGAACACCAACCGCCCCTGCCCTTTGCTTCTCTTCTGCTTCTTCGGCTTCGGGATAGGTGTGATGAACTTGGCCGTGCGACGCGCCTCGATGAGGCGACCGGTGGGCTGTCCGTCGTCATCAAGCTCCCAGTGGCGCGCGGGGTACGCGTAGGGGGAGTTGAGGATCGGTCGCTCGAAGAAGCGGCTATCCATGGTCAGACTGTATGCTTTGACGAACCTGGCGTCACGAGCCGTTTGGTGGGCGAGTTTCTCGATGCACTACGGCGCCGGCTCGCTTGACGGCCGGACGCGACCGGTCGCAGCGAGCAATGTTCGGGCGATCCGCGTTGGAGGTCCCGCATCACCGGCCGTTCAGGTGCGGCACCGCAAGTCGGCACGTGCGATCACCGGACACTCGGGACGATGTTGGGGGTCGTCCGCCGAACGCTCGCGCTCAGCGGCGCGCGAAACGCGTCCGCTGGAGCAGGTGGTTCGGCGCCTCTTACCTCGCCGCCGCTTCATGGCAGCAGCTCAAGTGCGCGGGCGAGACGTGGACCAACGCGGATTGCGCCGAAATCTCGGCGATCTGTCGTCAGAACGCGGTACACGCGTCGTCGCTCAGCAACGGCGATGACCGTCCCATCGACCAGTCCTAAATCCAGCTTCCTGAATCTGGCGTCGAGCTCAAGCGCTCGAACAACGTCCGATGGGAGCGGTAGTTCGTACTCGTACCGTGTCCCCGGGTCGAAAATCTCAGCAACAAGCTTTCGCATGGCTAGCCGATTCTCGCGAAGAAAGTAGTCCACCTCGGCGAGAACGAGCGCCGGCACGATGACGAGACTCGCGGAGGTCAGAACATTCTCGTACTCAGGAAAGGTTGGTTTGCCATCGGCAGTGCAGGCGAGCGCCCGCAGAAGCCCACCGGTATCGGCAACGATCGGCGGAATCAACCCTCGAGATCCTGGAAGAGCTCAGATTCGTCTCCCAGCTTGTTGTCAGTCGACTCGAAGAGACGCGTCGAGGGCGCGCGCCGCCCGGTGTAGTATCGCGACGCCACCACGCGCAGACCCTTGCGAATGAGCTCGGAGGCCGAGTAACCTGCCGCCCGGGCTCTTTTCAACGCCCGTACGTCCTCCTCCTCGAGACGAACCGTCGTCGAAATCAAGCGCGCCATACGCTCACCATACAACGGCCCGCGAGGAATGCAACCTAAACAATCCGGCCTACCACCCCCTTCTCTCTTGACTTCTTACCGGTCCTCGCACGGCCGCCAGTACGCCGAACGCCCCAGCGATATCATCGGACTATCTCCCCTCAGTGTTCGTGTCGTCCGCCCAAAGGTCGGTATCAGCCGCGGCGCGAAGCACCGTCGGCTGCATGCCGTTGTTGGGCAGCCGCGCGCTCCTGCGACCGCCTCTTTTCCGCGCTCACGGAATGCTGAGGCCCGCGCCGGAAGCCGCCAACTGTTGCACGAGCTGGTGGAGGTCGGCATGCACGACGTCGATCCGTTGACGGTCCGTCTTATGAGGCCAGTTCATGTGCCCGACATATTGCGGGGAAGGCGGACCTGCTCTATCCGCGCAATCCACTGATCGATGTCGGGTATCACCGGTCTAAAGAGGTGGCTGTTGGCGGCGATGATCTTGCTCAGGTCTGAAAGAAAGGCGTAGTAGATATCGTGCTTCCCGGGTGTGCTGTGCCACGGCCGGTTGGTGTAGTCGGACCTTCGGCGTTGCACGCCGGCCTGGATTCCTGGATGAACGGCTACGGTCCACCAGTTCGCTCCGAACTGTGCCGTCAGAATTGAGTGCGTCATCACGCGAACGAGGTTCTCGATCGCGTACAGCTTCCAATACACCCTCTGCCCGACGTTCTTCCCGGCAGCGTCGACGCGGCCTGGATCGAAGGCATAGCGTCGAAAGTCGTTCGTGCCTGGCATCTGGATTGCTAAGGCCCTACTTCCGTGAGCCTTGGGGCTTCCGCTTCGTCTTCGGCTTGCGCCTCGCCTCGTAAAGGGCCTGTGCGACAACGCCCGCCGTCGTCTGGAGGAGATCCGCAATCTCAGTATTAGTGAACCCTGCAATGCTCAAGTGGAGCGCCTTCTCGCGTTGTGGTGCTGCCTTCACCTGTTGGAGCAACAGCAGGGCGAGGAGCCTTTCGACGCGATCGTCTGACGCCATTTAGCGCGCCTTCCTCTTTGACCGCAGGTTCGCAGTAAGCGTCCGAATCGTTCCCGGAGAGGTGTTTAGGACCTCTGCGATGGTCTGGTTATCCAGGCCCGCGAGCTTGAGCAGTCTAGCGCCTTCCGTGATACTTTTGCTGCTGGCAGCCTGGATCGCCTCGACCTTCAGGATCTGTGTGAGGAGTTCGACTAACTTTTCGTCTGTCTTCATGAACCGGCCCTCGCTAGGGAGCGTTCTATTCGTCCCGCTTGGCTCTCTTCAGATGCTTCACGATGGCATTGACGCGGTTGACGCTGCAGCCGACGATCTTTCGAATACTCTGCTGCGGCACTCCGGCGAGGCCGAGTTGGGTTATGAGCATATCCTTCAGCACCTCGACAGCAGCATCCGCGTCCCGCTGACCCCTCTCCGATCTTGCCATCGATTACCCCTCCAAAGCGCGTATGGCCGGGCAGCGTCACCATCGGCTGTTCCTGGTAGCCGAGCGTATGCGACCCCGGCGGACTGAGTAAGACAGGATTCATCCGAGCGGCCGATGACAGGTCACCGGGGATCGGAGGGGGACGGGAGCGCGGCTGGAGGCCAGGACCTGTCGACGCCAGGGAGTCGATCGGTGCCTTGGCGCCTGGCCGCCGTTCAGGTGCCCTGCGCGGCCAGCTCGGCGCTGGCGCGCTCGATGTCCTGCTGGTACTTGAGCAGGATCGAGAGCGTGCGCCGGGTTGCCTCCGCGTCGACCGTCTCGACGCCGAGCAGGAGCAGCGTGCGGGCCCAGTCGAGCGTCTCCGCGACCGACGGCGCCTTCTTGAGGTCCAGCGCGCGGATCGAGCGCACCACCCGCGCCACCCGGTCCGCGAAGGCCGCGTCGATCTCCGGGATCCGGGCCCGGATGATCCGCGTCTCGCGCTCGACGTCCGGGTAGTTCATGTGCAGGAACAGGCAGCGCCGCTTCAGGGCCTCCGACAGCTCGCGGGTGTTGTTCGACGTCAGGACGACGAGCGGCGGCCGGGTGGCGGCGACCGTCCCCAGCTCGGGGATCGAGACCTGCCATTCCGACAGGACCTCCAGCAGCAGGGCCTCGGTCTCCACCTCGACCCGATCGACCTCGTCGATCAGCAGCACGACGGGGTCCGGCGACCGGATCGCGGCGAGCAGCGGCCGCGCGAGCAGGAACTCCTCCGTGAAGATGTCGTGCTCCACCGCCCGCCACACGCGGTCGCCCGAGTCCGCCTGGATGCGCAGGAGCTGCTTCTTGTAGTTCCACTCGTACAGCGCCTTCGCCTCGTCCAGCCCCTCGTAGCACTGCAGCCGGATCAGCCGGTGCCCGGTGATCGCCGCGATCCCCTTGGCCAGCTCGGTCTTCCCGACCCCGGCCGGCCCCTCGCACAGGATCGGCTTTTCCAGCCGGTCCGCGAGGTACACCGTCACCGCGGCGTCGTCGTCGGCGAGATACTTCACCGCGGCCAGCCGTTCCTTGACGTCCGCCGGTGACTGGAAGCGACTCACTGGGCTCCCCTCCTCACGCGAGCGTGGACGGACGGTGCGGCCCTTCCGCGAACCGGACGCGACGCTGCACGGGGAAGAACCGGACGTCCCAGCGGTCCGCGATCAGGCCCCACAGTCCCTGCGGATACCGTAGCACGACGGCGACGGCGACCAGCCCGAGCAGGATCAGGTACCAGGAGCCGTAGTCGGCCAGGAACTCGCGGAGCAGGAAGAACACCAGCGTGCCGACGATCGGGCCCTCGATGGTGCCAATCCCGCCGATCACGACGATGAAGATCATGAACGCGGTCCAGTTGACCGTGAACGCGGCGTCCGGGGAGATGCGTAGCAGGTTGAGGTAGATCAGGGCGCCGGTGAGCCCGGCTCCGAAGGACGCGAGGACATAGACCGCGAGCTTCGTGCGGAACACGTCGATTCCCAGGCTCTCCGACGCGGGCTCGCTGTCGCGGATCGCCGTCAGCGCCAGCCCGAAGCGGGAGCGGAGGTGGAGATAGCTGTGGAGGATCGCGCCCGCGCCGATCACGAGGCCGAGCCAGTAGGTCAGCACCTCGCGCGTGTCCCGCGCCAAGGGGAAGACCGCGGCCAGCGTCCGTCCCGACCCGCGCCCGAGCGGCGCGGAGTTGGCGATGGCGAGCCGGTACACCTCGGCCACGGCCCAGGTGCCGACGGCGAAGTATCCCCCGCGGAACCGGAACACGAGGGCCGCGGTGGGGACGGCGAACGCCGCCGCCACGAGGCCGGCGAGGAACACCGCGACGAACGGGTTCACGCCGAGATCGTCGGCCAGCACGATCAGCGCGTAGCCGCCGAGCCCGATGTAGGCCTGCTGCCCGATGGAGACGAGCCCGGCGTAGCCCGCCAGCAGGTTCCACATCTGCGCGAGCACGAGCAGCGAGATGAACTCGACGAGCATCCGCATCAGGCTCGCGCTCCCCCACTGGGGCAGCGTGGCGAGCGCCAGCATGGCGGCGATGCCGGCGACGGCGCCGACCCGGCTGGCCCCGGTCCGCCGCTCGACGGCGAAGGCGGGCGCGGTCACCGGGGCCCCGTGAACAGCCCGGTCGGGCGCACGAGCAGCACCGTCAGGAACACCAGGTGCCCGCTGAGCACGCCCCAGCCCGGCGAGAGCGCGGCCCCGATCGTCTGCGCCACCCCGAGAATGACGCCGCCCGCCAGGGTGCCCCAGAGGGAGCCGAGGCCGCCGATGATCACCGCCTCGAACGCGAAGAGGAGCCGATCCGGCCCGCTGCTGGGCACGAAGGTGGTGCGGATGCCGAGGAAGACGCCGGCCACGGCCACGATGCCGAGCGAGATGGCCATCGCCAGCCCGTACAGCCGGCGGTTGTCGATCCCCATCAGCTCGGCCACCTCCTGGTCGTCCGAGGTGGCCCGCAGCGCGCGCCCGAGCGCGGTGCGGCCGATGAAGAACTGGAGGCCGACGACGATCAGCACGGCCACGGCGAACGTGATGAGCGGGAACCATCCGACGGCGAGCCGGCCGCCGATCGCGATGCTCGCCGTCTCGATGCCGCCGGGGTTCAGGCGCTGAGAATCGGCCGAGAAGACCTCGAGCAGCAGGTTCTGGATGATGATCGACAGCCCGAAGGTGACCAGGACCGGGGGCAGGATGCCGCGGCCGAGCGTGAGGTTCAGCACGCCCCGCTGCAGGAGATAGCCGAGCGCGAACATCGCCGGGACCACCACGAGGAGCGCGAGCAGCGGGTTGATCCCGGCCGCCCGGACCACGACGAGGGCCAGGAACGCCGCCAGGATGCTGAGGTCGCCGTGGGCCAGGTTGACGAGGCGCATCACGCCGAAGATCAGCGACAGCCCGGTCGCGTACAGCGCGTAGAGCCCGCCGAGGAGAACGCCCTGGACGACCGCGTCGAGCAGGTCCACGCGTCAGACCCCGAAGTAGGCCGTCGAGATCTGCGCGCGGGTCAGCTCGGCGGGACGGCCCTCGAGCGACACCTGGCCCTTGCGCAAGCACACGACCCGGTCGGCCACCCGCAGCACCTGGCTCACGTCCTGCTCGACGACCAGGGAGGTCGTCCCGCCCGCCGTGAGGGCCGGCAGCGTCTGGTAGATGTGCTTCACGACGAGGGGCGCCAGCCCCAGCGAGACCTCGTCGAGCAGCAGCAGACGCGGGTTCGCCATCAGGGCCCGACCGATCGCCAGCATCTGCTGCTCGCCGCCCGACAGCGTCGCGCCCGGCTGGCGCGCCCGCGTCCCGAGCACCGGAAACAGATCGCAGACCCGCGGCAGCGTCCAGGGGCCCGGGCGCTTCCGGTACGCGCCCACCCGCAGGTTCTCCTCGACCGTGAGGCTCGGGAAGATCCGCCGCCCCTCCGGCACCATGACGACGCCGAGGGCGACCAGCTCGTGGGCCGGGCGGCCCCCAACCGGTCGCCCGGCGAAGCGGACGGCGCCGGCGGGCACCGCCAGCAGGCCGGCGATGGCCTTGAGGAAGGTGGTCTTGCCGGCTCCGTTCGAGCCGATGACCGCGACCGTCTCGCCCTCGTCGACGCGCAGCGTGATGCCGAAGAGCGCCTGGAAGTCGCCATAGAAGGCCGCGAGCGCATCGACGGCGAGCAGGCTCATTGAACCTCGGAGGGGGGCTGAACCTCGGAGGGGGGCTCCGCCCCCCTTCCGAACCGCCCCCCGGCCGGTTGCGCCGGCGAAGCCGGCGCTCGAAACGCCCAGCCATTGCGCAGGGGCGGCGTTGTCCACGGCACGCGAGTCATTCGACGTCGATCCCGAGGTAGACCTTCTGCCCCTCCGGGCTCGCCATGACCTCGTCCGGCTTGCCCTCGACGAGCGTGCTGCCGAAGTTGATCACGACCAGGCGGTCCACGACCGACCGCAGCGCGTGGACGATGTGCTCGATCCAGATAATCGACACGCCACGGGCGCGAATACTCTTGATGACCGCGACGAGCGCGTGGATTTCGGGCTCGGTGAGGCCGCCGGCGATCTCGTCGAGCAGCAGGAGCCGGGGCTCGGTGGCCAGCGCCCGGGCCAGCTCGAGCCGCTTGCGCTCGAGGAGCGTGAGCGAGCCGGCCAGGCTGTTGGCCTTCGGGGCGAGACCGGTCAGCGTCAGCGCCGCCGCGCAGCCCGCGTACGAGTCGCGCTCCGAGCGGGAGCGCCCGTAGGCTGCCCCGACCAGGACGTTCTCGAACACGGTCATGCCGCCGAAGGGATGCGGGATCTGATAGGTGAGGGCGATGCCGGCGCGACAGCGGTGGTGCGGCGGGGCCGTCGTGATGTCCCGGCCGTCGAAGCCGACGGAGCCCCGGTCGGGGCGGAGCCGGCCGGCGATCAGGTTCAACATCGTGGTCTTACCGGCACCGTTGGGTCCGATCACGCCGAGCGCCTCGCCGGCGTCGACGTGCAGGGTGAGCTGGTCGATGACCAGCAGCGTCCCGAACGACTTGGAGACCCGGTCGAGCGCGAGCAGCGCCGCCATCAGCCCGTCCGACGCCCGACGACGGACACGACGGGCGGGACGGCTACGCCTGACGGATCGGACGGAGCTTCCCGGCCGTCGGGATCCTGGGCGCGGTCTTGTTGCTGACGATGGTGACGTCGAAGCGGAAGCCCGAGCCCTTACCCCACTGCCCGCCGACGAGCGGCGTCTTGGCGACGTTCGGCACCGGCCCCTTGGCCCAGGAGACGAGACCCACGATGGTGCTCAGGCTGGTCGCCTTGATCGCCGCCGCCAGCGCGGCCTTGTCGTCGACGTTCGCCGTGCGCTTCAGGGCGTCGCCGGCGACCTCGAAGAGCGCGTGGATGAAGCCGATGGGCTGTGTCCACTGCTTCTTCGTCTCCCGCGTGTACTCGGCGGCGAGGCTGGCCGCGGACCCGCCCGTCAACGAGGAGCTGAACGGATGGCGCGGGCTCCACCAGACCTCGGTCGACAGGCCGTCGCCGATGTCCCCCAGCGCCTCCACGGACCGCGGAAAGAGGAGGGCCTTGCCGACCGACGCGATCTTCGGCCGAAAGCCCTGCTGGGCGGCCTGCTTCCAGAAGGTCGTGAAGTCCGGCGGAAGAGGCACCCCGGTCACGATCTCCACCTTCGCGGCCTTGAACGCCGAGATCTGCGCGGAGAAGTCGTCGGTCAGGTTGTGGTAGCGGCCCGGATCGATGACCTTGTACCCGGCGGCGGCCAGCGCGGGCGGGAATCCCCGCTGGGCGTCGCTCCAGGCGTTGCCGTCGCCGTCGTTCGGCCAGAGCGCCCCCACGACCTTGTTGGTCTCGAGGGAGTTCCACATGTCGACGAACACGGCGATGATGTCCTCCAGCCCCCAGAAGAAGTGATAGGTCCAGCGAAAGCCGGTGTCGGGCTTGCCGTTGCGGCCGAAGAACCACGGCTGCCAGGGCGCGACGGTCGAGATGCACGGCGTGCCGTTGACCTCGCACTGGTCGGAGACGGGATTCGTGGTCTCCGGGGTCGACGCCACCAGCATCAGGTCCACCTTGTCGGAGAGGATCAGCCGGGACGCCACCTCGGCGGCGCGGTTGGGATCGGACTGGCTGTCCCGCACGAGGACCTCGACGGGATGCGTGGCGTCGCCGATGCGCAAGCCCTTCCCGAACGCCTTCCGCACCCCGGCGAGGACGAACGTGTCCGCCTCGCCGAACCCGGCCAGCGGGCCTGTCTGCGGGCTCACGTAGCCGAGCTTGATGGTGCGCCCGGCCTTCTGCGCCCGCGCCGCGGACGGCGCGACGCCGCTCAGGCCGGCCGCAGCGCCGGAGACGGCCGCGACGCGGAGAAACTGGCGCCGGGTGAAGGATCGGGGGGACGACCCGGTCCGTGACTGGTGGCCGTTCTTCTCCGCTGTCATCGCCATCCTCCTCGTGTGCGTGAATCGAGAACCCCGGCGACCCCCGGGGCGGTCACCAGCGCGGATGCTGGCCGTGATACGCGCCGTCGAACAGCGGGGCGACGGCTCTCACGGGGCGCGGACCCTCCCGTCAGGCCCGCGGGTACCAGGCGGGAAGCTTCGCGTCGACGTTGACCCACACCGATTTCGCCTCGGTGTACTCGCGCATGGCCTCGAATCCCATCTCGCGGCCGTAGCCGGAATTGCGCACGCCGCCGAAGGGCGATCCGGGGTTCACGCGCTTGTAGCTGTTGATCCAGACCATCCCGGCCTGGAGTGCCCCGGCCACCCGGTGGGCGCGGCCGAGGTCGCGGGTCCAGAGCCCGCCGCCGAGGCCGTAGTCGACGCCGTTGGCGAGGGCGACCACCTCCGCCTCGTCCCGGAACGTCGTGACGGTGACGAAGGGCCCGAACACCTCCTCCTGGAACACCCGGTCCCCGGGCCGCGCGCGCACGACCGTCGGCTCGACGTAGCAGCCCGCGGCGAGCCGGGGATCCTCCGGCGGCTTGCCGCCGGTCAGGATCTCCCCGCCCTGGTCACGCGCGACCTTGACGTAGGTGAGCACCCGGTCCTGATGAAGGCGCGAGGTGAGCGGCCCCATCTCGGTCGCCGGGTCCAGGGGATCGCCGAGCCGGATCGACCGGGCGAGCGCGAGGAACCGGTCGAGGAACTCGCCGGCGATGGCCTCGTGCAGCAGGAGCCGGGAGCCCGCGATGCAGGCCTGCCCCTGGTTGTGGAAGATCGCGAAGGCCGCGCCGTTGACGGCCGCGCCGAGGTCGGCGTCGTCGAACACGATGTTGGCGCCCTTGCCGCCGAGCTCGAGCTGCACGCGCTTGAAGTTGCCGGCCGACGCCGCGACGATCTTGCGCCCGGTCGCGCAGGACCCGGTGAACGCGATCTTCTGGACCTCGGGGTGCCGCGCGAGGTGCTCGCCGGCCACGGGGCCGAAGCCGGGCACGACGTTGACGACGCCCGGCGGGAAGCCGACCTCGACCATCAGCTCGGCCAGCCGCAAGGTCGAGAGCGGCGTCAGCTCGGCCGGCTTGAACACGACGGTGTTGCCGGCGGCCAGCGCCGGCCCCATCTTCCAGCTCGTGAACATCAGCGGGAAGTTCCACGGTACGATCTGGCCCACCACGCCGAGCGGCTCCCGCACCACGTAGTTGAGGAAGCCGGCCTCCACGGGCACCACGCTCCCCTGCACCTTGTCGGCCATGCCGCCGAAGTAGCGGAAGGCGGCCGCGGTGCGGGGGACGTCGAGCCGGGTGGAGTCGCGCAGCGGGTGGCCCGTGTCGAGCGGCTCCAGGCCCGCCCCCCCCTCGGCCGGCGCCCCGGGG
>OBEQ010886104.1_pt1 | contig 10638 bp, 9 predicted proteins | sample 1670901 | NCBI WGS metagenome assembly OBEQ01 (sample SAMEA104232315, study PRJEB22302) | groundwater metagenome | biome: forest; feature: aquifer; material: groundwater | place: USA | collected 2011-08-07 | depth 5.4 m | reverse complement strand
CTTACCTTGTAGGTTAGTTTCGTCTCCTCGTCCTTCGGCAGGGGGATGCTGAACTCGGCGGTGAATGCCTCTGTCTTTTTGTATTCATGCGAGGAACTGAGTATGGTCCAGTCCCCCGGAATGGGCTCTACGACCTTCACTACCACGTCTTCCTTTTTATGGTTCCTTATCGAGATTTCGTAGGCCGCCTCGTAAGTGTCGTAGGCGATCTTCTTCCAGTCTGTCTGTTTTCTGGCGCCGACCACGTCGAAGGCATCTCCGAGTTTGATCCTGATCTTTTCGTCTTTTGGCGTATGGTCGATAGAGTCCTCCCCTATGAACTGAAGGCTCCCTTCTGTATCGTTCTTGTAGACGCGGACCGTGCCTTTTGGAAGCGGGATACCGAGATTGTTTTCTTTTTTGTTTTGGATCTCGACATAGACACCTATCTTCTGGTTCGTCATCGCTTCGCCGTACAGGCTGTAATAATAATATTTGGCTCCATAAAAAATCAGTTCCTTTTTCACGGGGACGCCATTGGCCTTTACAAGACCGATCTGCTTTGTCTGGTTGTCCTTGACAGTCGACGGTCTCTGGAGCGTATAGATATGGTATTCGAAAAACGCCTCTTCCTTGAACTGGGGCGCAGCCGGTTGCGCCATTGTCTCCGCAAGACGATACGTCTTTGCCCGGTAATCGACTTCTTCCTTGACCCTGTTTACATCGCCTGCGACGAGTTTGATCTTCGCGTCTTTGTAAGTCGCACCGCTCTTATTGTCGATCGTCACCCATCCGGAGAGGTCGGCCCCATCGTCTTTTTCGTTTATGGTGAGGACATAGTCGGCCCGCCAGTTTATGTTGTTCGTAAGATACGACGCCTCGACCGCCTGGACCGAGCTGAGACGGTTTTCGAGGAGCCAGAGGAGGGTAGGCTTCGAAATAAGATTTGCCGGGACGCCCGGAAAGATGATCCTGCCGGGATGGCCGAAGGTGATATCGCCGTCTATCTTGAATATCGGGCCGCCATTGTTGGAGAGGAGAGTCGCGGTGACAATCTCTTCTCTTTCGGTATATGGATTTTTCTGATAGAGCTTCACTTCTTTTCCTACGTACTTGTCGAGGAGTTTCTGGGGGTTGAGGAGATCGTATTCGTAGTTCTGTTCTAGGACATCGAGGCTCCCCGGGTCTGCAACCGATTTAATATACACACTCGTCGGGATTATCTGCGATGGCACGTCCATAAACCGTAACTCGCTTCTCCCCTTCGGAATAGCGGTCCTCCTCAGGTCCTTGACGAGTCCAAGGTTTACGTTATAGATCGTAACCGCAACAGCGGTCTGGTCTTCTAATCCCGTTGAAAGGCCTGCGCCCTTGTACCCGTTCTCCGGGTATGCGGTTGCAGAAAAAAATATCGCGAGAAAAAGAAAGATTGTCATCCCTGAATAAAGATATTTTGCTTTCATTCTGTTTTTCCTCCCGTGACCTGTCCTTCCCGTTCTGCCAACGCTGGAATTATTTTATCGCAGCCAGGCACGAAAGGATACTAAAAAATTGGAGGGAGGAAACTTGACAACCATGCCCCCGTCGTATAAATTAAGCCAAAAACCGAAGGAGGAGGGCGAATGGTCAAAGCAAAGATAAGATATAACGGCGGACTGCAGTTCGTTGGAGAGGCCGATTCCAGACATGCTGTTGTCATGGACGGGGAAGAGAAGTTCGGCGGCAGGGATTCAGGCCCCAGGCCGATGGAACTCCTGCTTATGGGCATCGGCGGCTGTTCAGGGATGGACGTTGTTTCGATACTCAAGAAGAAGAGGGAACGCGTGACCGGTCTGGAGATCAATGTGGATGGCAAAATGGCCGAGGACTACCCCCATAAATATACACAGATCGACATCGAATATGTGGTGAAGGGACAGGGTCTCTCAGATGAAGCAGTGAAGAGGGCGATTCAGCTCTCGATGGACAAATACTGCTCGGTCAAGGCGACGCTAGAGGGCTCGGCGAAGATAACCTTTTCGTACAAGATAATCGAAGAATAGGTAGGGGCACATTGCAATGTGCCCCTACAACTGCTGTTCTTTATGCTCTGCTGCGATAAGCATATAAATCGCCGGCACCACGAAGAGGGTGAAGAGGGTGCCGACGAACATGCCGCCCACCAGCACGAGACCGATTGAGTTACGGGCGGCGGCGCCGGCCCCGGTGACGAGGGTCAGGGGAAAGTGACCGGCAATGGTGGCGGAGCTTGTCATCAGGATCGGCCGCAGTCGTGTCATGGCTGCTTCACGCACGGCCTCCAGCTTGGGGTGCCCCTGCAGTTGCAGCCGGTTGGCGAACTCCACAATCAGGATTCCGTTTTTTGACACCAGCCCCACCAAAGTTACCAGTCCGACCTGGGAGTATATGTTAAGCGTGGTAGTCCAGCCGCGCGTCCAGAAAGGGACATTTGGGTCCGGCATCTTTAGAAAAGTGAAGAGCAATGCTCCGAACATGGCCAGCGGCACGGATCCTGCCAAGATGACAAAAGGGTCGCGGAAGCTGTTGAACTGGGCCGCCAGCACCAGGAATATCAGGATGACGGCCAAGCCGAAGGCAGGGAGAAACTTGTTCCCCTCTGTACGCAGCTGGCGCGACTCTCCGGTATAGTCGAGGACATACCCCTTGGGCAGTATCTTTGCTGCCTCGTCCTCAAGAAAGCGCAGGGTCTCGTCAAGCGGCCTCACCGCCACGCCGCTGATCTTGACTGCATTGAGCTGCTGGAAGCGGTTGAGCGAACGGGGCACGACAGAATCACGCAGGGTGGCGACGGTGCTCAGCGGGATCAGCTTGCCGTTGGGGCCGGTGACATAGATGTTCTGGAGTTGTTCAGGGTTAAGACGGCCGACCCGTTCGATCTGGGGAATGACCTTGTAGCTGCGACCGAAGATATCGAAGCGGTTGACGAAGTCCCCACCTACCATGCCTCCCAGGTCACTGCCAACCTGCCCGAGTTTGAGTCCCAGGTCTGCGACCTTGTCGCGGTCTATGAGAAATTCCGACTGGGGTTGGTCGATCTTGACATCTATCTGTGGCGGAAAGGCGAACATGCCGCTTTGTATGGCCTTCATCTGCAGCTGATGTGCGAAATCGAGGATCTGACCGGTCTCGGCGGTCGAGGCCAATATGAATTCAACAGGAAACTGCCCGCCGCCGGGCAGCGCCGGAGGTGTCACAGGGAATATCTGGATACCGGGGATCTTCTGCAGTTTCTGCTGGACCTCGGGCAGGATCTGGAAGATGTTTCGTTTGCGCTTGTCCCAGGGCTTGGCCACCATGCCTCCGAAGCCCGAGTTGGGGAAGGTGATCTGGAAGGTGAAGTCGGTCTCCGGCACACTCATAAAGGTCTGGTTAACCGCCGCTGCGTAACGGCTGTTTTGGTCGAGGGTGGAGTTGGCCGAGGCATCGAGGATGCCGAATATTACGCCCTGGTCCTCGGTCGGCGCAAGTTCCCTGGCGGACATCATGAACATCGGCACGGTCAGCAGTGTGACAATGATCCAGACCGTATAGACAGCGGGACGGACATTGAGGGTGGCAGTGAGCAATCTGCCATAGGCGTCCTTAAGGCGCCCGAAGCCCCGGGAGATGCGGCCGGCAAGGCCGTGCTCCCCGGCGCCAGGTTTAAGCAGTCTGGCCGACATGACCGGAGAAAGGGTAAGGGCCACGATTCCAGAGATGGTGACGGCGCCGGCGAGGGTGAAAGCGAACTCCCGGAACAGAGAGCCTGTCAATCCTCCCTGCAGGCCTATGGGGAGATAGACCGCCGCAAGGGTGATGGTCATGGCGATGATCGGCCCGACCAGTTCGCGTGCGCCAAGCAGGGCTGCATCGAGGGCTGATTTCCCGGTCCGCAGGTGGCGTTCGACATTCTCGACCACAACGATGGCATCGTCGACAACCAGTCCGACCGACAGGACCACGGCCAAGAGGGTGAGCAGGTTAACCGTAAAGCCGAAGGCCTGCATCAAAAAGACCGCGCCGATAAGGGAGACCGGGATGGCGACTACCGGGATGAAGACCGACCGGAAAGAACCGAGGAAGAGGAATATGACGACGACCACGATCATCAGTGTGTCGCCCAAGGTCTTTAGCACTTCGTGGATGGCGTTGGTAATATAGTTAGTGGCGTCGTAGGCGACGCGTGATTGCAGGCCGCTTGGCAGGTCCCGCTGAATAGACGCCATCTCGGTCCGCACCCGCCTGATGACGTCCACGGAGTTGGCGTTGGGAAGCGGCCAGATCCCCATAAAAACGGCCGTCTGCCCCGAGAAGCGGACCTCGGTGTCGTAGTCTTCGGCCCCAAGGACTACGTCGGCGATGTCGGAAAGACGCACGATGGCGCCGTTTTGGTCGCGCACTGCAAGCTGTCTGAACTCCCCGACCGTCTTGAGGTTCGTATTGGCGGTCAGGTTGACCTGGATGTAGGCGCCCTTGCTCCGGCCGAGGGCGGCAAGGAAGTTATTGGCAGCCAGGGTCTGGCGTACCTGGACCGGGCTGATGTTGAGGGCGGCCATGCGTTCGGGTTTGAGCCATATCCGCATGGCAAAGGTGCGGGCGCCGAGGATATCGGCCCGCTGCACCCCTTCGATGGCCGCGAGGCGCGGCTGGACAATGCGCACCAGGTATTCGGTGATCTCATTCTGTTTCAGTATGTCGGAGGTGAAACTGAGGTATGCCGAGGCGAACTGACTGTCGGCCGACTCGATGTTGATCGCAGGCACCTCGGCCTCGGGCGGGAGGTCGCGGCGCACCTGGTCGACCTTCGAACTGATTTCGGCAAGTGCTTTGGTAGAGTCGTAGTTGAGTTTGAGGCGCACTTTGATTGTCGAGAGCCCGAGCGTGCTCTGCGACTCCATATATTCGATGCCGTCGGCGGCTGCGATGGTCCGCTCGAGCGGGGTAGTTATGAAACCTCGCACCAGTTCGGCGCTTGCTCCGACATAGACTGTGGTAACCGTCACCGCCGCGTTCTCACTGCGGGGATATTGCCGTACGTTGAGGGTGCGGATGGCCTGCAGACCGGCGATGACGATAAGCAGGTTGACGACAAGGGCCAACACAGGCCGGCGTAAGAAGAGATCGGTGATTTTCACGGGTGGGTCACGGTCAATTGTTTTCCGGCCTGGGCGCCTTCTGGAAGACAGGTGCCAGCTTGTTGTCGACAACCACCGCCTGGCCGTTGCGGAGCTTGAATACGCCGGTGCTGACGACCGTCTCACCTTCCTTAAGCCCGTTCGTCACGGCCACGAAGTCACCTCGCCTCTCGCCGAGGCGTACGAACTGCTGTCGGACCACACTGCTCCCTTTCCCTTCCTTTGGCTTCTCAATGATGAAGACCGAGTCGCTATAGGGAGCGTAAAGGACCGCAGTAGCCGGAACGGCCAGCACCTCCTGACGGACCGGCAATCCTACCGCCACATTGACGAACATCCCGGGCCGAAGCCTCTCTCCGCGGTTGGCTACCGTAGCTTCTATTTTGATATTACGTGTGTCGGCATCGACCAGGGGATTGATGGCAGTGACCCGGCCCTCGATTGTCTCTCCGGCCAGGGCGTCGCCCGTCACCCTAACCTGCAGGCCGGGGCGGACCCGCGGGAGCTCCTGCTGGGGCAGACTGAAATCTACATAGATCGGGTCGAGAGACTGCAGGATGACGATGGGATCGCCCTCGCGGAGCATCTGGCCGAGGTTAATCTGGCGTATCCCCAGCCAGCCGCTGAAGGGCGCCCGGATCGTCTTCTTGGCGATGGTGGCCTGTATGTTTTCGGACTGGGCCTCTGCCTGCTCGGCATTAGCCACGGTATTATCGAGGTCGGCCCTGGCGATTATCCCTCTTGCATACAACTGGTCAGCCCTCTCGCGGTTCGTGCGGGCGAGGGTAGCCTGGGCCACGGCGCCAGGGAGTTGGGCCTCCTCGGATGAAGTGTCCTGACGAAGAAGGATGTCACCCTTCTTTACTGGGGTTCCGGCCTCGAAGGAGATCTTGACGACCTTCCCCACCAACTCGGCGGCTACGGTAACTCCCTGCACAGCGTTCAGAGTGCCGACCGCATTCAGGCTGGTCTCCCATGAATCGGCCTTTACTAAGGCAGAGGTCACGGTCTCAGGCGGGGGAACGAACTTCTTGCCCTGGCCGATCATCGCGCGTATTTGCAGGGCTTTGACAGTGCCCAAAAAAGCGATGAGAATAGCCAGTCCGATAAGGGTAAGGATTATGCGCTTCTTCATAGATAGGAACATTATATCAGGTTCTTTGAGAGATGGATTACTGCGGATGGTACACGCGACGAAAAATGATCAAAAAAGGGAGTAATCACGAAGAAGGCGAAGTAACCTTCAATAAGAAACTTAATATTGTCTATTCAACCCGATATTCTTCCGATATTACACCATTGCGAATGGTTGGCGAGTTGCTAATCCACACGACATTGTTTAGTTTAAGATCAAGAGTAAATGAATAGGGCGGAAATGAAGGGCCCATCGAGAAAGGTGGTGGAAATGATGTTTGACAAAAAGACCATGGACAATAAGGTTAATCGTCTCGCCGTATTTTTCATGATGTTTGTCGCGGCGCTTTTTGTGATCTCCATCGCAAGTTCAGCCAGCGCCTATCCGTTCGCCTTCCAAGGTAAGGTCGCGGCGATAGATAGCGACGGCAAGAGACTCACTCTGCAAGAGGACCAGTGCGGGATGAGCGGACAATTTGGGATCACATGGGACAACAGCTCGACAGTGATGAGAGGGAATAACTTCGTGTCTTTTAACGACATCAAGGTCGGAGATGAGGTAACAGTAACCTATTACGAAAAAAGTCCCGGACTCTACCTTGCAGAAGACATCGCTATTCCCGATATATTGCGGCAACATTGCTGAGTGTTGACTGGAGTAGAGAAAGCGCCGGAAGTAAGCGACGCTTTCTTTTTACCTCGGCAGCCATGGTTGAGAAGTGTGTAGTGCACAGATAACAGCGGAAGCTGAAAGGAGAAAAAGACATGAGAAAAGAAGGTTTGATCATTATTCTTTTAATCATCGGCCTTGCAGCAGCCGGAATTGCAGCGGAAAAGAGTTTCAAGACGGCGCTGTCCGGAAGCGAGGTCGTTCCTGCGGTGATGACGACGGCAAAGGGTGAGGCGACCTTTACGCTCGGCAAAGACGGCAAGGAGCTGATGTATAAGGTAACGGTCTCCGATATCGAAAATGTCACCGCAGTGCATATTCACGCCGGAAAAATGGGAAAGAACGGTCCGCCGGTAGCACTTGTCGATATCAAGGGTAAAAAGGCCGGCAAATTCAGCGGTACCCTTGCCGAGGGCAAGATCACCGCAAAGGAACTACTCGGTTCATTGAAAGGAAAGACGGTGAAGGACCTCGTTAAGGAGATCGAAGCCGGAGATACCTACATCAATGTGCACACGGATAAGTATCCCGACGGAGAACTGCGCGGGCAGATTAAATAACCTGATCAGGGGGAGACGGAACTCCGTTTCCCCTCCTGAAAAGTTAGCCGTAGGGGTTCTGGTATACTATCTGACGATGATGAAAGAGGAAGGTCCGATCAAGAGAAAAAATTCTGTGACCTCCCGTTCTTTTATCCACTCTCTTCTTAAAAATGTCGCTACGCTCGGTTTTATCGGGTACCTGCCCGTCGCGCCAGGTACGTGGGGCACCGCGGCAGGACTCATTTTTGTTGCAGGTATTCCTCTTTCACAAGCAGCTCTTTTGGTCTTTATTGCTTCCGGAATAGTCATCGGCACGATCGCGGCCGGTATCGCCGAAAGGCTTATCGGCGAGACCGACAGCGGCCATATCATAATAGATGAATTTGTCGGGTTTCTCGTCTCCGTCCTATTCATACCGCACACGTACGGCTATCTGGCCTCGGCCTTCCTTTTGTTCAGGTTTTTCGATATACTAAAGCCATTCCCCATAGGGCGGATTGAGAAGGAGATAAAGGGTGGTGCAGGAATTATTGCGGACGACATTATTGCAGGTATTTTCACGAACGCGGTACTACAGATATGGAAAATGAGTTTCTGACCGTCATAAAAAAAATATCCGACAGGCTGACGGAAAAAGGCCTGAAATTGGCTGTTGCGGAGTCCTGTACCGGTGGGCTTATTTCTCATGAGATCACGAACCTTCCGGGGGCGTCAAAATTTTTCGAGATGTCTGTAGTCAGCTACTCTGAAAACTCAAAAAAGACAGTGTTAGGGGTAAGTGCCTCGTTACTGAGAAAGCAAGGCGCAGTGAGTGAAGAGGCCGCAGTGGCGATGGCCGAGGGGGTAAGGAAACTCTCCGGGGCAGAAGTCTCCCTTTCGATAACTGGCGTTGCCGGGCCCGAGCCGCTGGAAGACAAAGACATCGGCCTCGTATATATGGCGGTCTCCCTGCGGGACATGACGGAGTCGAAGAGGCTGAGCCTGCGTGGCGACAGGGAAACGATCAAGAGGGATGCCTCACTCGAGGCGCTCGGGTTTCTGAACCAGGTCCTGCGGCTATGGCTTTAAGATGTTTCATCGCGGTTACACTGCCCGGACAGCTGAAGAAGGCTGTCGGAGAGGTCATGGCAAAGCTCAAAGAATCCGGGGCCGACATCAAGTGGGTGCCTTATGAAAACCTCCACTTTACGCTTAAATTTCTGGGTGCTACCGATGAAGAGCTCATAGAAGAGATAAAAGGTGCGCTCTATAAAAAATTATCACATTACGCCGCTTTTTATATTAGAATAGGCGGGGTCGGGTATTTCCCGGGAGGAAGAAACCCCAGGGTGATATGGATTGGAATCGAAGAGCAGGGGTCCCTCGCAGACATCAGCAGGGACGTCGAGGAAGTGATGCTGAAGTTCGGGTATCCGCGTGAGGCGAGGCCTTTTTCACCCCATCTGACGATCGGAAGGGTCAGGTCTCCCAAGAGGGTCGCAGAGGTGATCAAGAGACTCGATGAATTCCGCACTATAGCCTTTAATGAATTCGAGGTAAAGGGTGTGACCTTGATGAAGAGCGAACTGAAACCGGGTGGGGCGGAATATACCGGCCTTGCCGAGATATCCTTGGAGGGGGAAAAATGACTATTAAGGAGACGAGCAAAGAGATGAATAAGGACAAGCTTAAGGCCCTCGATATGGCAATTTCGCAGATCGAAAAGAATTTTGGCAAGGGTTCGATCATGCGGCTCGGAGAAGAGGGCGTGGTGGAAGGCGTGCAGTCGATTCCTACCGGATCGCTCACTCTGGATATTGCAACGGGGATAGGGGGCCTTCCGAGGGGCCGGGTTGTAGAGATATACGGGCCGGAATCTTCGGGCAAAACGACTCTGGCACTGAATGCGATCGCACAGGCGCAGAACTCCGGCGGAACGGCCGCGTTCATCGACGCAGAGCATGCGCTCGACGTGAATTATGCGAAGAGGATAGGGGTAAAGATCGAAGACCTCCTGGTCTCGCAGCCCGATACCGGCGAGCAGGCGCTCGAAGTAGCCGAGGCGCTGGTCAGGAGCGGCGCCCTCGACATTGTCGTGATCGATTCGGTCGCCGCGCTCGTGCCGAAGGCGGAGCTTGAAGGAGATATGGGGGATTCCCTGCCCGGTCTCCAGGCCAGACTCATGAGCCAGGCATTGAGGAAGTTGACTGCTTCGATATCGAAGTCGAACACGACGGTGGTCTTTATCAATCAGATCAGGATGAAGATAGGGGTAATGTTCGGAAGCCCTGAGACCACGACAGGCGGGAACGCGCTCAAATTCTACGCCTCGATGAGGCTCGATATCAGAAAGATCGAGAACCTTAAGGAGAACCAGGAGATCATAGGCGGAAGGGTAAGGGTCAAGGTCGTCAAGAACAAGATGGCGCCGCCGTTCAGACAGGCCGAGTTCGACATCCTTTTTAATCTCGGTGTATCGAGGGAGGGGGAGATCGTAGACCTCGGCGTCGAGAAAGGGATTATCGAGAAGGCAGGCGCGTGGTACAGTTACGGCGGCAACAGGATCGGCCAGGGCAGGGAGAATGTGAAGGAGTATCTGAGGAACAATGCCCCGGTGGCGAAGGAGATAGAGGAAAAGATCATCGAAGCTGCGAATCTCAAGAGATGACCTCGATGAGATAAGTATGGATATCAACGAGCTTTTAAAAACAGCACATTCTATGGGAGCTTCTGATGTACACCTGAAGGTGGGGTCCCAGCCCATCGTAAGGGTCAACGGTCAGCTTGCTCCCATGCAGGGAAACAGACTCAGCCAGGAAGAGACGCTGAAGATCGCCTTCTCGGTGATGAGCCCCGGGCAGAGGGAGACTTTCAAGAAGAAAAATGACCTCGACCTTGCGTACAGCGTGCCGGGACTCGGGCGTTTCAGATGCAACATATTCATCCAGAGAGGGACGATAGGGCTCGTGTTCAGGGTCATCCCTATGAGGATCCCTACGATAGAAGAGCTCCTGCTGCCTGAGATCATCAAGAAGATATCGCTCGAACCCCGCGGACTCATTCTCGTGACGGGCACCACCGGAAGCGGCAAGTCCACTACCCTGGCCGCGATGATCGACAATATAAACAGCAGCAGGACCGACCATATCATGACGATCGAGGACCCGATCGAGTATCTCCACAGGGACAAAAGGCCCGT
>OBEQ012395487.1_pt1 | contig 10639 bp, 11 predicted proteins | sample 1670901 | NCBI WGS metagenome assembly OBEQ01 (sample SAMEA104232315, study PRJEB22302) | groundwater metagenome | biome: forest; feature: aquifer; material: groundwater | place: USA | collected 2011-08-07 | depth 5.4 m | reverse complement strand
GGGTTTTTGTGTAACATCGGCTCGGTGAACATGCGGATCTCCTCATCTTTTCTGGATAAGACTACGATACTCCATGCTCACTCCTTATTGTGCATAGACTCTAATACATTCTCGCTGAAACTCTGGCGTTCATTGCTGACCAAGCAAGGCACGGCAATACCGGATAACGCCGAGAACTTTTCTTTGTCTTCCGGCTGCAAGGTAAACGGAACCAAGCCCGCATGGGTAGGCAACACATTAATGCCGAATTGCTCGGCAATCTTGTAACCCAAAGGCGTCGCGCCCATTTTCGGTATCGACAAGCCGCCAGTGGCAACCACTAACGACTGACCGGTAAAATTGCCGCTGCCGGTTTTAACATGGAAACGATCAGCCAAGCGTTCAATTGAATCGATACGGGTATTTAACTGCACAACCACTCCGGCCTTGCCGCATTCCGCCAGCAACATATCCAAAATATCCTTGGCGCTTTCATCGCAAAATAACTGGCCGTGATCGCGTTCATGAAAAGGAATTTGGTAGCGTCCGATTAACGCTAAAAAATCCCACTGGGTATAACGGCTCAACGCCGATTTACAAAAATGCGGGTTATGCGAAATATAGTTATTCGCTTCGATAGAATAATTGGTGAAATTGCAGCGGCCGCCGCCGGACATCAGGACTTTTTTCCCGGCCTTATTGGCATGATCCAGAACCAGAACTCTACGGCCGCGTTTACCGGCTTCAATCGCGCACATCAGGCCCGATGCGCCTGCGCCGATAATAATGACGTCTGTGTCAGACATGGACTTCCTTCAAAAATGTTGTTATCGGCGACATGAAAAACAGCAGCAAAAAACTGCATGAGGCTGGTTGTCTTGCGCCTACGCACCACATGGAAACGCGTGAAAGGGAATTATTTTCTTGGCATCCTTCGCATTCTCGGCGGCGAATAATTTTTAGCCCGACTAGGACAATGCCATCACAGCTTCTTAGGAACGTGCATGAAATAACTTGAGCAAATTTTATTTTTAAATCATGAAGTGCATGAAGAATTGAAGTCTTCATTCCTTCATGCGCTTCATGGTGATTGCTTAAATTAATTTAGGCGTTCCTTACCCTCCCCCTATCTGCGGGTCCATCGTGCTATCCAGTAACATCTGATAGGCTTCAGGCGAAATACTCAACGTCCCCCGAAAAGGATTATCCATCGCAGCAATAAAAAATAACATCAAGCCGACAAATAGCGAGAGAATACCGGACAAAGCCAGATGAATCGAGATCCTATCGATGGAGAACATCCAGATCAGGGCCAGATTCAACGCCGCACCGATCACCACCACATACCAGAGTTCCTCAGGCAATGCAGTCCCCACGCTTTGCTTTCCTGCCACCCGAGCTTCAATGAAAACGTTGAATTGCTGTATCGCCTCTGCATGCACAATTTCTTCAGTCTTGGTCTTTGGCTCGAACGCGAATAAGTCTTGCTGAAAACGCGTGACGCGTATCGAGCCGCCCGCGGGAACGATTCCGCGTTGCTGCGCTGGCCAAGCCTCCTCGATCACATAATGGACATATCCGCGTAGATGGTTCTGGTAGTTGCTCCGAACCGGTTCCGGATAGCTGGAAATATCCCTATATAACGCAGCAATACTTGTGACTTCCCTTGCTACTTTGCCATCTACGTCACTGTAGTTTTGGTATGTAGCGACGGCAATCAAGCCCAGCATCAAACCATAGAAAACACCGTATGCGGAAAGAAAATAGCTGACAAACTCGTTTTCATCCGGCCCAGATCCAAGCCACTTTCGTATCCACGGCCTTGATATCAAGAGGCCAAGCCATGTGTAGCCGATGCAAACACCGCACATCAGCACGGCCAAGAGTCCGTTCGGAATATCATATATCCAGTAAAACATAGTCATTATCCTAAATAATCAAGTAGATATGGTTAGGCAGGATGATTGCCTTTATAACTTAAAGATTGCAAATATCCTCGGGCACACCAGCTACAATGGCAAAACATAATCCATCAATGCAACCGAAAACAGGGAATGTATCGGCTTGGACGCTTTATTCCAGCCGACCGTCCCCATCCATCCACTGCTTTATAAAAACATACCCGGTCAAAGAACCCCACAGCAACATATAGACGCTGTGCAACATAACTTCAAAACTGAAGCTATTAATATGTCTGGTGTAATCCCAGATGTCATCGCCCAAACTCAGCGCTAATACCAGACAAAGCGCGAATTTGAGCTTGATTTTATGCGCATAAAAAACCCCGATGCCGAGAACCAGAAAGCCGGTAAAAAACCTCAGACCGCTGTGAATCAACATTTCCGGATCAAAGGTATTAAGCTTAAACGCCGAATCTACAAAATACAGCAGGACAATGCCCGCGATGATGACAATACTGACTAACTTCATGATGGCCTTCTTTAAATGCTACGCTTCATTAATAAGTTTTAATCCCGGCGGCAACGCTTCGCCAAAAATTTGTTTTTCTTCTTTTTCATCCAGCTCTTTGATCTGCTCGACCATATCGATCCATGATGCGGGAGCTTTACTCAGCTTTAATTTTTCGATGATTTGCAAGCGCATAGTTTCATCAATATCCCGCGCCCGATCGCCGCTCATTCGGGCAATCAGTGTCGCAGCAAAGCCTGCCTGCGGGATTTTCTTCCAGTCCATAGCCAACATCTGTTGTAACCACAGACTGACAACATCGGCAGGAATGACATTATGGCTGCTGCCGTGAAACGGCACTCTTGCCCCGATACGTCCGACCGCCCACCAAGTTTGGCTGGGTTCTCCGGCTTTTTCCAGGCGTTTTAGCAGCCATTCGCCCAATTGTATTTTCTTGGCGACCGGCAGGCGCTCCAGCACTGCGGCCAGCCGCACCATATCGTCGTAACCGCGGTTCTTGATCTGCTTGATAACGCCGGGTTGCCTTGCGGCTGCCGGATTCAGGAACTTTGCGATGTCGGCAAAAATCTTTTCTTGCGCCGCCGCGTCCAAACCACCTGCAATCCGACGCCACAAGGTCCACCATTCGGTCCAGTTTTGGGTTTCGTTAACAAATTGGATGCCTTGTCCATAGTTTTTCCATAATTGCTCGACGCGCCAGTCGTCCAGCGGATAACCGAAACCGGGCCGCAAACAAAAGCCGGTCAGACTTAGCCAAACGCGCTCGTGATTTTCGGAGCGGCGCTGGTATTTTGCTCCTTCCAACAAAACGCCGAACATGGCTCTTAGCAATGGCGTATTCCATTCGGTACGGGCAATGCCGGTCAGTTTTTCCAGATCCGCACGCAGGTTTTTTACCGCTTTGGGGTCAACCTGTTTGGATTTGGCGCCGAAAATAGTCTGTATTTGTTCGGCGACCCGGTTAAAATTGGCCGGCAACGCCGCATCCGTTGGCAAACCAGCGGCTTTTTTCCTGATTTGGAACTCGACATCCCAGCGCCGGCTGCTGTCTTCAACAGCAATACACTGAATTTTTAGCGTACCGACTTCGGTTTGTGTCACCGCCAGCTCGACAACGACCTCGGCATTCGGCTTGCCGGCATCGCCTTCAAACGCCACAGCCAGCGGCGGCAGGGAATGAAACAAGTCGGTAATTTCAGTCACATCGCCCGGTTTGAAGTCGCCGTCGCCGGACAATGAAACTAAATGAAAACGCACCGGCACGCCTAAACGCAAGGCAAAACGCCGATCTTTCAAGATGACTTCGTCGCCTTCTTCGCTGCCTTTGGGCAAGATGCAAATGCCTGTCCTGAGTAGAGTCGAAGAACCTTGCTGTTTGCCGGAATCGTCAGTATCGATCAACAGGAAATAACTGCGCGCAGAACCGCCGCCGATCTTAAGATTTTTATCTTTCCTCGCAATCGCATAGCTGACCGCTCCGAAAGCTACGGACAGCTCGGGATGCTGGTTTTCCAGCAATACCGGCGAACTGGAGCGCCATGTTCGGATTAAATCGACAAGGCGCTGGGTAATCGGCTGACTGCGAAACACGCCGCCGTTAAGCAACAATGCATCGGGTACGGTTCCCTTCCCTTGCAAGGCTTCGCCGGATGCGGTGCTGTGCAATTTTAAAAACGCGGCGATATGCTTGCTGACCGCAGGTTCCGCGGCATAGGGCAAACCGAACTCGACCACGCCGCTACGTTTTCTGTCCGGCAACTCATCAAGGCCTGATAACGGGAAAAAGCCGTCCAGTGCAATGTTCCTGACTTCATCTTTGCTCAATGCAACAGAGCGGGAACTGCCGATCAGTTTGGAACCGCCGCCCAGCAAGGTGACATTGATTTGTTCCTGCGCATCATCAGCCAGCAAACGTTCTTTAGCAATCCGGCATTGTTCGATCAGTTGCGATAAATCCGCCGCCGACAGGCGTTTTTCAGCATTGCCCAGGCGGCTTTCGGCAAGATGCGCCAAGGCCAAATCGATATTATCGCCGCCGAGCATTAAATGATCGCCAACGCCGATACGGGTTAATTTAGGTTCCTGCTCGCCCTGCTCTACTTTAATCAGTGTTAAATCGGTGGTGCCGCCGCCGACATCGCAAACCAACAACAGATGCACGTCTGCCAGCTCCTGTTTGATCGTGCCGGTATGACGCCTTAACCAGTCGTAGCAAACCGCTTGAGGTTCTTCCAATAGCCGGACATTCGGCAGTCCGGCAAGCTTTGCCGCTTCCAGCGTCAGGGATCGTGCCGCTTCATCGAACGAAGCGGGAACGGTAATTACAATATCCTGTTGCTCCAGCGGCGCATCGGGAAATCGATGCCTCCATACGGTACGGATATGCGATAAATAACTGGCGCTGGCGGCTATCGGCGAAACCTTGCTGACATCATCGCTACTGCCCCAAGGCAAAATATCCGCGCCATGATCAACCGACGGATGCGACAACCAGCTTTTGGCGCTGGTGACGAATCGTCCTTTGCTTTTGGCGCCCAAAAGACGCGCGGCCTCGCCAATGACGGCGGTTTCACTTTCCGACGGTGTTCCGCTGGGAAATGCCAGATCGGCTTCGGATAATTCGCCTGCGGCAGGATGGTAACGTACCGACGGCAATAACGGCCTGGCCGCAACCTGGCCGGGAGCTATCAATTGCTCGATTTGGAAGATTTGTATTTCCTGGTTGGTATGATCGGCTTTAGCGTAAGCGACAACGGTATGCGTCGTACCAAGATCGATGCCGACTAGATAATCTGGGGTAAGTTTTTTCACGGTGATATTGCGATTTTATGATTCTAAACGGTCCAAGATATTATCGATTAATCTTTTTCCGTGGATAACAGCGACAATAAGAATTTTATTGCCCCTATCTGATAAATAAGCCGATAACTGTAAACGAATCGCTCCCTGATTCCAGCTCCCCAATCTCAGGAACAATCCGGCCTATTAATAGGTATGAAACAAGACTTCTGGAAACATCAAAAATTTTCGCCACAACCGACTGCGCATAAACACGGGAATCTTTAGCAATATAATCTGCGGTTGATTGCAAATCTTCTATTGCTTCCGGCGACCAATTTATTTCGTAAGCCATTGACCGAATTTCAGCTCTACTTCATTCTGGTTCAGTGTCCCTTCCAGTTCAGCACGATCAATACCGCGCCGAATTTTTTCAACCACATATAAGTGATATTGAATATCTTCATACGTACTATCTTCCGGAAGTCTTTCTAACAAAGACTTTACTTCGGCAATTGCTGTATTCATTTTTTGACTCTTAGTTAACCATTAGGAAACATTCAATAACTTCGTAACCTTTAGGATTCTAATCTGGCTTGCATAGCATCAGTTACTAATAAAAAAGGATACACGAAATATTTTAGATTTACATCTTTGCATATGCCGATAATGGAGCAATAGCGACTATTACAACCAAAACCATCGACAATTTTGAAATAACCAAATACCACCCCAGCACAAGCAAATTCAACCTTATATAATCATTGCCCTAAGACAACCGGCACAATAGATTGACTTAACAGGGACTAGTCATAGAAAATAGCTCGTTTAATTTCTAATTATTAGCCTTTTATCACGCATGGATAACAGCGTCTCCCCGCAAAATAGCCTGGTTTCCGTTCAAAATTTGTCGTTTTCCCGCGGCAACAAGAAGATATTTGACGATATTTCGCTGGAGTTTGAGCGCGGTAAAGTGACTGCGATCATGGGCCCTAGCGGCACGGGCAAAACGACGCTGTTAAAACTGATCGGCGGACAATTGTTTCCTGCGCAAGGCTCCATTACCGTCGACGGCAATAATGTCCACCGTTTACGCCGGTCGGAACTGTACGATCTGCGCAAACGCATGGGCATGTTGTTCCAAAGCGGCGCGTTATTAACGGATATGAGCGTGTTCGATAATGTCGCTTTTCCGTTACGCGAACATACCCACCTTCCTGAATCGATGATTCGCACGCTGGTATTGATGAAGTTGCAGGCCGTCGGTTTGAGAGGCGCGCGCAACCTGATGCCTAATGAACTGTCCGGCGGCATGGCCAGACGCATTGCGTTGGCCAGGGCTATTGCGCTGGATCCGATGATGATCATGTACGATGAACCGTTTACCGGCCAAGATCCTATTTCCAAAGGGGCACTGGTTCACCTTATCAAGTCGCTGAACACTATCTTGGGCTTAACCAGCATCATTGTTTCTCACGATGTTCAGGAAACGGCGGCGATAGCCGATTATATTTATGTCATCTCCGAAGGCAAAATTGTCGGCCAGGGTACGCCTAAGGAAATTGAACAATCCGACTCCGACTGGGTACAACAATTCATGACCGGCGCTGCCGACGGCCCGGCGCATTTTCATTATCCGGCAAAAGATTATGTCGATGATTTGTTATCGACTGGCAGACGTTATTGAGGGCAAGATTTTTTTGCCTTGCACCTCGCACCTTTTACCTTGAACCTTAGTTTATGATTGAATTCCTAGAACACTTGGGCAAAAACCCCCGCACTAGCTTTACCAAACTTGGCCGGGGCACGTTTTTCCTGATGCAGACTATTTCCGGCATACTCAGCGTGCTGCCTCGCCCCAGGTTGCTGCTTAACCAGATGTATTCGGTCGGCGTGTTATCTTTCCTGATTATTACAATTTCAGGCTTGTTTGTCGGCATGGTTCTGGGTCTGCAAGGCTATTACATACTCTCCGATTTCGGTGCGGAAGAAACCCTGGGAGTCATGGTTGCGGCTTCGCTGGTCAGGGAACTCGGCCCCGTTGTTTCGGCGCTTTTATTTGCCGGCCGCGCCGGTTCCGCGTTAACCGCGGAAATCGGCCTGATGAAAGCGACAGAACAGTTGTCCGGCATGGAGATGATGGCCGTCGACCCGATCAAGCGCATTATCTCGCCCCGTTTTTTGGCCGGATTATTGTCCATGCCTTTACTGGCCGCACTGTTCAGCGCGGTAGGCATTATCGGCGGACAAATGGTTGGCTCAGGCTTGTTAGGCGTCGATGAAGGCTCTTACTGGGCGCAAATGCAAGCCAAGCTGGATTTTCAGGATGACATTATCAATGGCGTCATCAAAAGCGTGGTGTTTGGCTTTGTCGCCTCCTGGATAGCACTGTTTGAAGGCTATGACGCAATCCCGACTTCCGAAGGGGTCAGTCGAGCCACCACACGTACCGTAGTCAACTCAGCTTTTAGTATTTTAGGTCTGGATTTTATTCTGACCGCACTCATGTTTGGAGATAATTAACATGCAACACACCAAAACCCAAGACACATTTGTCGGACTTTTTGTCGCATCAGGCATTGTCGGGTTGTTTTTTCTTGCTTTGCAAGTGAGTAATTTAAGCTCCTTTACCGAGCGTGACAGTTATACGATTACTGCCCGCTTTGAAAACTCCGGCGGTTTGAAAGTTAAATCACCGGTCTCATCGGCCGGCGTTAAAATCGGTCAAGTCAGCTCTATCAGTTTCGACCCCAAAACCTACGAGTCGGTGGTAAAACTGAGTATTGATAAGCAATACAACACGTTGCCCGATGACACCACCGCCAGCGTTTTTACCGCCGGTTTATTAGGAGAACAATACGTCAACTTGGAAGCGGGTGGTTCGGATGAATATTTAAAAGATGGCGGAAAAATCGAAATCACCCAATCCGCTATTATTCTGGAAAAGGCGATTGGCCAGTTCCTGTTTAAGTCCGCGGAAGAAAAAAAGTGAGCCGCCTGAACATTATTAAGCAGGGCCCCAGGCACTTTGTTATCGACGGCGATCTAACTTTTGCCACCATTGACAAACAAACTCTCAAATCATTTACTTTCTTGAAAGCTGCATCCGAAGTCACCGTTGATTTAAGCGGTGTTGCCAATACAGATAGTGCGGGGCTGGCGCTAATGATTGAATGGATAAAATATGCCCGGCACAATAGAACGCAATTAAGTTTTAAAAACATTCCCGAGCAATTGCTCAACCTTGCAAAACTCAGCGGTTTCGATCAATCGAGCCATTTTGCAATTCAAACCGATTAATAAGAAGGCTAAAGACGAAAGGCTAAAGGCGCAAAAAGCCGAGCACTTTCCCCTTAGCCCTTAGCCCTTAGCCCTTAGCCTAAAGATTTATATGGACAAACTAATTATTACCGGTGGCGCACGACTCTCCGGAGAACTGCGCATCTCCGGCGCCAAAAATGCCGCTTTACCGATTCTGGCGGCCACCTTGCTCTCGGAATCTCCGGTTAGCGTCGGCAACGTACCGCATCTTCATGACATCACTACAACAATGGAGTTATTGGGCCGCATGGGTGTTCATCTCACCGTTGATGAAAAAATGAATATCGAAGTCGATTCCAGCACCATCAACAGCTTTGTCGCGCCTTATGAACTGGTCAGAACCATGCGTGCTTCGATCCTGGTATTAGGCCCTTTAGTGGCTCGATTCGGCGAAGCCCATGTGTCATTACCCGGCGGCTGCGCTATCGGCTCGCGTCCTGTCGACATTCACCTTAACGGCCTAATGAAGATGGGCGCCGATATTACCGTCGAAAACGGTTTTATCCACGCCAAAGCGACCCGGTTGAAAGGCTGCCGCCTGGTTCTGGAACAGATCACTGTGACCGGCACAGAAAACCTGCTTATGGCGGCGGTGTTGGCCGAAGGCACTACTATTATTGAAAATGCCGCCAAGGAACCTGAAGTCACCGACCTGGCCCACTTTCTTAATAAAATGGGCGCCAAAATCACCGGCATAGGTACCGATGTACTGGTCATTGAAGGCGTTGACAAGCTGGGCGTTGAAAGCATCCACTACGACATTCTTCCGGACCGTATCGAAACCGGTACCTATTTGATTGCCGCCGCAATTACCGGCGGCAGTATCAAACTGAAAAATACCCGTCCCGATATTCTGGATGCTGTATTGGAAAAACTGGTTGAAGCCGGCGCTGAAATCACTACCGGTGAAAACTGGATCAAACTGGATATGCACGGTAAAAAGCCCAAGGCTGTTTCGGTCCGAACCTCGCCATACCCCGCCTTTCCAACCGATATGCAGGCTCAGTTTACCGCGATGAATACTATTGCCGACGGCGTCGGCACGATTACTGAAACCGTATTTGAAAATCGCTTCATGCACGTTCAGGAGTTGATGCGCATGGGTGCCGACATTAAGCTGGAGTCCAACACCGCTATCTGCACCGGCACGGCAAAACTGACCGGCGCACCGGTTATGGCGACCGATTTAAGAGCTTCGGCAAGTCTTGTGATAGCGGCGCTGGTGGCCGAAGGCGATACCTTGGTTGATCGCATTTATCATATCGACCGCGGTTACGATCACATTGAAGAAAAACTCTCTCAATTAGGCGCGACGATACGCCGCGTGCCAAGATAAGGTTTTTACTATGATAACGATTGCCGTATCTAAAGGCCGGATTTATGAAGATGCCCTGCTGTTATTGGCAGAGGCAGGCATCACACCGATTGATGACCCTAAAACTTGCCGAAAACTGATTTTACGAACCACCCGCGATGACGTTCAGCTGGTTATCATCCGCGCTACCGATGTGCCTACGTTCGTTGAATACGGCGCTGCCGACATGGGCATCGCCGGGAAAGACATCTTACTGGAGCATGGCGCTGAAAGTCTGTATGAGCCACTGGATTTGAATATCGCCTGCTGCCGGTTAATGACCGCAGCGCATAAGGATGCGCCCCCGATTGCAGGGCGTGTTCGCGTTGCGACCAAATATGTCAAAATAACCCAACAATACTTTGCCGGCTTAGGGATACAGGCTGAAATCATTAAACTGTACGGATCAATGGAACTGGCTCCCCTAGTCGGTCTTTCCGATTGCATTGTCGACCTGGTCGATACCGGCAATACGCTAAAGGCCAATGATCTTGAGCCTCGCGATTTGATTATGAATATCAGCTCAAGATTGGTCGTTAATAAAGCAGCCATGAAAATGAAACATCAGGCTATTCAGACGCTGCTTGATCAGTTTGAGAAGACGCTGGCCCAAAGGGTTTAGTAATTCGTTTTTTGTCCACGAAAAACACGAAAGGCACGAAAAAGTTTGTGCGTGCATCGTTCCCACACTCCGTCGCTGGTCGTTATACACAAGTATCTGAGAGCCCCCGTCGTTCCGGCAGGGATGCCGGTATGACGACGTTCTGGGGGCAACTG
>OBEQ012660460.1_pt1 | contig 10640 bp, 10 predicted proteins | sample 1670901 | NCBI WGS metagenome assembly OBEQ01 (sample SAMEA104232315, study PRJEB22302) | groundwater metagenome | biome: forest; feature: aquifer; material: groundwater | place: USA | collected 2011-08-07 | depth 5.4 m | reverse complement strand
AATCCAAAATTATTTGGCGGGAGGCCGTGAGTTCAAATCTCACTGCCCCGACTCAATAAAAAAAGGCTATTGAATTTAACACCTGGGAAAATCCTAAAATCTCATTATCTTATAGTATTTTGCGCACAACTTCACCGCCTCAGTTAGTTATCTGCGCGATAACAAAATCTTTGAACTTTCGACTGATGTAAAGTAGGTAAGATAGGATTTATCCGCTGATTAGAAGATAGAGTGCTCTGAGTTAAACAAAACTATAGGATATTAATATTCTGGCTCTCGACACAGCGTTGATTTAGTTTACTATTAATTAGAGCCATAAAAAGGCACAAACTGGTATAATAGAATAGGATTATTAATTTGTAGATTGTTTAAAGTGCCTAAATTACAATTTTAGATGAAATTTGCTGTTCTAAATTAGATATTTAGGCCTTATAGACAATATTTTTGTCACATTAGCAGATTTGTTACTAAAGTGCTAATTTGAGTGCTGATTCAACTTAGACTACTACAACAGCCTGAACTAACATCTCCAGACCAGAGATAAGCTTATTTGTTCCAAATAGCTATTTACAATGCGCTTTTTGCTTAATCAGAACAATTTTTCCGAGAAAGTGAAGGGAATCTCTAATTCACTCCAGAAAACTCAATTGTTGTCGCATTCTAATCGAAATTTGGCGTTCAATAAGTCTAAAATTACAATTTCTATTTTTCCAATGAATCTTCAGAAGTTCTTTGAGTGAAAATACTATAGGAAATATTGTCTGTCGAGACTAATTCACCTATTTTTATGTACGGATTATTGGAGTAATTAAGATATCTTTAAATCCAGTTTTTTAGTTATGCTCTTATAGATAATATAATGTTTGGACAATCTAACTCAAGGACATTGTCAGCTTAGCAAAGAGTCCTATAGTATATAAACGCGAAGGCAAACTATGTGGTTTTTCTCATATTTTGGTGCTAATTAGAAGGTCGCATATTAACGACTTAAGGCTTGCCGGCCTGAATTATTTTTTAGACCATTCTTACTATAAGATATAGTAAAACGACCCTTGTTGGCTAACATTTATCTTAGATATGCCCTTCACATGTATTGGTGCAAAACGCTGGCAAAATCGTTGCCTCTAACTTTACACTACACTCATAGAATTAGTTCTTAGGGTTTTTAAATTAAGCCTCGTATGGGAAACTTAACGAAGTTCTTCTAAGTTGCTCGCTTGCCTTGGTTGCGTTTACTTATTGCTAAATCTTGCAAAATTGGCTTTTTAGCAAAAAATTACTCTACGCAAGTCTTTAATAAAACGATTAATCTATACTTTTGTGCTTGCTAGTTTTTGTATAACTTATTTTGGTGAATTTATTTGATCAGACTCAAATTAGCCTCAACAATCAATTTAGTTTATCATTTAGATCAACTTTATTGATTCATCTAGACAGCAAGGGCTTTGTGCTATACTTTTGTTTATGAAGCTCTACAATACATTATCAAGGAGTTTAGAAGAATTCAAACCACTTGAAGATAAACTCGTTAAGTTCTACCAATGCGGGCCAACTGTATACTGGATTCAGCATATCGGCAACCTCCGAGCCATGGTTTGGTCAGATCTGATTCGCAGATCGCTGTTTTCATTGGGCTACAAGATCAAGTTTGTGCGTAATTATACCGACGTAGGCCATTTGACAAGTGACGAGGATGAAGGAGAAGATAAGATGGATAAGGGAGCAAAAAGGGAAGGATTGACTCCCACCCAAATAGCTGACAAGTATATTCAACTATTTGAAAGTGACATTAAGAAGCTCAATATTATACCTCCACATAGTGCTCCAAGAGCTTCCCAATACATTCCACAGATCATCGAGATGGTCCAAACTCTATTGGACCAAAAACATGCGTATAAAACCGAGCATGCTATCTATTTTGATGTAAGCACGTTTAACGACTACAACAAGCTCAATAAGCAAAAGCTTGAGCTCAATTTGGCAGGTAAAGGCAAAGGGAAAGTCGATGATTCACAAAAAAAACACTTTTCTGATTTTGCTCTGTGGTTTTTCAAAAAAGGTGCGCACGCAAATGCGCTTCAGACTTGGCCATCTCCCTGGGGAGAAGGTTTTCCAGGTTGGCACATTGAGTGCTCAGTCATGGCTAAATCTCTATTAGGCACAACCATTGACATCCACATGGGCGGAGTAGAGCATATTGCTGTGCATCATACTAATGAAATAGCTCAGTCAGAGTCGGCTAATGGAGTGAAGTTTGTCAATTACTGGCTTCATAATGAACATTTGGTGGTAAACGACAGCAAAATGGCTAAGTCAGAAGGAACAAGTTTTACCTTAAACGACGTCGTAGCTAAAGGCTTCAATCCACTCGATTTGCGGTATTTTTATCTCAATGCCCACTACCGCTCCAAACAAAACTTCACTTGGGAAGCTTTGACTGCTGCTAAAGAAGGTTATCGCAATCTCAAAGACTTCGTTCTGACTCTTCGTAGTCAGAATCAACGTTCCGTACTCTCAGCAGACAAATTGGCGCAACTAGATCAATATAGACAAACGTTTGCTGATTTTATTGCAAATGACTTTCAAATTCCCCAGGCTCTAGCTACAACCTGGGACATGCTGAAAAGCAATATTCCATCCCAAGATAAGCTCGATCTATTGTTTGAGTTCGATGAGGTATTTGGTCTAAAACTCAATGAGGTCAGCGCCGACCAGATTCCTACAGAAGTTACTGACCTTGCCAAAAAAAGGGAAGATGCACGCAGAAAAGGTGATTTCAAACAATCAGATGAATTAAGAAAAGAAATAAGAAAGAAAGGATATGAGGTAGAGGATAAAGCAAAGGCTTTTATAATAAAAAAAATTTAGAAGCAGGTGGCAGTCGTGGAAAGGATCCCTACAGCGCGCAGATCTGGCGATATTCGCCGCCTGTCGAGCACTGGCGGGAGGGAAACGACTGACAGAATCTGCGACAACCATATGATTTATAATCCTCCTTTTTACAAAAAACTTTTCCATTTTACTCGAAGAATGCTTGCAGAATATTGGCTATCAATGATGCCTGCACTACAAATTGGAATCACTGGTAGTCAAGGAAAAACAAATACGACGAGGGTTCTATCTAAACTTCTGTCTTCAGTCGCTCCAACTATAGTAACTGATGTAAACCTTGATACCATCTACAATGTACCTATTACAGCTCTTAAGGTCAGGCCTAGCACCAAATTTGCAGTATTTGAACTTGGCGTTGATCATCCCGGTGAAATGGACTTTCATTTGCAAATAGTCAAACCAAAAATTGGAGTAGTAACCGGCATCTCTCCCGTTCATACCGATAAAGAACACTTTGGATCAATAGAAAATTTAATCAAAGAAAAACGTAAACTAATCGAAGCTTTACCCGAAGATGGCTATGCAATTTTAAATTATGATGATGAAAACGTAAGGCAAATGGCTTCACGCACTAAAGCTAAAGTCTTATGGTACGGTACCGACCCAAAACACTGCGAAGTCTGGTCTGATCCAAAATCAGTAAGGCTATCCCTTGAAGGCACCTCATTTACGATGTTCCATGATCTGCAAAGAGATAGCTCCTCCGAGGTGAATGTAGACAAAAAAACCACCTCGGAGGTGGAAATCCGAACAAAACTTATTGGCAAACATCATGTTTACACGATATTGTCGTCTTTATTAACTTGTTTAACAGCTACAAAACTTGCAGACATGAATGCTCCGATTAATCAATTAATTAGAGCACTCGCAGCTATTGAACCATTGCTCGGTAGAATGAGCGTGGAAAAAGGTCCAATGAGCACAATAATTCTCAATGATGCTCTGCGTGCCAATCCTACTTCAACCGCTGTAGGCTTGCAAACACTGTCAGAACTTGAATATAAAGAAGGCAAAAAAATCGCAATTTTGGCTGAAATGGGTGAACTTCAACATCCCGAAGTAGAGCACAAAAAAATCGGCCAACTTCTTAAAACCTTAAATATAGATTATGTCATCGGCATCGGACCGATGCAAAGATATGTAGTTGAAGAATCTCAGTCCAAACAAGCTTTTTTTGCTAAAGACGTCTATGAAGCAACTGAGACGCTTAAGAAGTTTATTAAAAAGGGTGATCTTATTTATCTCAAAGGTTCACTATATCGTCACGTCGAACGCGTACTCCAAATTCTTGAAGGAAAAAAGCCTCCTGCAGATTTAATCATAGAAAGATCAGTAGTCTAACATTAATGTAACTTAACCCTTGACCCTTTCCCCTTAACGCTATAATCTCCCTTGCATTTTAATTTTTCGTTTGTTATTATTCATACTTAATAAAGATTATTAGCTTTATGACAATCACATCAAATAATTTCAGCTCAATTATTAACCTCATTGTTCTTATCCACGAAAGCGTGGCGGGAGGTTAATACTTTTAATAAATTAAACACACCCGCCGAAAGGCGGTTTTTTTTATGGAAAAAAAAAGAAAAAAACCAGCTGAACTTTTTTCTGGACCTGTTGCTCGTGCGTTAGGTTTCGGCAGAAATAGAGCTCTTGGAGAGCTAGTAAAGGCATTAAATGGCGACCCAAACGCTCTTGTTACAGCCGACGACTTCCGATGCGATGCTGAAGGAGTTGAGGTTGACAAAAACGGTAATGTTACAAAATCGCCAGCCCTAAACAAACCTTAATTATTTTTTGATTGTAAAATATTTTCAAATCTAGAATGGAACCATTTTTTTATATTCTCATTTTAATTCGTTTTTTTTGTGGGGTAGTAAATTAATTAATTTGTATAACTTATTAACCCCGCGCAAGCGGGGTTTTTTAATATCTATGGAAAGACAAGTAATGACACCCAAACAATTAAATTTGATAGTCAAAATAGTAGAGAAGGGACTGTATCCAGAAGTTGATACTTTTGCGCAGGCTCTTATGGGTATTTACGAACTTCCACCGAGAGGTGCAAGTCTTTTAGAACAAGCTATCAAAGTTGCTCAGAAAAATACCCTAAATTGTACTAATAAATCAATTACTAAACAGCTAAGAATATATAAATAAATAATTCCAGTTGAATTTAAATATTTTTTTGTTATATTTTCCTTATGCAAACGAGAATTTCTAATTTTAACTTTTTCTTTTTTAACCCCATTATTGGCGGGGCAGATTCTTAGTTACTAGTAAATTGCATTTTATAGCCCCGCGTAAGCGGGGTTTTTTGATGGTTGAAAAATTAATATTCCATAGGGAAAGTGAGGTGATAGATATGACATATGAAGCAGTAAGACAATCGATGAATTTAAATTTGGATCCAAGAATTGGAGAAAGTGTCCTCCGAACGGTTCAATCTGGTTTGAATCTGATCAACTGTGCAGGAATTGTTATAGCTCAAAGATTATCAAATTTACACCTTGCAACTAAGCAACAAGCCGATGCTAAAAAATTAGACAAGTCGACCCAGAATTCTGGTGTAAAAAAGATAGACCAAAAAAAGGGAAAACCCAAACAAACTCTTGAAGAGTTGGAAAAAAACAGAGTGTTAACTGGTTTACGTGGAGGTTAATAATTTAGAAGATTACCTATGAAATATGATGTTGTAATTGTTGGTGCTGGTATTATGGGCACTGCAGCGGCTTACTATCTGTCAAAAGCGCATAAAAAAATATTACTTTTCGATCAGTTTGAATTAGAAAATGACAAAAACGCGTCACAAGATTATTCGCGTGTATTTCGTTATGTTTATGCGAAAGATGCTTTTTATACCAAACTCACTATTGAATCTCTGAAACTGTGGAAAGAAATTGAGAAGACCGCAAAGACGAAACTTTATTTTCCTTGTGGTGTTTTTCTCATGGGAAAGGAAAAAAACGGCTATTCAATACAAAGTTACAAAACTATGAAAAAGCTGAACCAAAAAGTAGAGCTACTGGAAGGAAAAAGACTTAAAAGTAGATTTCCCCAGTTTGCAGGAAATGCAGGTGTATTAGATCCTTATGGTGGAATTTTGGAAGCTAAAAAAGCAGTAAAAGTATTTGCGACTTTAGCTGTAAAAAACGGCGTGATTGTCAAAACGAAATCAAAAGCGATAAGAATCAATAATCAATCAATCGTTCTTAAAAACGGCAAACGTATTAGAGCGGATAAAATAATTGTGACTGCGGGATCGTGGACAAAGAAACTTCTAGGAAATAAAATTCGAATAATACCCACTAAACAAGAAGTTGTTTTTTTCAAACCGAAAAATTTAAAACTATTTTCAAAAGAATATTTTCCTGTTTTTGCTCATTTAGAGAGTGGGTTTTATGGGTTTCCAATTCATAAAGGAATAGATGCAATAAAAATAGCCAACCATTTCCCGGGTAATCCTATTGATCCTGATAATATAAACAAAAAGGTAAGTAAATCGTTTATAGATCAGTGTCAGGCTTTCTTTAAAAAATACATACCTCAACTCGAAGGAAGTACAGTCATTAAAACAAAAATATGCCCTTACGACATGACTAAAAATGGAGATTTCATAATAGATAAAATCTCGGATAGTATTATTGTTGGGACAGGCTTTTCTGGCCACGGTTTTAAATTTGCTCCTCTAATCGGAAAGATTTTAGCTGATCTTGCTTTAAAGGGTAAAACTTCAACCATTATTAAAAGATTTAGATTGAACCGCTTTAATTAAGTTTCATTTTTCTATGGAAAGACACAACCATCAAAGAGTGACTAATTTAAATACTTTGCGAACACAGGGCAGTTATATAACTCCGTGGACTGCGTTTGAAGAAAAAAGATTAATGAACTCAATATTGGCTGATGAACTTCAGAGATTTGAAGCTATGGATTTGACTCATAAAGCCTTAGGAAGAACAGACGTTAACAATAACTTAAAAATTTTCTTGGATGGAAAATACGGCTTTGGTGGATATGCAGATATGTATGAAAAAGCAGAATGGGGAGAACCAGGCACTAGAATAGAGATGCTTATCGAAAGAGAAATAATGAAGCAACATTTAGGAGAGACATTAAATCCGCACTACCTAGAACAAATTAAAAGAGACGGAAAAGATCTGGTTATTGTGGAAGGCGGAGCCGGACCTGATCTAAGAACCTTTGGAGCGGTGCAAGAAACTCTGTTGTCTAAAGCAAATGAGTTGCAGGGAGTTCCAATTAAACTCGTGGTGGTAGATATCTCTAAACGGATGGCTGCTATTACTGCCAGTAAAATTAGAGCCTCAGATAGATTGAATCTTTTCCAGAAAGCAGGATTAGACGTTTCGCTTGCTGTTCTAAATGCAGATGTTTTTGATCTAATTGACAAGATGCGTCAAGAATCACTGAGTTATGCATTACTTCCGTTTGGTGTAGTGTCCTTTGGATTAGGAAAAAGAAATCCGCAAAAAACATTTGAAAATATAAGAAGGCGATCAATGCATAAAGGCGGCATAATAACAACAGTTTACAATTCAGAATGGAAATATTACACAACAATCCTAGAACAAGTTGTACAACAGGTGAATTCAACAGGAGGAGCTTTGGATATCAGAACTTTAAATCCATTTGTTATCCGAATTCTCAATGGAAAAATGCAAGTAGGGGGAGGACTCGCGTTCGACTGTAGAACTTTTACTCACCAACAACTTAAAGACGATTTAAACTCCTCAAGTTATAGCGTAGATTCTGTTCATGTCACACCTAAGGGATGGGCTTACTGGCCTGATGAAGCACTAAAAGCTAATTTATCCGAGCAAGAAATATTAAATCTACCTCCCAAGGATGCAATGGACAGAGTTAAGTACGAACTTTTAAAGACTATTGCAAATGCTGGAGGCAGTCTTTCTCCAGAACTTTTTTCTCAACTAGAAGAAGCCGTTCCTACAGGAAATACCATGAGTTTTGCGCCTGCTCCGTATATTACTGCAACTGCAAGAAGAATAATTTAAGTCGTCTACTCGAAACAGAGAAAGTGGACAATCTATTAATCGATTGGATTTTATGATGAAGTTCGTTTGTAAATTCTTATCACAGGGTGATCAAAGACAGTCCAGGTTTCTTCAGCATCCTCGTCAGGAAGCTCCATTTGAAATTTGAAATTTGAAATTTGAAATTTAAAAGTGGGATAAGAACTAAATTCAGCGACTTTTTGGAAACCTAGTTCACCTGAATATAACTTTCTATAATATTCTTTCAATGCTGGGTACATTTCTATATTATTTTTAAACAATCTTCTGGAAGGAACAAAAATATACTCGGCTTTTGCGAGATGATCGCTTAATTGATTCTGCAGATCTGGGTTTTCTTCAAGATGGTAAAAATCAAAGGAGACATACTGATAGTTGGATGTTAGATGTTGGGTGTTAGATGTTTGAAATGGAATATCAACAACATTTGCTGTTTCTGAAAGAATATATGAATTATTCGGAATATTTTTGTAGATCCAGTCTGATGCAGTAAAACGAACATCGGGATTTTGATATATGGCGAGGTAGGCTAAACCAGGAAGCAAAAGTGCAGAGATCAAAGTGCAAAGTGTTAAACGACTGAATGTTTTTGTCATTCCGGACTTGATCCGGAATCTCATTATTAGATCCTGAAATAAATTCAGGATGACATTGAGAAATAAAATAGCAAACAGCAATAATAAAGGAAGAATAGGTGATACAAATCTTGTCCATTTGGCATAAAAAAAAGCATTAGGAAGAAAGTAAATTAGTGCTGCGAGTCGTAATATGTTGATCCCCTTATTTTTCCATGATAAAAGAGCGAATCCTAGTAGACTGAAAATAAAAATAGGGAGTCCAAGTACATAAGGAAAAATTTTGTTGAACTGAAATAAGAAAGGGATCGTATTTTCAAATTGTCGAGTATAGAAAGCTTTATAATTACCCAGTGCTACATCTGATTCATATCTAATAGATCCTAAAAAATCTGCAAAGGAAATAAAGTTATGCGGTGAAAAGATAATAGAAAATACGAGGGTAAATGCAATGAGTTTAAAGATTGCAAAAATATGTTTTTTGCTAAAGGATTTATCAATGAGCACTAAGGCAGGTACTGCTAAAAATAAAATTGAAGAAAGTTTAGTTGCAACAGCCAAACCGCAAATAAGAGAAGTGAGTAGCAAGTAGTTCGTAGATAGTATTTTATTTTGAATTTTGCGTAACGAGAGATATACGACCAAACTATACAATAACATCAGTAGTGATTCAGTCGTCCCAAAATGCGAAAACTGAATAAAAAAAGGAGAAAAGATAATAAGTAAGGAAGTAATTAGTAATTGAGTAATTGAGTAGCTGTTGGTTTCTTTTTCACTATTAATTGCTTTATTAATGAGCAACTTAATTATTTTAAATATAACGAAAAAATTCAAAATTGATGCAATTGCGGAAATTAAGCGTAGACTTATTACTGCTTCATTAAATGAAATTGGGACTGCCAGAGTGCCATTTAGTGCTTTTTGAGCTAGAATTTGTAAATAAGCCGCATACAACGGAAATTGGCCATAGGCAAAAAAATGAGGATTAAAACAAGGTTGTAGGTTGTAGGTTTTAGGTTGTAAGTTACAGTCGAGTTGTTGAATTGCGACCGCCATGTTCCGTTCATCCGGATGCATAGGGTAGGGAAGACCCCAACCCAGATTAACAAAACGGGAATAAATCAATAGACAAATGACAAATAACCAAATGGCAATCGGGTAAATACGCTTGATTTTAAGCATGTTAGATATTATTATATACATGATTATTTCTAAATTTTAATCTGTCGTTTTGATATTTGATTTTTGATATTTCATTTTTTTATGAAGTACGAATTTACGTTTCTCCTTCCCGATGAAGCAGAAATTAAAGGCATCAAAGATATTGTCACTTCAAGTAAAGGGAAAGTAGAAAAAGAAGAAGCATGGGGCCAAAAAACGATGATGTACCCCATCAAAAAAATTAACCAGTCCTACTACTACCATTGGACTATTGATGTGGATAAAAACCAAGTTGCTGAGATGAAAAAGAAATTAAATTTTAACGAAAAGCTTATCAGATATTTATTATTAAAAAAAGACTAACAGAATGGCAAGTAGATCATTAAACAGAGTAATTCTTATAGGTAATCTAACCCGCGATCCAGAATTGAAGTATACTCCAGCCGGTACTGCTGTTTGTACATTTGGTGTGGCAACAAATAGATCATGGAAAACTGCAGATGGGGAAACTAAAGAAGACGTCCAATATCATCGAATAGTAGCTTGGCAAAAATTGGCAGAGTTATGCGGTAAACTATTGACAAAAGGTCGCAAAGTTTTTTTGGAGGGAAGACTTGTCTACCGCACCTTCACCGGGCGGGATAATCAACAACGAACGATTGCAGAGATTGTATTAGATGATTTTATTGTTTTCAGCGATGGAAGGAGAACCGCAGTCACAGAAGATATGGCGCCTGATGACAATAAAACTGTGAGCGAACATATGAATGAAGAACCATCACCTTCAGCTGCTGATGAAGTTGCAGCTGCGCCTGTCACAACTAAAAAAACTGAAAAAAAACCAGAAAAAAATGAAGATGTAAATCCCGATGATATACCATTTTAACGCAAGTTCAAAGTTTATAAAGTTTTTAAGGTTATAAAGAAATACACAATGCAACTTTATGAACTTGATAAACTT
>OBEQ011506971.1_pt1 | contig 10640 bp, 9 predicted proteins | sample 1670901 | NCBI WGS metagenome assembly OBEQ01 (sample SAMEA104232315, study PRJEB22302) | groundwater metagenome | biome: forest; feature: aquifer; material: groundwater | place: USA | collected 2011-08-07 | depth 5.4 m | reverse complement strand
GCGGCCACGTCGACGCTGACGGTCACCACCCGATTCTCGGCGATGTAGCTGCCGGGGAGAGCGGCGCTGGCCGAGCCGAGCGCCCACGTCGAGCACGTCGAGGACGATCGGCTCGAGCTCGACGCGGGAGCGGGGCGCGCCCACGCCGGCGCTCGAGCGCGAGAGCAGCAGGAGGTCCTCGGACAGGCGGATCAGCCGCTCGACCTCCTCGAGGCTCGACCGGAGGACGGCGCGGTACTCGGCGGCCGAGCGCTCCGCCCGCATCGCCACCTCGATCCCACCTTTGAGCGCGGTGAGCGGGGTGCGCAGCTCGTGGGCGGCGTCGGCGGTGAAGCGGCGCATCTGGACGAAGGCGGCCTGCAGGCGGGCCAGCATCGCGTTGAGCGTCTTCGCCAGGTGGTCCAGCTCGTCGCCCGTCCCGCGGAGCCGGATCCGCCGGGCCAGGTCCTCCGCGGTGATGCGGCGCGCGCCGCGCGACATCTCGTCGACGTCGGCGAGCGCGGCGCGGGCGATGAAGGCGCCGCCGGCCGCGGCCAGCGCCACCCCGAGCGGCACCAGCACCACCAGCGTCTCCAGGTAGCTCGTGAGCGTCCGCCGCGCGTGCGTGAGCGGCATCCCGATCTGGACGAACTGCACGAGCTGCCCGCCTCGCACGACCGGCATCGTGAGCAGCCGGACCCACTCCCCGGAGGAGAGCTGCACCGTCTCGAAGGTGCGCGCGCCGCGGGCGGCGTTGGCGCGGGCCGGCGCGGACAGCGGGAGCGTGCGGTCGCGCAGGTGAGCCGAGCGGATCCCCGGCTTGCCCTCGGGGTCCACGAGCTGGAAGAACTTGTCGTAGAACTCGGGCCCGAGGATCTCCCGCAGCGCCGCCTCCGGCCCCGGGCCGGCGGGCGCCCCGGCCGGCGAGTACCCGGTGTCGTGCACGATCTGGGCGACGGTGACGAGCGAGGCGTCGAGGTCCTGGGCGAGGCGGGAGCGGAGCATCGAGTAGGACAGGCCGCTGATCAGCACCAGGATGGCCAGGAGCACGCCGCTGTACCAGAGGGTGAGCCGCGTGCGGATCGACAGCGGTCTCACGGCTCGACGCGGAGCACGTACCCGGCGCCTCACACCGTGTGCAGGAGCGGCCGCTCGCCCGGCCCGTCGATCTTCCGCCGGAGGTAGCCCACGTAGACGTCGATCACGTTGCTCTCGCGGTCGAAGTCGAGCCCCCACACGTGCTCGGCGATCATGGGCCGCGTGAGGACGCGGCCGGCGTTGCGTATGAAGTACTCGAGCAGGGCGAACTCGCGCGTGGTCAGGCCGATCGACCGGCGGCCGCGCGCGACGGCGCGGGTGGCGGGGTCGAGCGTCAGGTCGGCGACGCGGAGGCCGGGGGCGGGATGGGCGGCGCCCCGGCGGAGCAGGGCGCGGACGCGGGCGAGGAACTCGTCGAAGGCGAAGGGCTTGGTGAGGTAATCGTCGGCGCCGAGGTCGAGGCCGGTCACCTTGTCGGCCACGCTGTCGCGGGCGGTGAGCAGGAGCACCGGCGTGGGCACGCCTTTGTCCCGCATGCCCTTCACCACCGCGAAGCCGTCCCGCCGCGGGAGCATCACGTCGAGCACGACGAGGTCGTAGGGCGCGCCGTGGAGCGCCAGCTCCAGCGCCTCGGCCCCGTCCTCCGCGACCTCGACGCTGTGGCCTTCCTCCTCCAGCCCTTGCCGGATGAAGTTCGCGACCTTGCGCTCGTCCTCGACGACCAGCACGCGCATCGGAGCCCCCGGTATCATACGCCAGCATCGTTCAGGCCGCGGGGCGGCGCCCTCGACGCCCGCAGAGGCGGAGCGTCGCGGGCGTCCGCGTGTCGGCCTTGCCCACGCAACGCGGCCACTTCGATGGCCTCGCGCGCGTCCGACCAGACCTCGGTTCGAGCGCCGGCTTTGCCGGCGCCGTCCGCGGGGGAGGTTCGGAAAGAGGGCGGAGCCCCCTCCGAGGCTAGGCCGCCGCCGCCGGCCGCACGGCCGCGTCCTCCCGCAGCCGGCGCTCCACCGCCGGCCAGTCGACGTTCCGGAAGAAGGCCTCGATGTACTTGCCCTTCTCCGTCGCCTCGTCGTCGCGCATGAACGCGTGCTCCCACACGTCCATGACGAGCAACGGGAACCCGGCGGGGACGCCGTCCTGGTGGAGCGAGATCCACTGGTTGGACAGGCGGTCGGTGGCGGGGTCCTGGAAGAGGATCACCCAGCCGATGCCGCGCATCCCGCCCACGGCCTGGAAGTCCGCGCAGGCCACCGGAGGCGGCGGCGACGGGCTACGGGACGAGCACGGTGCGGGCCACGCTCTCCTTGCCGGCCGCCCACTCCGCCTGCTCGAACGCCTCGTTGATCTTCTCGAGCGGGTACCGCGCGCCGACGAGCTTGTGGAAGGGGTACTTCGCGCGCGTGCGGTTCACCCAGTCGAGGGCGCGCGGGATGACCCACCCTTCGTAGGCCAGCACGCCGCGGATCGTCTTGGGCTGGCGGGTGGCGTCGTGCGGGACGATCTCGGCCTTCAGCCCCGGCACGATGTTGCCCATCCACAGGTAGCGGCCGCCCACGCGCGTCATCTCGAGCCCTTCCTGGACGATGCCGGCCACCCCCGCCACCTCGACGACGACGTCGGCACCGGCGCCGCCGGTCAGCTCCTTCACGCGCTGGACCCGGGCCTCCTTGGACGGCGTCTCCCTGAAGTTGATCACCTCGTCGGCGCCGAACTGCCGCGCCAGCTCGAGGCGCTCGGGGATCGCGTCGATCACGACGACGCGGCCGGCCCCCATGTCCTTCGCCACGCCGCAGGCGTAGATGCCGAGCCCGCCCGCGCCCTGGACCACCACGGTATCGCCGAGCCAGACGCCGATCTGATTCAGGCCGTAGACGACCTGCGAGAGGGCGCAGTTGACCGGCGCCACCAGCTCGTCGGGGAGCCCGTCGGGCACCTTGAAGATCCACTGCGCGGGCTTGAGCACGTAGTACTCGGCGAAAGCGCCGAGGAAGTGGGGCGGGTCGTCCGCGGTGATCGTGTTGCGCGTGCGGTAGCGGTTCGGGCAGCCGCTCGTCCCGCCGAGGCACGCCCAGCACTCGCCGCACGGGATGAAGTAGGCGTAGGCCACGCGATCGCCCTCGCGCAGCGGGCGCCCGAGGCTGTCCGTATTTCGGCGCGCGCCGAGCTTCGCGACCTTGCCCGTCATCTCGTGCCCCTGGATGCCCGGCGCCCGCTGGAACCACGGCACCTCGCCGCGCCACATGTGCAGGTCGGAGCCGCAGAGGCTCGCCATGGTCACCCGGATCAGCACCTCGTCCGGCCCCGGGTCCGGCACCTCGTACTCGGTGATGGCCATGCCCCGGGCGTTCTCCCGCGTCACCGCCGCTTTCGCCTTCATCGCGTCTCAACCCCCACGAATAAGATCAGAGCGTGACGACACCGTAGCAACCGCGGAGGAGGCGCACAAGCGCAATCCCGGGCCATGATCGGGCTCCGCCGGCGCCGGGTCCGCGCACGATCCGCAGGTTTGACTCCGACGTCTGGAGCCCGTGATGCCGCCCAGTTGCTGCTTCAACAGGTCGATCTGGCTCTGCAGCGCGGCGAGCGGATCTTTGGGCCCCGCCGCCAAGGCGGAACTGCCCCGTCCTTGCGCGAACGCGGGAGGCACCGCGAGGGCGACCACGGCCAGAGCGGCGGCGACGATGAACTGCAAACGCTTCGTGAGCATCGAACCTCCTCTGTTGTCGGTTCTGTGATTTGCCCGCACGAGACGGGTCGGACGACCAGGCGGCGGATCAGTGACCGGACGGGAGTGGTTGACCGAGTCCGAGGGGCTCGTGAAGGGCCGCCGATCTAGGATCGGGCCAGCGCCCGCGCGATCGCGCGCGGGAGCGGGCGCTGCTCCAGCTCCTCCAGCGGCATCGGCAGCGCGACGGACCAGTTCGGCCACTCCGTGGTGGTGCCGGGCAGGTTCGGGCGCTCCTCCACCGCCGCCGCGTCGTCGAGCGTGGCCGTCACCACCATCGACGGCGCCTCGCCGAGCAGGCGGTAGGTGCGCTCGATCACGTCGTCCACCGAGGCGGAGTCGGCGGCGCCCGTCATCCGCTGCAGCCGCTCGCGGATCTGGCGGAAACCCTCCACGTTGGGCCGCCGCCCCAGCGCCTCCTGCATCTTCACGTCCTCCCAGCTCCAGAGCCCGGCCACCGTCGGCAGGTCGTGGGTGGTCACGGCGGCCAGCGCCAGCTCGGGGTAGCGCGCGGGCTCGGGCTCGAACCAGTACAGGCGGTACGAGAGGATGCGGTGCCGGGCCAGGCGCTCCCGCACGCCGCCCTCCACCGTGCCGAGGTCCTCACCGACGACGAAGGCCTGCGCCCGGTGGCTCTCGAGCGCCACGATGGCCAGCAGGTCCTCGACCGGGTACCGGACGAAGGCGCCCTCCGCGGGTGAGAGCCCCTTGGGGATCCAGAACAGGCGGAAGAGCCCCATCACGTGGTCGATCCGGAGCGCGCCCGCGTGGCGGAGCGTCGCGCGGATGGTCTGGATGAACGGCTCGTAGCGCGCCGCGCGCAGCGCGTGCGGGACGAACGGGGGCAGGCCCCAGTCCTGGCCGAGCGCGGCGAAGTCGTCGGGCGGCGCGCCCACCGAGACGTCGGTCGCCAGCACGTCCTGCCACGACCAGGCGTCGGCCCCGTCGGCGTCCACGCCGATCGGCAGGTCCTGCATCACCGGGACCTCGGCCGCCGCGGCGCGGAGCTGCTCGTCGAGCAGCCACTGCAGCCACTGCTGAAAGTGGACCCGGCCGCGCCACGCTTCCCGGAACCGGGCGACGGCGGGCGAGCGCGGATGCCGGTGATCGGACGGCCAGCCCCGCCATCCGCCGCCGTGATGCTCGGCAAGCGCGCAGAACGTCGCGAACTCCTCGAGGGGCGCGCCCTGCTCGGCGCAGTAGCGGTCGAAGGCGGGGTCGCCGCCGAAGCGCGCCCAGAGCCGCGCCAGCGCCTCCAGCTTGAGCCGGAACACCGCGTCGCGATCGATGCGGCGCTCGGCGTCGAGCGCCCGGCCCGCGGCGGCGAGCCGCCCGATCTCGCGCGCGTGCTCCCGCGCGCCCGGCGCTTCCTCGACGCGCAGGTAGATCGGGTTCCGGTAGCGGCGGCTGCTCGGGAAGTACGGGCTCGGCTGGAGCGGCGGCACGGGCACCACGGCGTTGATCGGGTTGATCAGCACGATCCGCGCGCCCAGCTCGCGGCCCGACCACCGGCTGAGCCGCCGCAGGTCGGCGAGATCGCCGATGCCCCAGCTCTCCCGGGAGCGCGCGGCGTAGAGCTGCAGCGCCCAGCCCCAGACGCGAAGCGCCTCCGGCAGGTGGCAGGCGCCGGGGCTCGCGATCACCCGGATCGGCTGGCCGCCGCCGTGCGGGTGCAGCTCGTGATAGCCGAAGGGAAGCTCCGGGCGGAAGGTCCCGTCCACGCGGAGGACGGTGCCGTCCTCCAGGACCAGGTCGCCGGGCGGCAGCGCGGGAGACCCGTGCCCCGCCTCGATGGCGATGACCGGCGCCTCGCCGGGCGGGCCGGGGGCGGCGGGTTCGGCGGCCATCGCGGCGAGGATCGCCTGCCGGGTCTCCGGCTGCGTCTCGTGCCGTTCGCCTCTCCAGTCGTCGTAGGCCTCGGTGATGCCCCAGCCGTCGGTCGCCATGTCTCTCAGTATGCCCTGTCCCAGTACCTCGCCGACATCGAGTGCTGGGCCTACCAGGACGCGCGCCTCCTGCCCGCGGGCAACTTGACCGCCGCGGACACGGCCCACTGGACGGCGGCGATCGAGGAGGAGCACCGGCCGCGCGTCCCCGGCGACAGCGGCTCGGTTTCCACCGGTCAGCCGTAGCCCGAGGGCGGCAGCCCAGGAACGCCGCCCGCGCTTTTTCCCGTTGCCATTCCCCGCCTGGAACGCTATAGGTTGGCCCCATCTCCATCACCTCGCGAGGTGAGCCATGAAGCGTCTCGTGGTGACGGCCGTGGCGTTGCTGGCGATGACCGGCGTGGCCCGGGGATTCGGGTACGAGGGGCACCAGGCGATCGGCCAGCTGGCGCGGGGACTCCTGAGCAGCCCCGCGCGCGCGGCCGTGCAGGCGATCCTCGGCGACGGCCGGAGCCTGGCGACGATCGCGACGTGGCCCGACGACCTGAAGGAGGCGACGCGAGGGCGGGGGCCACTGGCGGACGACGAGGAGGCGGCCCGGTTCAATCGCGACTTCCCCGACAACGGGGAGTGGCATTTCGTGAACCTGCCGCTCGGCGTCGCCGGCTACACGGACGACGGGACGTTCAGCGGGGCCCACGACATCGCCCACGTCATCAGAGAGTGCATCGACGTGCTCGAGGGGACGTCGAGCCGCTTCACGAAGCTCCAGGCGCTCCGATTCCTGGTGCACCTCGTCGGCGACATCCACCAGCCGCTCCATGTGGCGACGGGGTACTACAAGTTCAACCGCCGGGGGCAGCCGTCGCTGATCACGGATCCGGCCAAGGCCAAGGGCGCCATCGACGACCGCGGCGCCAACGACCTGTTCTTCACGGCCGACCAGGAGCTGCACGGCTACTGGGACACGTCGCTCGTGGAGGAGATCGCCGGGAAGGACTACCATGCCCTCGCCGCCACGCTGGCCGCGAAGTCCGCCGACCGGGCGTGGACGCAGGCGCATCCGGCCGACTGGGCGACCCCCGGCGACTATCACGCGTGGGCGGAGCGCTGGGCCACCGACTCCGTGAAGGAAGCCAACGCGGCCTACGCGGGGATCGAGTTCGGCCGGGCCAGCTTCGACAGCCACCATCGGCTCCGCCGAATTCCCGTCACGCTGCCCGATCAGTACGCCGCCGAGCAGCTCGACCGCGTCACCGTGCAGCTGGTGAAGGGGGGCGTCCACCTCGCGGCCCTGCTGAACGCCATCCGGTGGCCCAAATAGGCCCGCGCCGAGGAAGGGGTGACATGTTCGGCTCGCAAGTGCTCGAGGTGGCTATCGGGCTGGTCTTCGTGTACCTGCTGCTCAGCCTCGTGTGCTCCACCGGGAAGGAGTTCGTCGAGAGCGTGCTGAAGCACCGGGGGAAGAACCTGCAGCGGGGCATCGCGAACCTCCTGGCCGACCCGAGCAAGACCGGCCTGGCCCGGATGGTCTTACGACCATCCCCTCATCCAGGCGCTCTACACGGAGAAGGAGCCCGCCTACATCCCCGCCCGGTCGTTCACGCTCGCGCTGATGAGCATCGCGGGCCTCACGTCCGACCTCCAGGCCGAAGGGCCTGGCGCGGCGCGTCTACTTCAGGCCGTCGCTGTACCGGGCCTCCTCCTGCTTGGTCTTCATCTTCTTGACGAGCTCCTGGTAGGAGGAGGTCTGGATGATCCGGTTGAACTGCGTGCGGTAGTTGGCGACCATGCTGACGCTCTCGATGACCACGTCGTAGACCATCCACCGGTCGCCGCGCCGGATCATCCGGTACTCGATGGGGACCTCCGTGCCCTGCTTGGTCAGGATCTTGGTGCGCACCAGGGCCAGGTCGCCGTCGATCGACTCGCCGACGTAGACGATGCGCTCGCCCCCGTACAGCTCGATCTTGGAGATGTAGGAGCGCTCGAGGAGGTCGCCGAAGAGCTTCACGAACTCCTCGCGCTGGCCGTCGCTGAGCGGCTGCCAGTGCCGGGCCAGCGAGCGCTTCGCCGTCTCGCTCCAGTCGAACGTGTTGTTGGCGATGGACCGCACGCGGGTCCGCCGCTCCCCCACCTTGCCGTCGCCTCTCAGGGACGAGTCCTCCAGGGTCCTCACGACCCGGTCGATCTCCGTCTTGAGGTGCTCGGTCGGCAGGCCGGCCGTCGCCTTCTCGGCGACGACGAGCGAGGCGATGGCGGTGGCGGTCGCGAGTGCCCGGCGGAATCGGTTCATCTGGTCTCCTCCTTCTCCATGCGGCGGCTCCGCATCATACTCCGGATCTCGTCGAGGTCGCGGCCGGACGCGTTCGCGAGCCGGGCGCCCCCCATGTGGTAGTTGAAGACGGCCTGCAGGTAGTCGGCGCGCGACTTGGCCATGGCCAGCACCGCGTCGGCCAGGTCCTTGGTGTCGCCGATCCCCAGATCGAAGTTGGCCAGCGCCGTCACCACCCACTTGCGGGCGTACTCGTTGGCCCGGTCCAGGGCGTCCACGTTCTTCTGGGCCTCCTGCAGCTCGCCGTAGGCCTTCTGCACCTGCAGCGGGATCCCCTCGTCGGCGTAGGCCTGCAGGGCCTGCAGCTTGCCCACCTCGGCGTCGGCCTCCTTCACCCGCCCCCGGGTGATGCCGAAGTCCAGGTCGTACTTCAGCCCCAGCACGGGGCCGGCGTAGGCGTGGTTGAGCGGATCGCTGACGTAGGCGTTGTTGCGGATGCCGTCGCGGTTGGGCCCGTAGGCCGCCGAGCCCTGGATGCCGAAGAAGATCATCGGCCAGGCGCGGGCCCGCTCGGCCTCGGCCAGCGCCTGCTTGGCCTTGATCCCCTCCCGCAGCTGCGTGAACTCCGGCCGCTTCTGCCGCGCCTCCCGCACGAAGTCCTCCAGCGGCGGCAGGGGCGTCAGCTCCGCCCCCAGCGTGCTGTCCGCCGGCTCCACCGTCGTGTCCCGCGGCAGCCCCGCCCACACCCGCAGCGCCTCCTGGGCGATGTCCTGCAGCCGCTGGGTGAGGTGGAGGTTCTTCTCCAGCTCGCCCTGGAAGGTCTTCAGCTTGAACAGGTCCTGCTCGGCCGCGAAGCCCCCCTCCACCAGCGTCTGCTCCCGGTCCGCCGCCTTGAGCAGCTGCTCGTGCAGGTCGCCCAGGTGGGCGTGGAGCTCCCGGGCCAGCACCAGCCCGTAGTAGGCCTCGCGCACCTTCAGCGCCACCTCCGTGGCCGTCTTGTCCACCGCCGCCTTCTGGGCGTTGACGCCGTGGGCGGCGGCGGCCCGGAGGTTGTCGATCAGGCCGAAGGTGTACAGGGGCTGGATCAGCAGGAAGTCGGTGCGGACGAAGACGTTGTCGACCTGGCCGTCCCTGGCGTTGATCGAGTTCAGGGCCACCGACTCGCCGGTGCGGGGCGAGCGGTTGGCCGCCGGCGAGGGCCCCAGCACCCCGATGGCCGTGAGCTGGGGGAAGCGCGCCGAGTCGGCCTGCATCTTCTTGCCCAGGAACGCCTCCACGTCGTACTGGTTCGAGGCCACCTCCGGGCTCCGGCGCACGGCCCGCGCCACGGCGTCTTCGACCGAGAGGACGACCCGCTTGGGCTGGGGCGCCTGGGCGCCGGCCGCGGTGACGGCGCCGAGCAGCGCGGCCGCGAGCGCGCCCATCCGCCACAGCGCGCGCCGCCTCATGGCCTGAGCCTCCCAAGGGATACGCTGCGCGTGTGAATCGGCCCTCCCGAGGGACGGCGACTCTCACGCAAGTCGGGTGTCGATGGTTTCACACCAGCAATATCAGCGCGTTGTCTCGCCGCGCGGCATAAAAATCGCTCAGTGCCCTGTCGCAAATCGTCACACCCATCACACTCCGGCATTGGCGCTCAAAACGCCTCTGTTCAACCGCGGCGATGTCCTTGATCTTGCGAGGGACCACGCGGGATCGCGGAGCTGCAGCCCGGAACGTCTCCCCCAGGATATCGGGCTTTGCGCTCCGTGCCAAGCGCCGGGCACGGGCCGGCCCGATACCGGAGGATCAGGCGCGAGGCGCCGGCTCAGACGCAGCGGCCGCCGTCGACCACGACGCAGCTGCCGGTGATCATGGCGGCGTCGTCCGAGGCGAGGAAGACGGCGGTCCGCGCGATGTCCTCCGGGCGATTGAGCCGGCCGAGCGGCACCGTGGCGACGTAGCGGGCCATGCCCTCCGCGTCGATCTCGGTCTTGCCCATGAAGGTGGCGAGCATCGGGGTCTCCGTCGCCACCGGCGCGATCGCGACGACGCGCACGCCGTAGGGCGCCGACTCGAGGGCGAGGCTCTTCGTCAACGCCACCACCGCGCCCTTGGAGGCGGCATAGGCCTGGCCGCCGCGCCGCGGGCGGATCGCGGCGGTGGACGCCGTGATCAGGAACACGCCGCGCTTCTGCCGCTTCATCACGGCGAGCGCGTACTTGGCGCCGAGCCACACGCCCTTGACGTTGACGGCCATGATCCGGTCGAACACCGCCTCCTCGACCTGGTCGATCTCGCTGGGGACCTGGGGCACGCCGGCGTTGGCGAAGAAGACGTCGAGGCCTCCCCAGGCCGCCACCGCGCGCTCGACGACGGCCTGGTTGTCCGCCGCCCGCGTGACGTTGGCCGCCACGGCCATCGCGCGGCCGCCGTCCTTCTCGATCTGCTCGACTGTCGCCTTGGCGCCCGCCTCGTTGACGTCGACCACGAGCACGCGCGCGCCCTCGCGCGCGAACGCGAGCGCCGACGCGGCGCCGATCCCCGACCCGGCTCCCGTCACCACCGCCACCCGATCCTCGAGCTTCATGTGTCTGGCCTCCCGCGCGCCATTATCCCCGGCCGCGCCCGCGAGCGCCACCGGGCTCGCGGTGTCAGGCCGCGATCGCTCCCCAGCGGTGGACCCGGCGGCGGACGCGGCGCCGGATGAGCCCGCCGCGGGCGCCGGGCGTCGGGGTGCGCGCGCGCCCGCGGC
>OBEQ012965049.1_pt1 | contig 10645 bp, 6 predicted proteins | sample 1670901 | NCBI WGS metagenome assembly OBEQ01 (sample SAMEA104232315, study PRJEB22302) | groundwater metagenome | biome: forest; feature: aquifer; material: groundwater | place: USA | collected 2011-08-07 | depth 5.4 m | reverse complement strand
CAAGTTGTGCCATTTCACCCCCTTGCGGAGGTGGATGGTGTAGGTCAGGAAGTCGCTCAAGATCGCCCACGACTCTGACAGGCCCGTGACGCGTACGTTCCGATAGAGGTCCGTCCCAGGCTCGGTGGGGACGTGGAGCAGCCGCTCGTAGAGCAAGGCCGTAGGCGCCTGGGCGTAGGTGCCCGTGGTCTGGTAGGGGTCAAGGCTGGGCGCGTCGCCGGGCTGGGCCTCAATCATGGTGCCACCATACCGCGGCGGCCGCGGGTCCGGTGGGATGGTGGGCCCGCCGAACTCATACCCATCGGGGATGAAGAGGCGCACGCCCGCCCGCTCCACGTACCTCCCCGTGGTGGGCACGACAATGGCCCCGGATGCCCCCAAGACTACAGGAAGCACCGTGGCCGTCGGAGGAGCCACCGCAGGGCCGGCCTCCCCGGGCGCAGCCGTGGGCGGCTGGGCCGGCGCACAGGCCAGCGCCAGAAGGGCCAGGGCGACGAATAAGGAAAGGAGCAGCCCCGATAGATGCGGGGCCTCCGGCATCATTCTTGGCACTTTAAACAGAGACTTCCCGTAGCTCATGAATGCCTCCTTTTGCTCTTGGTTAACAGGTAGTACGTCTAACACAAGCCGCTAGATTTGTCAAAGGGGGGGCAAAGCAAAGAGGCCCCGGCATCTCGTCAGACGATCAAGGAGCGCTCCACTTTCGTGGGTTTGAGAGCGTCACTGTATTGCTTGGCGAGTGATCTTCCGCAGCTCTTCTCGCAAAGCGCTCAGCTGGGCATGAAGAGGGGCCAAGGCCTGCAACTGTTGCTCCAGCTGCTGGAGGGTCGTCCACATTGTTTCCAGCTGGCGTTGGAGCTCCCGGTACGGTGCAAGGGCTTTCTCCAGAGCCACTACCCTTTCCCACACTGGCGCTAACTCGTTCTCCAGCTTCCTAATATCTGTCACGCCCTGGTCCAGGCCATGCATACTTGATAGGGCGTCCTCCAAATGGCGAACAAGCTCTCTATGTTGCTCCAAGGGCCACCTCCGTTTTCACTCGCTCAACTTCACCATGTCGCAGCGGTCAGACGTTGCACACATGCGATCTTACAACAAGAGCTTCCGATCAGGGCATTGGGAAAGACCCTCCTTTTCTACGTTCTACGCGATTGCATGTACCGCTATGGCGATGATCACCCAGGCGGCGGGCGCAGGTGTCTTCGTAACATCCACGGCTTCCGGGTTGGGCCCGCCGTTCCTCCTGCTGATGATCGGTGTTGCGAGATACAACGGCTGGCTGAGCATCCTCTGAGCCTGCACCGGTGTCCATATACTGGGCCTTGACAGGCCGTGATATGCGAGTCACAATGGGTTACATTCCGCTTCGGCGGGATGCTTTGTGTCAGCGCAGGCTGGCACGGAGATCGTAGGTCATGAGCAAAACTGAGGGAGGAAACTGAATGGCTAAAGGCCTGGGGGCCGCTATCGCACTTCTGGCGCTCTTTACCGTTGCCTGTACAACCGCTACGCCCACACCTGTACCACCCACCCCGGTACCGCCGCAAACGTTCAACGTCCAGGTGGATGGCTCTTCCACTGCGTTTAATGGGGCGTTTACTGCCTACTTCCCTGACCAGTTGTCAGCGCATCCGGGTGACACGGTGCAGTTCAGGCTGGTTGGCAAAGGCTACACAGGCGAGCCCCATACCGTGACTCTGGGCACCCTGGTGAACCAGGGGCTGGACGCAGCAGAAAAGATGGGGCCTCTAGCCGGAGGTCCATTGGCGTCCGAACCTCCAGAGCTACGGAAGCTGACGCCTCTGATCCCCGAAGGGCCAGGGGATACCTTCCAGTCCGCAGCCCAGGCCTGCTTCTTGGCCAGCGGCGAGCCTTCCCTGAAACCTGAGGTCGCCTGTTCCGCTAGTCAGATGGTCCAGCCAGCCTTCAACGGGAAGCAGACCTTCTACAACAGCGGCTGGCTGGAGGCGGACAAGGTCTTTCAGGTGAAGCTTTCCAGCGACATCGTCCCAGGCGCCTACCGGTACATATGCTTGCTGCACCGCGAGGGGATGACCGGCAAGATTACCGTCGTTGCCAAGAGCACGCCAGTGCAGACCCCCTCTGAAGCCGAACAGAAGGGCAATAAGCAGCTCGCCGGCTTGGTGACGGCTCTCGGGCCTGCGTATGAACAGCTCAAGGGGGCCAAGGCGGATGCGGCCTGGGCAGGCTTCGGCGCGCAGGAGGTCCAAAACGCGCTGATAGTGGAATTCAGCCCCAAGCCAATCTCCATCCCCGTGGGCGGCTCCGTCACGTGGACCGTCCTTGGGCCCCACACCATCAGCTTCAACGCTCCCCAGGATGCCGTCGGCGCCGGGTTGAGGGCCCCCGACGGAAGCGTGCATCTCAACGTAAAATTGTTCTCTCCGGCAGGCTGGCCGGGCTCACCTCCGCCGCCAGCGAACGCGCCCCCGCCTGCTCCCAATGCGCCGCCCACCCTGATCGACGCGGGGAAGTGGGACGGCACTGGCTTCCACAACTCCGGAATCATCGTCTCGTTCCCACCGGCCCTGTTCGCCTACAAGCTCACCTTCACCACGGCTGGGACCTACAAGTACCAGTGCCTGATCCATGATAAGATGGAAGGTGCAGTGAAGGTCGGGAGTTGATCTGGAGGTTAGTCCTCTGAGACTGCTTTTCTTACAGCCCCCCTTGCGCTCCATGCGCCTGGGGGGCTGGCGTTTTGTGGGCGCCGTTGGCGTTCTTGCCCTCGGCCTGGCGGCGGTATCTTCTGCCCTTTCGTTTTCGGCGCGGAACACCACGCTGGCCGAGGCGAGCACCTCGACGAGCCCAGCGCCCGCAGGCGATGACGTCCCATCCGGCCACGAGACGGGGGGCTTGCGGCTGGCCGCGGCCTCTGGGGAGTCGGTGGTCCGGGGGGCGCGTTGCCCCATTTTCACGCCCGTGCGCAGCTACCACGTTGTCGCCATTCGTGTTGACATAACGATAGACCGGTATCTCGACCACGATCCCCAGGGTCGCATGTACGTGCTGGAAGATGACCTGCCCCGTGTGCGCCAGGAGGAGGCGCAGAACGCCCGCGCCAGGGCCGGCCAGGCTGAGCCTGCCGTCTCGCTGGGACAGCAGGGGGACGCCATCCAGCCCCTGACCATCAGGGTGAACCAGGGGGAGTGCCTGCGCATTGCCCTGAGGAACGAGATGGGTGATGAGCCAGCCAGCCTCCATCTCCACGGCTCAAGCCTGCACCTGGCGGACAGCGGCGCGCCGGCTATAGCGACCAACCCCAAGGCCATAGCTCAGCCCGGCCAGACCGTGACCTATGAGTGGATGGTGGCTCAGGACGAGCCAGAGGGGACCCACTACTTCCACAGCCACGGCGACGACCGCAATCAGACCAGCCACGGCCTCTTCGGTGCGGTGATCGTGGAGCCCAAGGGGTCCATCCACCTGGACCCCTTCAGCGGCGCCAAGCTTCGAAGCGGATGGGCAGCCATGATCCAGGACCCCAGCGGCAGCGACTTCCGCGAGTTCGCCCTTTACTACCACGAGATCGGCAACGAGAGCTACCAGCTGTTGGACAAGAAGGGCGCTTTTGTGCCGCAGGTGGACCCCATCACCAGCGCCTACAGGCCCGGGGCGCGGGCCTTGAACTACCGCAGCGAGCCCTTTATGAACAGGCTGCAGCTTCAGCAGTCGGTGGCCGGGCAAGTAGACGAGTCGGTGTCGTACAGCTCCTATGTCTTCGGCGACCCTGCGACCCCCACGATGCGAAGCTATCTGGGAGACCCCGTAAAGGAGCGGGCCATCCATGGAGGGTCGGAGGTGTTCCACGTACACCACGTACATGGCGGGTCCATACGATGGAGGCGACAGCCCGGCGTGGAGCCTTCCGGCTTTGACCAGGGCTTAGAGAAGCATCCCGCGCTATTGCCGCAGGCTTCAGACAGGACTGATTCGCAGAGCATAGGCCCTTCCGAGACCTTCGATATCGAGAACGAGTGCGGTAGCGGGGGTTGCCAGCAGAGCGTCGGCGATTTTCTCTACCACTGCCACGTGGCTCACCACTACTTCGCCGGCATGTGGGGGCTGTGGCGGGTCTACAACACCTTGCAGGAAGGCCACTCCTCCACCGACGGCCTCCCACCTTTGCAGGAGCTTCCAGACCGGGTCGGGGGTGTTCAATCTGCGGTGACCTCTCAGGACCTCGCTGGGAAGACGGTGGACTGGAGTGGCAAGACCTTCACTATCGCCAAAGAGGAGTTGGCTGCCTGGGTCGAGCGCCAGCTTCCCCCGCAGGGCGTACAAAAGGGGTATGACGCTTCTGTCCTGGATTGGAGTAAGAAAGGCGACCTCTACCTGAACGAGCCGGAGACAGAGCAGGCGTGGCCAGGGTATCGCTCATCGGCGCCTGGGAACAGGCCGCCCTTCACTTTCGATCCCAAGACGGGCAAGCTGGCCTATCCATTCTTGAGGCCGCACCTCGCCAAGCGGCCACCCTTTGCCCCCAACCACGGCCCCGCCCCGTACCTGGACCCCATCGCCGCTGGAACGGGCCCGCCTCCTCCTGGCGCCAACGGGCCGGCCAGCGTTTGCCCTAAAGGCACCCAGACCAAAAACTTCACGGTGCACGCCATCGGCCTGCCCATTGCCCTCAACAAGAAGGACAACATCGTTGACCCGGCGGGGGAGCTCTTCGTGCTCAAGGAGCAGGAGGATGCGGTCCGCTCGGACAATGCCTTGCGGACTCCTCTGGCTATCCGGGCCAACGCCGGTGAGGACTGTGTAGACATCCTGTTGAAAAGCGAGCTCCAAGACACCCCTGACAATCACTCCTTCAGTAAGGTCAACCTGCACATCCACTTCGTGCAGTTCGACGTCCAGGCCAGCGACGGCGTCATAGCGGGCTTCAACTACGAGCAGTCGGTCCGCCCCTTCGCCATCGAAGGCGAGAGGGTGGCAGCGGCGACGGCATCTGGGGATACCTTCGTGGAGGTCGGCGACGCCAACCGTTTCCAGCCCGGCATCCTGGTGGGTGTCGGCATGGACCAGGAGCAGACGTTTGAGGTCATGAAGATTAAGGACGTACGGGGCAACGTTCTCGTCTTTGATGAGCCCCTGAAGTACGCCCACGCCAACGGCGAGACCGTGAGCACAGAGTTTGTGCGCTACCGCTGGTACCCGGACGTCCAGGTTGGCGCCGCCTACTTCCACGACCATGTGGCCGCCCTCTCCTCTTGGCAGCATGGCCTGTACGGCGCTCTTATTGTCGAGCCTCCTGGCTCCACCTATCACGACCCGCAAACAGGCGCTCAACTCAGGAGCGGCCTCATCTGCGACATCCGCACCCCATCGCGTGTGTCGCCCGACGTAGTTGGCAGCTTCAGAGAGCTTGTACTCTTTGTCCAGGATAGCAGCCCCCTCACCCATGTGGGGCGCTCCAGCGGCAGCTCGTTCAACCTGCGCGCGGAACCCCTGGACGAGCGTGGAGGAGAGCCAGCGCGCCTCTTCAGCAGCGAAGCCCACGGCGACCCGGAGACCCCTGTGCTCAAGGCGTTCGTCGGTGACCCTGTTGTAATCCGTGCCCTGGTGGGGGCCACCAACGATGTGCACACCCTGCATGTTGATGGGCACTGGTTCCGCGCGGAGCCCTACAGCACCACATCGCCGCCGGTGAACACCATCCACCTGGGTATCTCAGAGCGGTATGACCTGATGATAGCCAAGGCTGGCGGCCCCCAGGGACTGCCCGGGGACTACCTGTTTTACAATGGGCGCACCTTCAAGCTGCGGGAGGGTAGCTGGGGCATCTTGCGAGTGCTTGACGGCTCAAAGGCCGCCAATTTGCAGGGGTTGCCAGGCCATGAGAGCGCACCTGCACCACCGCCATTAGTGTGCCCGAGTGGCGCGCCCCAAAAGCGTTTCGCCGTCGCCGCCCTTGAGGTCCCGCTGCCCATGCTGGGGGGCGCCAGGGGGAAGGTGTACGCGCTCCAGGAGGGTAGGGCGGCTCTCCTCTCCGGCGTCAAGCCGCCTGAGCCCCTGGTGCTGCACGTGAACGTGGGCGACTGCGTGGTGGCTGAGCTGTCGAACGAGACTTCTGGCGGTCCCGTCTCCTTCCACACCGACATGCTGGCCTTCGACCCAAGGGATTCGGGCGGCGTGGAGGCTGGCTTCGACCCGCCTCAGCTGGTGATGCCTGGCCAATCACGCACGTACACCTTTTATGCACATCCGGAGGTTGGGGAGACGGTAGCGCTGGTGAGGGACTGGGGGGATGTCCTGAGGAATCCAGGCCAGGGGTTGTATGGGGCCATCGTCGTCGGCCCGCGAGGCGCCACTTATCGCGACCCCGGAACTGGCGAAAACGTTTCTCTGAAGGCCGGCTGGCAGACCGTTGTCGTGCCGCCGAGGGGCGACCCTTACCGCGACTTTACGCTGTTCTTCCAGGACGAAGACGAGACTATTGGGACCCACCGCATGCCATACACCACCAAGGTACAAGGGGCGGTGGGGCTGAACTACCAGTTCGAGTCGTTGTACAATCGCCTGGAGAGAGAGCCGGATGCCGCCTCGGTCTTCCGAAGTGATGTGCACGGTGACCCTGCCACACCGCTGATCAGGGCGTATGCCGGCGATCCGATGAAGATCCACGTGGTGGCGCCCTGGAGCGAGCAGGCCCAGGTCTTCAGCATCGAGAACCATCGGTGGCCAACGGAGCTCGGGCGAGTTGGCACAACCATGGTGAGCTCGGTCCAGGTCGGCGGGCTTGAGGCCGTCACGGTCGTTCCGAACGGAGGGGCGGGAGGCCCGGAGCGCCTGGCTGGCGACTACCTCTACGGAGACCACCGCGAGCCATACCGGGAGGCTGGCCTCTGGGGGATCGTGCGGGTCTTTCCGGCTGGTTTCTCAGGCGACACAGAGTTGCTGCCCCTGCAGGGCATTCAAGAACCTGGCCCCTCGGTGCTGATACTCTCGCTGGTTATGGCGTCAGTCGCGGTCGCCATGCTAGGTGGACTGTTGAGCGCCATCCTCATTCGCCGCAGACGCGGCTAACGACCGCGCCGTCGCAACAAGCGCAGGTTGACCCCAAGCTGCTCGGCGGTCTTTAGCAGGCTGCGGGGAAGGGGGTGTCCAGAGGGGCGGAGCCCCTTTGGCAGGGGGCTGGGGGTGTCCCCCAGATACAATTCCCACCCCCTTCCTGGCCAGGAAGGGGGCAGGGGGATGGTCGAAGGGGTCTAACACCGCCCTAGCTAGCGAGGATCGTTCGGGATGGCGCGCTGACTAAAATACATCACCGCTCCAAAGGCATCGTCAGGGTGCATCAGAATGGTGTCCTTCCCCTGCCTTATGACCCGGACGTTCCGGCCCTTTATGTGGTACGCCGCCCTGTCTACGTCCTGCACTCGCCAGGTGATAGAGTGGAGGATCTCGCCGTTCTTGTCCAGATCCTTGGCGACAAGGCTGTCCGGGGAGGTGGGTGTCGCAAGCTCCACGAGGGAGTCTTCCCCGATGGCCACGAAGGCGCTCCTGGTCTTATTGGCGTCGTTCACCTCCTCATGGACCAACTTGCCGTTGAGGAGCTGGGTATAGATCCGTTTCGCTTTTTCGAGGTCTTGCACGGCGACGGTAAGGTGCCAGGCGCTCGGCAGAATGCCTAGAGGATGCTCGTCTCGCCAGAAAGCAGCAGACCAACCCGGGTAGGTCGTGGGGCCGACAGCCCCACCGCCCCCGGCGGCCACGAATTCCCATTGACCGACAGTATCGCGAGGGTGCGTGAACAGACCGCCCTGCACCTCGTCCGCTGAGGTCACCGCTCCTCCGCCACCCTTGTAGAGCCTCACCTTTTGGTCCCGCAACCTCTCGAACAGCTCTGGCAGGCCATCCGCCACATACCAGGCGATGGAGTGCAAGTGGCTGCCGAACCGGCCGTGGAACCGCCCAGTGGGCATGGTCTCCGCCCCTTGCACCCTGTAAGAAGGGGCCATGGGCTCCATGCAGAGGTCACTAATGTAGCAGAGATCCGCATCCCGTTTCTCGCCGGCACTGTAGGTACTCATCCCCCTCCACTTGGGCGAGAACACATCTTCATACCAGTCCATGAGGGGCTTCAGCCTGGTATTCACATGGACCACGTGGAAATTCTTGCCAATCTTGATCATGAAACCTCCCTCTACTTGGCCCCAATGGCTTCGGATCGACGACCGTATGCTAACACACGAAGGAGCCCTTGTTACCCCCTCGCCAAGGCCGTCCGCTGAGGAGTTGACCACCCAGAGACGTTGTTGACGCGAGTGGCCGTCAACACAGGACAGAATCAACAACCGTTAGTTTAGAATGCCTCACTCTGATCTCGCACTGAAGCCAGACTTACTCTAGGCAGGGGCTTTCTTTTCACACGTACTGCCCGGCACAGTAGCCGGAGGCCCATGCCCACTGGAAGTTGTACCCACCCAGGGGCCCTGTCACGTCCACCGCTTCTCCAATGAAGAACAGGCCGGGCACCCCTACGGCCCCCATGGTCTTCGACGAGAGGACGTTGGTGTCCACTCCGCCTACAGTGACCTCCGCCTTGCGGTAGCCCTCCGTCCCATCGAGCAGGATGGTCCAATCCTTTAGCGTGTTCGCAACGGCGCTGATGTCCTTGATGGAGAGCTGGGCCATGCCCAGGTTGGGGAGGGAGGTCTCGCACACAGCCTCCACAAACCTTCTGGGCAGCAGCGCCGAGAGGATGGTCTGCAGGTCCGCTTTTGGTCTGGCGTCCTGCTGTTCCCTCAAATGGGTGAGCAGATCGAAGCCTGGGAGCAGGTCCATACGGACCTGCTCGCCCTCTTGCCTGCACGAGGAGACCTGGAGAATGGCTGGGCCGCTGATGCCCCTGTGGGTGAAGAGCAGGTTCTCCGTAAAGCTGGCGCCCTCGCAGCTCGCGGTGCAGGGTATGGAGACTCCAGCAAGCCTCCTGCACAGTTCGAGGGCCTGACCGCTGGAGGTGAATGGGACCAGGCCTGGACTGGTCGGCACGACACCAAGCCCAAATTGCCGGGCTACCGCATAGGCGAATCCAGTCGCGCCCATTTGAGGGATGGACAGCCCGCCGGTGGCTACCGCCAGGGAGTCCGCGGCGACGGGCCCCAGGTCTGTGTCTATCAGGAAGCCGTCGGCGCGCCGGATGCTGGTGACCTTGCACCGCAGTCGAATCGTCACTCGGGCCGCTTCGGCTTCGTCCAGGAGCATCCGGACGATCTCCTTGGCGGAGCCGTTGCAGAAGAGTTGTCCCAGCTTCTTTTCGTGGTATGCGATGTGGCGCTGTTCCACCAGGGCGATGAACTCCTGGGGAGTGTACCGGGTCAAGGCTGAGACGCAGAAAGACCTGTTCTGGGACTGATAGCTGTCTGGCGTGGCGTACAGGTTGGTGAAGTTGCAGCGCCCGCCGCCCGAGATGAGGACCTTCTTGCCAGCCTGGTTGGCGTGCTCCAGCACTAGGACACGCCTCCCGCGCTTGCCGGCTTCGATGGCGCACATGAGGCCCGCCGCCCCCGCGCCAATAACGACCACATCGTACAGCTCAGCGTCGGGGTCGCTATGATCTGATGATGTTATGGCTTCAGCACCCAAGCGTGCCACTGGGCAGGACTCTAGCGAAGGTTTGGGAACAGTCACCCTTCCATTGTAGGGTAAAGTCCCAAAACAGCCACCTGGGACGAGCAAAGAGTGGGAGTTCTTTGAGAAGGGCTTCTGGGGAACCCTTTCTTGCAAGAAAGGGTTCCCCAGACCTCTCCGAAAGAACCTGCACCACTCAACGCTAAGCAGTACTCAGTGAGGGCCTGCCCAGGCGCACCTGCGGCCTCGCAACCGGCGCCGACGTCCGAGCAGGCGTTGGCGCGCCCTGGCCGTTGGGCCACCACGTCTTCCGAGGCAAGCTGTGCCCCAGCTCCCGCTCGATCTGCCGCCACTTGAGGTTATCGTCGGGCGTGACAAAGGTAATAGCCTCGCCCTGGCGACCCATCCGGCCTGTCCTGCCAATACGGTGGGTAAAAAGCTGTGCGGTCTCCGGCAGCTCGTAGTTGATGACCTGCTCAATGCCGCTTACGTCCAGCCCCCGGGCTGCGACGTTGGTGGCCACCAGGATGGGCGCCGCTCCTGAACGAAAATCTGCAATCACCCGCTCCCGAGCGTTCTGGCTCAGGTTGCCTTGCAGCGCCGTCACGGGGTACCCCCAGTCTGCCAGTCGGTCGGCCAGCCTTTTTACGCCGTGCTTGGTCCGTCCAAAGACCAGCACGGGGCCGTCCCGTCTGTTATCCAAGAGACTGCACAACGCCTCCAGCTTGGCCTCTGGCTTCACGTTATAAACAACGTGACTAATCTCAGCCGGAGCCTCCAGCTCAACATCCACTCTGACCAGCTGGGGATTGCGCAGGTGGCGGGCCGCTATTTGCATAACCCAATCCGGAACCGTGGCCGAAAACAGGGCCGTCTGTCGGTTCGCAGGTGCTTGGGCCAGGATTCGTTCCACGTCCGGCGCAAAGCCCCTGTCCAGCATCTCATCGCCTTCGTCCAAGACGAACACCCTCAGGTTACGCAGCGATAGTGTCCCCTGCGTTAGGTGGTCAAGGGTGCGTCCTGGTGTGCCGATTACTATCTGCGCCCCTCT
>OBEQ012591507.1_pt1 | contig 10645 bp, 7 predicted proteins | sample 1670901 | NCBI WGS metagenome assembly OBEQ01 (sample SAMEA104232315, study PRJEB22302) | groundwater metagenome | biome: forest; feature: aquifer; material: groundwater | place: USA | collected 2011-08-07 | depth 5.4 m | reverse complement strand
TGAATTCTTTATCATAAGTTTTTCGGCGTTTCTTTGCTTCTTCTTCCATTTCAGACCTTTCGTTGCTATGAATATACATGCTTTTCTCTGTGTCCGAAAATCTGGGGGAAGATCACGTTCTATGAAAACAAAATTTATTTTAGCGACAATACTCTGCCTCTTTATTTTCACAATGCAAACGAAAGCAAGAGAGACGGATATCAACTTGGAGAAAATCAAGCGGAATAAAGATGCTATTTATACAATTCTTAGAATGAATAATGTAGATTCTCTTCGTATGTATTACCGCTCACTTCACGATTCGGACGAGGTACTCCGTATTATTTATTGCAGTAAGTTTCTTGATATCCAAAACGATGATAAGGTGGAAAAAGAATTATCACAAACACTGTTCCGGAATCAACAGGATTTTATTTATTTCTATACTCTTACCGAGAATCCATTTCGTGAAAAGAAGATTGATAGTACCCTGAATGAAATAGCCAACTCTTATTTTAGAAAAACTGCACATATTGTACTCAACCACCGATCTTTTGTTCAGAACTATTTTCGAATGGGTGATGTAGTAGAAGGTGAAATAACTGAAATCTATGCAACATGGTGCTCATGGTTGTTTGAACAAGATTGTGTTTGGTTTTTAAACAATCTTTCTAAAGCGCGTAAAAAAACTGAGGATAGGATTTTAGATTTATTAAAAGAATTGGAGCCACCTTCTTTAGACTGCCTGAATAAGAACATGGATAACGTTCCTAAGAAATACTTAAAGTTATTTAAACAATAGAGGATTGTTCTAACAACCCCTTATACGTGATTGTTTGTCCTCAACCATTTATCTCATCACCACCATTTTTTTTGTTTCAATAAGATCGCCTGCTTGCATCCGGTACACATAAACGCCGCTTGCAATGTTGGAGGCATTCCAATCTATTGTGTACGATCCTGCGTTATAGTGTTGAGAAACTAACGTTGCAACATCTTTTCCGAGCATATCATATATTTTTAATGTAACGTAGCTTGCTGTTGGCAAAGTAAAATTAATCTTCGTCACCGGATTAAACGGGTTAGGATAGTTTTGTTCAAGAGTATAAGATGTTGGGATTTCGTTAGATGTTTGATGAACTGAAGTTAATATTTCGGAGAGGGGCAGTTTCCAAACTCCACCGCCAAAAGTTCCTGCGAAAAGAGTAGAGTCATATATGATAAGAGATAGGATATGAAAATTTTCCAGTCCATCATTCAGCTCATGCCAATTTGTTCCATTATTATTGGAAAAGAATACGCCCCCGGCCCATGTTCCGGCAAAAATTATTGTCCCGCTCACAGCAAATCTTGACACTTCACCGTTTGAGAACACATCATTCAATTTGTTCCAATACGCGCCCTTATTTGTAGAAAGAAACACCCCGCTACCTGTTCCGGCAAACAGATTTGTGCCACTACCTGCAAAAGCGATAACATTGGTATCCGTCAAACCGTTGTTGACTGTCTTCCACTGTAATCCGTTGTTTGTTGATACAATAACACCACCATTTTGTCTGCATGCGAATATATTCGAATCTATAAATGCAAAAGCGTTAACCCCGGTTGTTGACAATCCTGTGTTTACTACATTCCAATGTAACCCTTTATCGTTAGAAAGAAATATACCCTCATTTGTTCCCACAAAAAGATTTGTGTCTTTCGAAGCTATTGTATTGATAAAATACGTTGTAAGACCACTATCGCTGGAGTACCAACTTGTTCCACCATCAGAAGAACCGAATACACCAATATATGATGTAGCAATAAATATATTAGAGTCTTGAACAGCAAGAGATGAGACAACAGTACCTGGTTGCCGAAAATTTCTCGCACTCCAACTTGTCCCCATATCAGTAGAAAGGAATATACAATCATTCGTTCCCGATATAAGAGTTGAGCCACTAATAGCCAATGCGTTCACAATAGTATTAGTTAAACCATTGTTTATGGAACTCCAACTTGTGCCATTATTTGTAGAAAGAAAAATTCCGTTTCTTGTACCTGCGAAAAGATTCCCGGATGTGTCGCGGCTGATGGCTAAAGCAAAAACATTGGTATTTGTTAATCCGGTATTTACTGTGCTCCAACTTATGCCGTTATTGGTAGATAAAGATATTCCACCACCACCCGTCCCTACAAAAATATTAGTATCAAAGACAGCCATAGTATTGACAACCTTGTTTGCCAATCCCACACTCACGGAATCCCATGTTATACCATTGTTAGTAGAACGATAGATACCTTTACCGAAAATGCCTGCAAAAATAATTGTATCATGGAGGGCAAGAGCATATACTCTGCTTTTTATTGGTAAGGTATTTGTTGTGTCCCAATGTAAGCCATTGTTTGTTGAACGATATACACCTTTGCCGTATGTCCCCGCGAAAAGCAAAGCACCGCGCTTTACAATTGCTCTCATATTTTTAAAAGTTAATCCGGTATCCCTTTCGGTCCAACTTGTACCATTATCGGTTGAAAGAAATATTCCACGAGTTGTTCCTGCAAAAATGTTTGTTCCATCGATTGCGATGGAATAGACAGCTGTTTTCGGTAATCCGTTGTTCACGGGGTTCCAACTTGTTCCGTAATCTGTCGAAAGAAACACTCCACTCGTACTCGTCCCTGCAAATAGATTATTTCCAACAATTTGTAACGTTTGTATCCTTAGGTTTGAAAGTCCGGTATTAACAGCTTTCCAATTTCCGCCATTATTTGTGGAAAGGAATACACCTCCACTATAGGTTCCCGCAAAAATATATGAACCACTGATGGCAAGGGAGGTTACATATCCTCCATACGGTCCATTCGTTTGCACCCATTGAGCATGAAGTTGAACACCTCCAAAAAGAACAATAACAATTGATAAAACTAAAACCATTTTCATAGCGCCACCTAAAGTAGATGAAAAATGTGTCTGTTTGTATGTTTTATTAAACGAACTTCATTGCAAGATAATCTTATTTTTCCCCTGAATCAAATTCTCCCCACATTCCCATCCTTCAAGAATAATCCGTATATTCACATCTATAATTGAAATCCCGAAACCATAACTCATAGATTGTGAAGCAAACTAATAAACATAAACCGGCAAAAACGGCTCTTTCTCCATCAAGAAAAAGAGCGTTCATGCTATTTATTGTCCTGTTTCCGGTTGTATTTTTTGTCATTCTGGAACTTGTGTTGCGGTATTTTCAATATGGCGGCAACCTTGACCTTGTTGTGAAAACAACAATGTTAGGCAAAGAATATTATACGCTCAACCGCGATGTTGCCAAAAGATATTTCTCGCAAAAAGGTGTTGCCGTGCCTGAGGCTTACGATGATTTGTTTGAAATCAAAAAACAGCCCAATACAAAACGCGTGTTTATGCTCGGCGAATCAACGATGGCAGGATTTCCGTACGAGTATAACGCAACCGCACCCCGTTTGCTTCAAGACAGGTTAAAACAACTCCTCCCGCAATTCAATATTGAAGTAATTAACGTCGGGCTTTCGGCGGTCAACAGTTACACCGTGCTGGACTTTGAAAAAGAGCTAACTGCATACGAGCCTGATGCGTTTGTGGTGTATGTGGGTCATAACGAATTTTACGGCGCAATGGGCGTTGGCTCTACCGAGTATTTGGGTCAATGGCGATGGATGATTAATCTCTATTTAGAGATGAGGCAGTTCCGCTTATTTCTTCTTATGCGCGATGCCATGATTGGTGTGCGGAATATTTTCCACAGCGATGTTGCTTCGCCACAATCCAGTTTGATGGAAATGATGGTTCGCGATAAAACCATCCCGTATAACAGTGATTCGTACAAGATTGCCCGGAAAAATTTTGAGGCAAATCTTCGAGAAATAATTTCTATTTCAAAAGACAATCATATCCCGCTTGTTGTAAGTACGCTTACAAGCAATCTTCGCGATCAAAAACCATTTTTAAGCATATTCAGCGAACAGACGACGGAACAGATGAAGCAACAATGGCAAGCGGCTATGAACGAAGGAAATGCCTCCCTTAAAAAAGGAGAACTTCCGCCCGCAATTGAATCATACAAAAAGGCAATTGATATTGATTCGTTGCAGGCAGATGCACATTATGCTCTTGCACAAGCATTTGATCAATTGCATGATACAGTATCCGCAAAACGTGAGTTTGAAAGAGCAAGCGATTTTGATGGATTACGGTTCAGGGCGACTAATGAATTTAATTCGCTCATCAAAACTGTCTGTAACGAAACAAATGTGCCCATCGCCGATGCAGAAAAAGTATTTAACGAGCAATCCCCCGAAGGCATCGTAGGACATAATTTAATATTGGAACATCTTCACCCAAATTTCGACGGATATTCTTTACTTGCAAAAACGTTTTTCCAAGCCATAGCGGATAATGATGTTCTTGTTCCCCGAAAAGACTTTCATTGGGATAAAGAGTTAACGGATGAAAAATTCAAAGAGCTATCCGGTGTTACATCGTTTGATCTTGAGGGGGCAAATTATCGAATCTTTGAACTGATGCACCGTTGGCCATTTGTACAAACCGATGAGGTGAAAGCGGCATATCCTATAAAAAACAAAGTGGCTGACCTTGCAGTCGCGTGCGCAAAGAAACGCCTTGCATGGTCGAAGGCGCGTACACAACTTGCACAGTGGTACGATAAAAACGGTGAGTACGCAAACGCTGAAAAAGAATATTACGCACAATCAAAAGTGATGTGGTATTATTATCTTCCCTTTATGTATATGGGTGATATGTACCGCAATATGAATGACTCTGTGAAAACGGAAGAGAGTTATTTTAAGGCATTGGCGACGGAGAACTCTCCCTTTGTGCATGTCCGGCTTGGTATGTTTTATTATGATAAGCATAACACGGATAAATCTATCGAACATTTTGAAGATGTGTTTAGCAATGAACAATCCATTGTTTCGATGAGCGCGGAAGACCGTTCACTTGCGCGGTATTTTCTCGCCGCCGCATACTGGGCAAAACAAAATAAAGAGAAAACGGTTTCTAATTTACAACTTGCGCTTCAACTTGATCCGAAAAATTCCGATGCAAAACAATTACTCAATATGATTCCACATTAACGAAACTGATGAAATCAATTTTTCTTACCTTAAAAAAATGGTGGATGGCATTTGCCCACGCTCTTGGCTGGGTGAATACGCGAGTCCTGCTTACAATTGTGTATGTCTTATTTTTTGGATTGGGCGCGATTGTACTTTTTGTAATGAGGAAAGACCTGTTGCGAAGGAAATTTACCAAACAGGATTCCTACTGGATGGACAAGGAACCGATACCGCATACTCCCGAACATGCAAAGCGGCAATTTTAACATGAACATTCTCGGCATTTCATGCTATTATCATGATTCGGCGGCGGCTCTCATTCAGGATGGGAAATTAATTGCCGCGGCACAGGAAGAACGCTTCACCCGTAAAAAAAATGATCCCGATTTTCCTATCAATGCTGTCAACTATTGTTTGCGCGAAGCAAATATCACAATTAAAGAGATTGATTACATCGGGTTTTATGATAAGCCGTTCACAAAGTTTGACCGAATTCTTCAAACTTCGCTTGCTACGTGGCCCCTGAGCTTGCCATCGTTCCTTAAGGCGATGCCTGTTTGGTTAAAAGAAAAATTATGGGTTCCCGGTACCATTAGTGAAGCGCTTGAATACGAAGGACCGATATATTTTTCGGATCATCATATTTCTCATGCGGCAAGTGCGTTTCTTGTTTCTCCGTTTGAGGAAGCGGCAATTCTCACCATGGATGGGGTGGGGGAGTGGGATACGACAACGTACGGCGTTGGTCGTGGAACGGATATTCAACTGACAAAAACAATTCACTTCCCGCACTCGCTTGGGTTGATGTACTCTGCGTTTACCTATTATCTGGGATTTCGCGTGAACAGCGCAGAGTATAAAGTAATGGGACTTGCACCCTACGGGACACCGCGTTTTTACGATCTCATCATGAAGAATTTAATTGATGTTAAGCATGATGGAAGTTTCCGTTTGAACATGGATTATTTTATTTATGATCGCGCTCTTACCATGACCGGGAAAAAGTTTGAACAATTATTCGGTGAGCCGCGACGCGAACAGGAATCTTCACTCACACAATTTCATAAAGATGTTGCGGCAAGTCTGCAAAAAGTGACCGATGATGTTGTGGTTACGATGGCAAACCATATTTATAAAGAAACGAAATTGCCCAATTTGTGCATGGCAGGGGGTGTAGCTTTAAATTGCGTAGCAAACAGTAAAATTTTACAGCGCACACCGTTTAAAGAAATATTTATACAACCCGCGGCAAGCGATGCAGGTGGTGCGTTGGGTGTTGCGTTTTATATCTATAATACGGTGTTGGGAAATCCCCGCACATTTAAGATGGAGCATGCGTTTTACGGTCCGGGATTTTCGGATGATGAAATACAGCAGTTTCTTACCGAGCATGATATTACCGCGAGGAAGTTATCGCGTGAACAGTTGATTGATGAAACGGCGCAAATTATTACCGGTGAAAATGTGATTGGGTGGTTTCAGGGGAGAATGGAGTTTGGTCCTCGAGCGCTTGGTGCCCGTAGTATTATTGCCGATGCGCGTAATAAAGAAAACTGGCAAAAGGTGAACTTAAAAATAAAATACCGCGAAAGTTTCCGCCCGTTTGCACCAACTGTGCTTGAAGAAAGAACAAGCGATTATTTTGAGTTCGATAGACCGAGTCCGTACATGTTACTTGTTGCACAGGTGCGTGAAGATAAGCGCGTTGTCCCGGCAATTACGCATGTAGATGGCTCTGCCCGTTTACAAACAATTAACCGCGCTTCTCATCCTGAGTATTACGATTTGATAAAAGCATTTGAGGAAAAATCGGGATGCCCGGTTATTATTAATACATCGTTTAATGTGCGCGGTGAACCGATTGTTTGCACACCGATTGATGCGTTTAAGTGTTTTATGAATACGGAAATGGATTACCTTGTGCTGGGCTCGTTTCTGCTTGATAAGAAACAAATGAAGCCGTTATTTAAGGATCCGAATTGGCAGAAGCAATTTGAGTTGGATTAGGAGCGGAGCGATGTGAGATATGCGATATGTGATGTGAGCAGTGAGTAGAGCTAGTTTGTACTTTGTGGTTTGTAGTTATTTGTAATTAGTCATTGGTCAGTGGTTTGGTTTTGGGTAAGTTAAGAGTCTCAATCATTGTAGGTTGGGATTTTTTTTGTGGGGATGCAGAGAATTTCGTGATGCTACGATTCATCCTTGACTCATCCCTCCTGCCAAGTCGGGGCAGGCTGTGGGAATGATGACACCCCGCTTTTTTACTTATAGTTCTCAGACAGTTTTATAGTCCACGACATAAAAAAAGAACAATTATTGCCTACCTATGCCGCAAGAATAATCGAAATATATTTCAATTCATACTAATCTGTCAAAGGCGATTATAGCCTAAAAATGCTTAAAATACTTCATTTTTGACATTATTTAATACCTTGAGATGGCATTTGCATCTCTCGAATAAATTTCGTACTTTTTTTAGTCAATAAGTTACTAAAAATAGTTCTATTTATGCGAATCAAACATCTACACTATTTTCCTCCTATGAATATCATTCATGGGATATTCTCATCACTCAATATTTAGGTGTACGTATGAAATTTTTGTTATACATTTCTCTTGTTGTAATTTTTCTTCTACCATTCTCTGCTCTCTCACAAAATTTGGAAATACATTACATCAATGTCGGCTGGGGCGGATCGGTTCTCATTATCGGACCTGATGGCACAACCATATTGATGGAAGCAGGCGATACCGGCGAAGGAACATCGGCAGTTGTTCCGTATCTGCAATCAATTGGAATTGATTCAACTCAGGGATTAGATTATACTATAGTCGGTCATCAGCATTGCGATCATCTCGGCGGACTTGACGAAGTGATTAACGCGGGCTACGATGTACTCACAAAAAATTATTACAACGGCTCTTCTACTACTTCATCTTGCGTAACAGGGTGGAACAATGCCGCCGCAACAACAACTGCCGGCTCACCTGTTACTATGACTGTAGGCACGGTGATTAATCTTGGCTACGGTGCAAAACTTACATGCGTTGCACAAAATGGAAATGTTATCGGCGGTGGCACTATTTCCGTCTCCGATGAGAATGACCGTTCACTTGCAGTGCTTGTCCAATACGGCGGGTTCGATTATTTATGGGCGAGCGATCTGGGTGGAGGTCAAATTGACCAATCATGCACAGGGAGAACAACATCACAAAAAGATATTGAAACATCAGTCATCACCGCTATTTCTCCGGGCGGCGCGGCACCGATGATTTCTACTCAGGGAATTGATGTTCTCCATTGCAATCATCATGGGAGTGAAAGTTCCACCAATAAAAATTGGATGAACCTTTCCAAGCCCTCTCTTGCTGTCGTTTCCGTCGGTCACGGACAATCAGCAAGTTATCAACTTCCTCGAATCCATGCAGTTGATAGTGTATTGTTAGCAGGCGGATCGGCATGTATCACTGCCCCTGCAACGTTAGTTCTTCAAACAGAAGAAGGAGATCCTTCCGGCGCATCAACAAGTTTTTCCGGGTATTGTGTCGGAAATATCAAGATTAGCACGAACGGTGTTACCAATTATACGGTCTCTGCCGATGGCGCCGTTACAGAAGGACCCGATGAACGCACCGGCGCAGGTTTACCGCAAACTATTTCACTCGATGATACCTCAGGAACAAAAATTGTTGATTCATTCAGCGATGGTAATTTCTCTTCGGCTCCTACATGGGGAGGAACAACTTCTACATTTCAAGTAGTAACGAGCAGTGATGTAGGCGCAGGCGCGACAAATTCATATACGCTTCGTTTGAACCAAACATCAGCCGTTTCGGGAACAGAATATCTTTCAACACAACGGACTGCTTCGTGGGGATCGTCACAATCGTGGTCGTGGTGGTGGGGACGCAGAGCGCAGGCGGCAACCGATGCTAACAATACTTCCGTCTGGATTTTTGCAAATGAATCAAATCTTACCTCCGGCACTGTTGATGGGTATCGTGTAAAGTTCGGCGATGATACGGGCAATGATGAGATTGTGGTGCAATCGGTAACTAATGGTACAGCGACAACTATTCTTACCTCGTCCGGTTCAGTCCCCAACGGGCAAACTGATTACGGGTTCATGGTAAGAGTAACAAGAACGAGCGGTTCTGTGTGGACTCTTTACACCTCAACACTGCCGACATCAAACGGCACAGGGGCAGTCGCGACCGATTTACCGATTGCATCAAATATCACTGTGAGTCAGGGGAGTGTCACTGATTCAACATACAATACATTTTCAAACGGGTACTTTGGGTTTGTAGCAGTACATTCCTCAGGTTCAACACCGCGAGTTGGTTGCGAGTTTGACCAGCTTTCGTTTGATACGAGCAGTACAGCATCGCTTATCAAGAAAGGTTTTCCGTTTACAACGGCTCCTTCATCGTTCACTTTGTACCAGAATTACCCGAACCCGTTCAACCCGACAACAACAATAAGGTACGATCTTCCCTCAACGGCAAATGTGCGACTTTCCATTTATGATGTACTCGGAAAAGAAGTCTCCGTACTCGTTGATGCCGAGCAAACGGCAGGAGAACACAGTGTTGAGTTCAGCGTTCCCGGACTCGCAAGCGGAATATATTTTTACCGCATAGAAGCAATTGACGTAGCTAACCCATCCGAAACTTTCAATGAGATACGAAAGCTAGCTGTGATTAAATAGTGGATAATTATAGATGATGGTTAGTGGTGCCCCGGTGAAAGCCGGGGCTTTTTTTGTCACTCTCCGTCATACGCTTGCTGTAATACTTTTATGTCCAGCTTAACCATTTGAAGCATTGCCATCATCGCCCGTTTTGATTTTTCAGCATCCTTACTCTGTAACAACGAGCCTAACACTGAGGGTATGACCTGCCATGACAATCCGAATTTATCTGTAAGCCAACCACAACGGCTTGGTGTTCCGCCTTCGGAAAGCTTTTCCCAAAAATAATCCACTTCTTCTTGAGTCTCACACCTCACAAAGAAAGAAACGGCAGGCGTGAAGGTAAAAAGGGGACCGCCATTGAGTGCATAAAATTCTTGTCCATTGAGTTCAAATATCGCGCTCATCACCGATCCTTTCGGACCCGGTCCTGCTTCTCCATATCGCGAAACGGTGATAATCTTTGAGTTAGGGAAAATAGCTGTATAGAAATTCATTGCCTCCTCGGCATTGTTATTGTACCATAAGAACGGTGTGATCTTTTGCATTTTAAATCCTGATAATGATTGTATTGTAAATTATTTTAAAGTGGTTCTAATATTGTTCCAAACAAGCCAGTGAGCATTAATTTCTTCCGCCCCATGCTTTTGATAAAATACCCGGTACGGATTTTCCGGCGCTACATTAACACATACTCGATGTACCTTATTCTCAATAAACCAGTGCCCTAATTTCTTCAACAGCTCTCCGCCGATCCCTTTTCGTTGCCATTCCCTGAGAATAAATATTGATTGAAGCTCTCCATCACAATCTAACCTCGTCGTCAGGTGGCCTGCAATAAACCCCACGATCATCCCATCGTTGGTTGC
>OBEQ011073183.1_pt1 | contig 10645 bp, 9 predicted proteins | sample 1670901 | NCBI WGS metagenome assembly OBEQ01 (sample SAMEA104232315, study PRJEB22302) | groundwater metagenome | biome: forest; feature: aquifer; material: groundwater | place: USA | collected 2011-08-07 | depth 5.4 m | reverse complement strand
TTTCAAGAATCATTCGCGCTGCAACAGATTTTCGATGCCGCCGATATTTTTCCTGTATTTCGCGAGTTATTTCAGAGGAAGGTGAAATGACGGGGCAACCAATCTCCACGGAATCAGAATGGACGTTTGATCTTATTTCAGAATATGACCGTGAAATTGGACAAATCGCCAAAGAATTTCGTTTAGATACTTATCCAAACCAAATCGAAGTTATTCGCTCAGATCAGATGATGGATGCCTATGCCTCGGTTGGCATGCCCTTGGGCTACAATCACTGGTCTTTCGGCAAACAATTCTTGTCCATTGAAAGAAATTACAACCGCGGCCAAATGGGCTTGGCTTACGAGATCGTCATCAATTCCAACCCCTGTATTTCCTATTTAATGGAAGAAAACACCATGACAATGCAAGCGCTGGTTATCGCGCACGCCTGTTATGGCCACAACTCTTTCTTCAAAGGTAACTACCTCTTCCAGACCTGGACCGATGCAGATTCGATAATTGACTATCTGTTGTTTGCAAAAAATTACGTCGCCAAATGTGAAGAGCGCTACGGCGTAACCGAAGTTGAAAAGCTACTCGACTCCTGCCACTCATTGATGAATTACGGGGTCGACCGTTACAAACGCCCTTACCCAATATCGGCCGAGGAAGAATCGCAACGGCAAAAAGAGCGCGAAGAATATTTACAAAAACAGGTCAACGAACTCTGGCGCACCATACCAAAACTCGAACAGGAAGAGTCAGAGCAAGAAGCAATACGCTTTCCCGTCGAGCCACAAGAAAACTTGCTCTATTTTATTGAAAAAAACGCACCCTTATTAGAATCCTGGCAACGGGAGATTGTGCGCATCGTGCGTAAAATCGCCCAGTATTTTTATCCACAGCGACAAACTCAAGTGATGAATGAAGGCTGGGCAACCTTTTGGCACTACACCTTGCTCAATGAATTATATAATCGCGGTAAAGTAACCGACGGTTTCATGATTGAGTTCTTAACCTCACACACCAGTGTGGTGTATCAACCGCCTTTTGATAGCCCCTATTACTCTGGTCTTAATCCTTATGCCTTGGGCTTCGCCATGATGTCGGATATTCGCCGCATTTGCGAAAAACCCACTGACGAAGACAAAAAATGGTTTCCTGAATTTGCCGGCAGTAATTGGCTCGACACACTGCACTTTGCGATGCAGAATTTCAAAGATGAAAGTTTTATTCTGCAGTTCCTTTCACCCAAAGTGATACGTGACTTCAAACTCTTCACCATCATCGATGATGACACCCAGAAATATATTGATGTTAGCGCCATACACGACGAGTCTGGTTATCAACTGGTGAGAGAAGCACTAGGCGGTCAATACAACCTCGGCAATAGAGAGCCAAACATCCAGGTCTACAGCGTGAATATTCGGGGCGATCGCTCTTTAACGCTGCGTCATATGCAGCATACGCGCAAGCCGCTTGAGGCCAAATCAACGCAAGAGGTGCTAAAACACCTACATCGACTTTGGGGATTCGATATCCATCTTAATTCAGTTGCCGATGACAAGATCACCAAGTCTTATCACTGCCCCGAAGACTGTGCAGAAGAACCCAAGAAGAAGTCTGGTTGATAAGTCCGACTAAAAACTCCTGCCATTTGCAATCAAACTCAAAGTCGCGTTCACACGCAATTGGTTTAGCGTATAATTTGGGTCATCCCAACCAGCAACTGATCGAACATAATGAAAATATACCAGGTAGGCGGCGCAGTTCGCGACAGACTCCTCAATATTAAAACTCATGACCGCGACTGGGTTGTTGTTGGCAGCACAACCTATGAGATGCTCGCCCAAGGCTTTCAGCAAGTCGGCAAAGATTTCCCTGTTTTCTTACATCCCAAGACCAATGAAGAATTCGCACTGGCACGAACGGAACGCAAAGTAGGACACGGCTATACAGGCTTTATCTGTGACAGCTCTCAATCCGTAACGCTTGAAGACGATCTACGCCGCCGCGATCTCACCATCAACGCCATTGCGGAAGATGAACAGGGCAATATCGTTGATCCTTTCAATGGACAAGCTGATATTGCCAGCAAAACACTGCGGCATGTCTCCAACGCTTTTACGGAAGATCCGCTGCGGGTGCTGCGAGTAGCGCGTTTCGCCGCACGTTTTTATCATCTCGGTTTTACGGTGGCGCCAGAAACACTTTTGTTAATGCAAGAGATCACCGCGCAAGGCGAGTTAGATCATTTAGTCCCAGAACGGATTTGGAAAGAGTTGTCACGCGCCCTTATGGAATCCAATCCGGAAATTTTTATTAATGTTTTGCGTGAATGCGGCGCCCTAAAAATTGTATTCCCTGAAATAGACGCGCTGTTCGGCGTGCCACAACCTGAAAAGCACCATCCTGAAATCGATACCGGCGAACACATTTTACTTGGCCTAAGATACGCGGCGGAAAATAACTTCTCCTCTCGAGTGCGATTTGCCGTGTTACTACACGATCTGGGCAAAGCATTAACACCCAAAGCAGAGCTGCCAAAACATATCGCACACGAAGAGCGCGGCATAAAACCCATTAATGCGCTTTGTAACCGCATTAAAGTGCCCAATGAATTTAAGGAACTCGCGCTATTGGCCTGCAAATACCACACGCATTGTCATCGCGCCCTCGAGTTAAAATGCACCACCATGCTAAAAACCCTCGAAGGATTGGATGCGTTTCGAAGACCCGAACGCTTCGAAGAATTTCTGCTGTGTTGCCAAGCCGACGCCTGCGGCAGAACAGGTCGACAAAATTCTCCCTATCCACAGGCTGATTATTTTCGGCGAGCCCGGCAGGTGGCACACGCAATAGATATAAATTTATTGCTTGATAAAGGGTTGCAAGGTGCTGCGCTCGGCGAAGCAATCAGAGAAGCTCGCTTAGATGCCATTAAACAAATCAACCCCGGTTAGGTCAATCACACATGCCCACCAGCTCTAATAATCCCGTAGCACTCATTACCGGAGCGGCAAAACGCATCGGTGCAGAGATCGCCAAAGCTCTACACCAGAAGGGCTTTAATGTTGTTATACATTACTTAAACTCAGCAACTGAAGCTCAAGCACTGTGTGATGCATTAAATCAAGATCGCGCAGATTCGGCTATTGCTATCGCCGGCAACATTGTTGAGGTAGAAGAATGTAAAACCATTGCACAACTTAGTATTCAAAAATGGCAACGTCTGGATTTATTAGTTAACAATGCCTCAAGCTTTTACCCAACCCCCATCGTCGAAGCGACTGAGCAACAATGGGAAGATTTAATGGGCACCAATTTAAAAGCGTCGTTTTTTCTAACAAAATATCTCTCCGACGCATTAGCAAAAAATAGCGGCAACATCATTAACATAATTGATATACACGCTGATAGGCCACTCAAAGCACATCCTATTTATTCAGTAGCCAAGGCAGGTCACGCTATGCTGACCAAAAGTCTCGCCAAAGAGCTCGCGCCCAACATACGAGTGAACGGCGTAGCGCCTGGAAATATTCTCTGGCCAACTGCAGAAAATCCGATCTTGGAAGATGAAAAAAAATCTATATTGGAAAGAATTCCTCTACGCCGTCAAGGCGACGTGAGTGATATCACCCAAGCGGTGATTTTCCTTGCCTGTCATGCACCCTATATTACGGGACAGATTATTGCGGTCGATGGCGGTCGATCATTGTATAGCTAAAATGTAAAGTTAATTCTATATCGACCTAATTAGCTGAAGAGAAAATATTGCATCGCTCAAGATTTAATTTCTGCTTTTGAGATGCTGTTTCCATGCCATTCAAAATCTACAATCCACAAGCACTGTTTGGCCTTATCGTACATATCCCATAATTCTTTATAACTGCGCCCCAGTAATGGATGTAAATAATCGACGGCAATCTCTGCAAGAGGCCGAAGCACAAATGCATTCAAGGTGATTTCGTATCTTGGCAATTTTAGTTCGCCACAATCGCCAACAAAATCATCATAGGTGAGGATATCAAGATCGAGGGCACGATTACTAAATTTCTCGCCACCTCTCACTCGCCCATTTTCATTTTCAATTTTGCGCATTAAAAGAAATACTTCTTCTAATGATTGTGTCGTGTCAAAACCAACCACCATGTTATAAAAATGACTGCCCTGAAACCCGACTGCTTCGCTTTCATAAAGGCTCGACAGTATCAGTTCGGCAAAACTTTCTTTCAAGGCATCAAGCGCTCGAACAATATTTTGTTCTCGTTCTTGATTGCTGCCGATGCTGATATAAACACGAGGCATTAAATCTTTACACCTCGCTCAACGATAACCCCAACATCCAAAGATCCACGAATGGCGCCAGGTTTGCTGACACGCAACTTCACCCAAGGTACGTTAAATTCATTCAAAATAATTTGGGTAATTTTTTCTGCCATAGTTTCGACCAATTGATAAGAGCTGCCTTCTACAAAGGTGATAATGCGTTTCGCCACTGCTTTGTAATCCAATGCATCGGCGATGTCATCCGAGACAGCCGCTGGCCTGATATCTGACGCCATTTCAATATCAATACTAACTGTCTGCTTAATTTCTCTTTCCCAATCAAATATTCCGATGACAGTCTCAATCTTGAGGTCACGTATGTAGACGATATCCATAAACAATCCCATTGTTAGCTACGAAGTATTCGAACTTCAGATAGCTTCTCTAACTGCTTTTTATTTTAGAAAAGTCTTCCAGTGGCCAGCGCGGCCAAGTTTCTATGGCAAGCCCAGCTTGTTCACCTGCCATCAATCGCTGGCACCCGGTGTAAGCAATCATAGCGCCGTTATCAGTACAGAATTGCAAACGGGCATAGTAAAGCTCGGCTTTTTCTTTTTCTACCATCTTGGTCAGGGCATTTCGCAAAGCAGTATTTGCACTCACACCGCCCGCAATAATCAATCGCGAAAGATTCGTTTGTTGTAACGCACGACGGCACTTGATGACCAACGTTTCCACAATGGCTTCCTGAAAAGCAAAGGCGATATCGGCCATTGTCTGTTCGTCGGGTAATACATCTTTGGCATGCGCTCGAACGGTATTGAGCGTAAATGTCTTTAGGCCACTAAAGCTAAAGTCTAAACCAGGTCGGTCGACCATCGGTCGTGGAAATTTAAATCGTCCTGGGGTTCCGCGCTCAGCTAATTTCGCCAACTGCGGTCCACCGGGGTAATCAAGGTCCAACATTTTTGCGGCTTTATCAAATGCTTCACCAGCGGCATCATCCAATGATTCCCCCAGCAATTTATATTGACCCATTCCCGTTACCTGCACCAACTGCGTGTGACCGCCTGAAACTAACAAGGCCACAAACGGAAATGCCGGAGGATTTTCCTCCAACATCGGCGCCAGCAGATGCCCCTCCATATGATGAACACCCACAGCGGGAACATCCCAGCTGTAGGCTAATGCACGACCGATACAACTCCCCACCATTAACGCGCCGATTAAACCTGGCCCAGCAGTGTACGCGATACCATCAATATCACGGCGCGAGCAACTCGCCTCTGCCATCACCTTTTTTATCAGTGGTATGGTTTTCCTTACGTGGTCTCTGGAAGCCAGCTCAGGCACAACCCCACCATACTCGGCATGAACTGCAACCTGGCTATACAGTACATCTGCAAGCAAACCATGCTCACTGTCGTAGATGGCCACCCCCGTTTCATCGCAGGATGTCTCAATACCAAGTACTCTCATTCTGTCACTTGTCCAACATATACACAGTTAATAACGATATCGATCCACTATAGCCTTTTATCTTCATTAATTTCCACGTAGAGTTTTACGCTCACCAATTAAATCGGCCGCATATTAAACGCCGATACTTTAATTAGCTGTGCGAAAATAAGTGCTATGATTTATTTGATCAATTGATTTGCTTTGCATTTCAATAGTGTAGGGTATAAAATTTCGCGCCCTTACAGGTTGGGAGAATTTTCTTCTGCCGAGTGATTAAAAATTTTTAGATTTCATTAACTTAGTTAAAAGGACCACTGAATGCCTTTTGTTAAAATCAAAGATAACGAACCATTTGATATCGCCCTCCGTCGTTTTAAACGCTCCTGCGAAAAAGCCGGCATCCTAGCCGAAGTGCGTCGCCGCGAATTTTATGAAAAACCAACCTCTGTCCGTAAACGCAAAGCTGCTGCTGCAGTGAAGCGCCACGCGAAAAAAGTTCAGCGCGAGAATAAAAAATACGTTCGCATGTATTAATTTTAAACAATCGACTCTGACGCTAAACAGCCCCTTTTCTTTTCAAGGGAAGGTTGTACCGTTGGCGAACAATTTCGATTTTTTATTTGATGAAGTTTTTGCGCGGCTAGGCTTTTTTGAATTAAAATTTATTTATCTAGAAAGGTGGTGAGAGATCTTTCGCCTACCTGACAGAGTACTCGAATTAGATCACTTTGTTACCTACACTAAATTGCAGCCCGTAATTTAACCCACTCGGTTAAAGTCTCTAATTGAAAAATGCTTCAGCTTATTTTTTTGAGAACACACGTTCAGCAATGAACTCAGCAGTAGATTACTGATTAACCCAATCCAATTGGTGGAGTTTAAAGTTATGGCAGAACACACGTTGAAACCACGTATCTCAGAAGAAATGAAAGACGCAATGCGCGCCAGAGATAAACCACGACTGGCAACAATTCGCCTTATCATGTCCGAATTCAAACGTATTGAAGTCGATGAACGCATCGAGCTTGATGATGATCGCGTATTAGTTATTCTCGACAAAATGTGTAAACAGCGCCGCGATTCAATCCAACAATTCGAAGTCGCCAATAGGCAAGATCTGGTAGATCAGGAAAAATTTGAACTGACTGTAATCGCTGAGTTTATGCCTACCTCATTGGATGAAAGCGAAATAAACGCCCTCATCGCTAAAGCTATCGCCGACACTGGCGCGGAATCCGCCAAAGATATGGGTAAGGTGATGGCTCAGCTGAAACCGCTCATACAAGGCCGCGCTGACATGACCGAAGTCAGCAAAATGGTAAAAGTAGAGCTTAGCTAAAACATCTATAACATCTCTCGGCTGTACCTCTTCAACTTCCGTGATGCATAACAAAACACGAAATTAGCTTCGATGCCCTTCCGCCGCTGCTATTCTTAAAGCTGGCGGATACTCTAGACAATTTTTCTCTATGACTGGTCTAATTCCACAAAACTTTATCGATGATCTGCTCGAACGCTGCGATATCGTGGATATCATCGATAAACGTGTAAAACTAAAGCGCACCGGTCATAATTATGTTGGGCTCTGCCCTTTCCATGAAGAAAAAACACCATCCTTCAGCGTTAATCCCGACAAACAATTTTATTACTGTTTTGGTTGCGGCGCTGGCGGCAATGCGCTGGGATTTCTCATGGAGTATGAGCGTCTGGAGTTTCCAGAAGCAGTTAATGCAATCGCTCACAACCTGGGAGTTAGCGTTCCAGAAGAAACAATTCGCTATGAAGATAAAAATCAGCAGCGGCAAATTGTTTATGATGTATTAAAAAAGGCCGCCGATTTTTATTATCTCCAACTCAAGAGTCACCCGGCTGCAGAAATAGCCGTCAATTACTTGCGACAGCGGGGCGTGTCGGGACAAATAGCCAAAACGTTTCAAATTGGCTATGCGCCACCTGGCTGGGACAATCTCCTAAAATATTTTACGCATGAGAAATCAATTGAGAACCAACTGCTGATTGATAGCGGTTTGGTGATTGAAAAACCTGAAGATAAAAAGATTTACGACCGGTTCCGCCAGCGCATTATTTTTCCCATTCGCAATCAGCGTGGCAAAGTCATCGCCTTTGGTGGACGCGTACTGAATGATGAAAAACCTAAATACCTCAATTCACCCGAAACTATCGCTTTCCACAAAGGCCAGGAACTTTATGGGCTCTATGAAGCACGCCTAGCCAATCGACAATTGTTTCGCTTAATTATTGTTGAAGGCTATATGGATGTGGTCGCGCTCGCGCAGCACGGTATCACTTACGCGGCGGCAACCCTGGGCACTGCGACCAGCGAAGAACATCTACAGCGCGTTTTTCGGTTAACCAACGAAATCATTTTTTGTTTTGATGGCGATAAAGCGGGACGCGCCGCAGCTTCTCGTGCGCTCGAAACATCGCTGCCATTAATGGAAGACGGGCGGGAAGTAAAATTCCTCTTCCTGCCGGAAGGTGAAGATCCGGATAGCTTAGTAAGATCCATCGGCAAAAACGAATTTGAAGCATTACTCAAACAATCAACACCTTTGTCTGAATATCTTTTTACGAGCCTATCCGCTGATCTTAATATCGCAACAATGGACGGGCGGGCGCGACTCTCATCACTGGTGCTGCCTTTCATTAATCGCATACCCCACGGCGTATTCCATCAATTGATGCTCAAAAGTCTTGCCACGCGCACCGGGCTCGACATGAATGCGATGGCTGGAATAGCTGAAGAAATTCTCACTGCAAAAACTCATAACGATCTAACCAGTACAGAACATTCAGAGCAGGTCCAATCTCATCCCCGGTCAAATTCCGGCGAAAAATCTGCACAATATATTGAACGATCTGAGGAGCGTGATGCGGCCCCACCATCTAAAAACAACGCACCTTTTTACGCTCAAATTTCGAAAGAAAATAATACAGAACGTCAAATAAACAGATTACAGCTAGATTTAAAAAAACTGGCCAAGCTACCACCAGCACAGTCTGCGATTACAATGTTATTGCACCGTCCGGAACTTGCCTACAAGCTTATTGCCCAACAAATGACTACACTTAAAACGATAGAGGATCTGTCTATCCAATTGCTTGCAGCCATAATCGAGTTACTAAGACAACGCGATAACAGCAACATCGGTGTGCTTCTCGGGCACTGGTATGGGACAGAAGAGGGACAACTGCTAACTCAATTAGCGACGCTGGAACGATTAATCCCCAACGAGGGACTTGAACAAGAATTTTTTGACACCATTAATGCTGTTTGCGCCCAATCAAAACGGCAAACTCTACAAAAGTTGTTAACGAAGGCAAAGAGCCGATCATTTAACGAACTTAGTAGCGAAGAGAAAGAGCAATTGAAAAATCTGCTGGCTGATAAAGAGTCTGGCGGAGAAGTGTGAACGTGAATGAGCACTCCACCCTGCAAATGATTACGACAAATAGTGAAAGAGGATCTATTGTCTAATATGCAGTATAATGGAGGGCTTTATTTTGTCTTAACTTTGGTACCATTATTGGAACAGCAATGCCGAATTCCCAACAGCAATCTAAGCTAAAAGAACTCATTCAAAAAGGCAAGGAACAAGGCTTTCTCACTTACGCAGAAGTCAACGATCACTTGCCTGAAGAAATCTCCGATCCCGATCAGGTTGAAGACATCATTCAAATGATCAACGACCTCGGCATACAGGTATTCGAAACAGCCCCTGATGCCGATGCTCTGTTGCTCAGTGAGAATGAAAGCAACACCGACGAGATCGCCGCCGCCGAAGCTGCTGCTGCACTTGCGGCAGTCGAAACCGAAGCCGGTCGAACCACTGATCCCGTGCGAATGTATATGCGCGAAATGGGTACTGTTGAACTGCTCACCCGCGAAGGCGAAATCACCATTGCCAAGCGCATCGAAGAAGGCATTCGAGAGCTGATGGCTTCACTCGCCTACTTTCCTGGCTGTGTGCAGCAGATTCTCAACGAATACGCCAAAATCGCCACCGAAGAGCGTCGCTTACCGGATATCATCACCGGTTTCTTGGACGAGTTGGCAGAAGAACCGCCGCCTGTCGAGATGCCAGAAGTACCAGACGAAGAGGAAGTGGCCATAGCCGTTGTCGATGAAGAAGACGAAGACGGTGAGACTACCGACGAAGTCGAAAGCGGACCCGATCCCGAAGAGGCTGCGCGACGTTTTGATGCCCTCAAAAAAGCCTATGAAAAAAGCGAGGCTGTTATCGCTAAGCATGGGCGCGAGAGTAAAAAAACCGAGAAAGAATTGGAAAAAGTTGCAGAGATCTTTAAATTCCTGAAACTTGCACCACGCCAATTCGATCCATTGATCCGTCAAGTACGCGAAACATTAAACAGTTTACGCAAGTACGAACGTGAAATTATGGCATTATGTGTTCGCCAGGGCCAAATGCCTCGGCAACAATTTATTCTCGACTTTCCAAGCAATGAGACCAACGATACCTGGCTGGATCAATACAGCGATCGTGAGTATGCACGAACGCTCAGCACCGTTAGATCTGAAGTGCTGCGTTGCCAGAAAAAATTGCACAATATCGAAAACTCTAGTGGACTCGACATCGCCAGTATCAAAGAGATCAATCGCCGCATGTCGATTGGCGAAGCGCGCATGCGACGCGCGAAAAAAGAGATGGTTGAAGCCAACCTACGCTTAGTAATTTCGATCGCCAAAAAATACACCAACCGTGGCTTGCAATTCCTCAACCTCATCCAGGAGGGCAACATAGGCCTGATGAAAGCGGTCGACAAATTCGAATATCGCCGCGGTTATAAATTTTCGACTTACGCAACCTGGTGGATACGCCAAGCTATTACACGTTCTATCGCCGACCAAGCGAGAACTATTCGTATCCCCGTGCACATGATTGAAACAATA
>OBEQ010223589.1_pt1 | contig 10645 bp, 9 predicted proteins | sample 1670901 | NCBI WGS metagenome assembly OBEQ01 (sample SAMEA104232315, study PRJEB22302) | groundwater metagenome | biome: forest; feature: aquifer; material: groundwater | place: USA | collected 2011-08-07 | depth 5.4 m | reverse complement strand
TGGCCAATAATTTTAATCTCAGCTGCAGTGATGATCAGTTTCCTTTTGGCAGGACTTTATGGAACAGCGCTAACTGGGGTGACAATGTTGTCTTTGGCAGGGATTATTGTGGCAATTGATGCTTTTGGACCAATTACAGATAATGCTGGGGGGATTGCTGAAATGGCAGGACTTCCTACAAAAGTTAGAAATGTTACAGATCCTTTGGATGCAGTTGGAAATACTACCAAAGCTGTGACTAAAGGTTATGCAATTGCCTCAGCTGCTGTGGCAGCACTGGTTTTATTTGCTGCTTATGCCCAAGAATTTGTGTCTGCTGGCAGGGAGTTAACTTTTTTACTATCTGATCCCAAAGTTTTGGTCGGGCTTTTTATTGGTGGATCCTTACCTTATCTTTTTGCCTCTTTTGCCATGGAGGCAGTAGGAAAAGCTGGAGGAGCAGTAGTTGAAGAAGTAAGAAGACAATTTAAAACTATTAAGGGGATTATGGAAGGTACAGCTAAACCAGATTATGCTAAGTGTGTAGAAATTGTGACAACTGCTGCTCAAAAAGAAATGTTAATCCCTGCATTAATCCCAGTTGTAGCACCAGTTTTAGTTGGGTTTTTACTAGGACCAGTTGCGTTAGGAGGAATGTTAGTTGGATCAATCATTACTGGAATTTTTGTGGCAGTTTCTATGACCACAGGTGGGGCTGCTTGGGATAATGCTAAAAAATATATTGAATCAGGTAAGTTTGGTGGAAAAGGTTCAGAAGCTCACAAAGCTGCAGTTACAGGAGATACAGTAGGTGACCCATATAAGGATACCGCTGGCCCCGCTATCAACCCCATGATAAAAGTGATAAATATCGTAGCGTTACTTCTTGTTCCTTTTTTAAGATAAATTCTTTTAAATCCTCCTTGTTTAACGCTCTTTGTTTCTGAGTAAAAAGTTAAAAAGAAGCGAGGTTACAATCATAAACCATAGGACTATTTTACTTCGTAAAAGAAAAGCAATTAGAAAGTTTGTGTGCAGTTCTAAATTACAAACTTTCCCATAGTGGTCCGCCATTGGCGGAGAATGGTACTTTTGGATGTAACGAGCGACGATTTATTGAGTTGGAGTAGGAGGGGCTCCAGTTGGAGTTGTTGGAGGGGTACCTGCACCTGTGGGAGTTGGGGGAGGGGTAGGTTGACCACCAGCGAGGGCATGTTGGACCTCTGAAACTACCTGATCTGGAGTATATGATGCTTTAATTAAATATGCCTGAGCACCTAATTCAAACCCTTCTTTAATTACTGCCTCCTGGCCTAAGTTTGTCAGTAATATAGTAATCATTGGAGAACTTGGATTTTGAGTTTTAAATGCCCGCAGCAGTTGTAACCCATTCATTCCTGGAAGCATGATATCAAGTAAAAGTAAATCAAATGGTTCACTTTTTAAAGTATCTAAACCCGATTGCCCATCTATTGCACTCTTTACCTGAAAGCCTGCTTTCGTAAGTTGCCTGACGTACAGCTCTCTAATAAAATCCTCGTCTTCTACAAGTAGTATTTTTTTAGTTGGATTCATCTAAGACTATTGTACTGCAAGGATATTTAATAATTCAATGCCCCAGCTTGTATTTGCTGACCCACAAAATTTCCATTATTTAAAATTCCTGTGCTTTTTTTCTCTGCTAAAGGTAGAGTAAATGAAAATTTGCTTCCTTTCCCTACCTCTGATTCTACCCAAATTTTACCTCCTAGTTTTTCAACTATGGATTTCGAAATATATAATCCTAAACCAGTACCTTTACTAGCTTGTTGTAACTGGTTAGAAACTCTAAAGAATTTGTTAAAAAGATGAGGTATGGCTTCCTTTGGAACACCCACTCCTGTATCAGAAATACTGGTTATTATCTCATTCGGAGAAACTGCCAAAGATACACTAACATGTCCTCCGGCATTAGTATAATTGATGGCATTAGCTACTAGGTTTGTGATAACCTCAGGTGTCCTGATAGGGTCTGCTAAGATTTTTGGCAAACTGCCTGGAGAATCAAAATTTAAAATCACATTTTTTTGAACTGCTTGAGATTTTAAATCTTCAACTACCTTAGTCACAATTGGTAAATAGTCTAAGGGTTGAGGAAAGACAGACATTTGCTCTCTTTCAATTTTATTAACATTTAATAAATTCCCCACTAAAGTTAAAAGTTGTTTGGCAGAAGTTAGGCTTTTTGCTAGAAGATCTAATTCTGTACTCTCAACCTTACCTTTATTTTCATCTATAAATACTGACAAATATCCAATAATAGAAGTTAAAGGAGTTCGAAGTTCATGTGAGGCCATAGATACAAAATCCAACCTCATTTTTTCTAATTCTTCTTCTTTGGCTATATCATGCATAATTAAAATACAAGAAACATTTGTTTGGACAGTGCCATTTAACTGGACAGTTGATAAATTTACCTTAGCTTGTTTGCCCTGTTTGCCTACTAATTTAGCAACTTGGTTAAAAGAATTGCTACAATAAGTTTTTGATAATATTTCTTCCTGTTCGCTAAAAAGATGAACCGCCTGGTCAATAGGTTGACCTGTTAATTCTGTTTGAGTAAAACCAGTAATTTCTTCTGCAGATTTGTTTAAAAGGACCACTTTTTTATTGAAATCCAAAGCTATAATTCCATCAACAATGGAAGATAAAACTTCACTTAACTTACTTCTTTCAGCAATTGCAATATCCTTTTCTGTTGCTAAGTTATGAAATGTTTGAGAGATCTTATCAGCCATCAAGTTAAAAGATTTACCAATAGTCTCAAATTCATCTCCAGATCTGATATCTACTTTTTGATTAAAATTACCATTCCCTAAATTTTCAGCACTTTTAATTAAATTCTGCAGGGGTTTTAAAAAGAAAAAAACTAAAGTGGATGAGATAATCATTGTTAAAAACCCTAAAGCAATAGAAATTAATGGATCATGAATTAAAAATGAAGAAGCAAGGAGTGGAGTTAATATACTAATTGATAAAACAACAATAGTTTTTAAAAGGAGTGGGCGCCCCATATTAACTAAGAGTAACAAAGCCCTGATGTGGAATCAACCCTGATGAATTGGTATAATCCTAACGCGCCGCCATCGTCTTAGAGTATGGAACACTACAAGACAAAGATCATTGTAGTAGTGAAATACTCGCAGATATGGCGTGAGTATAACAAGCCGCCATCGTCTAGTGGTCTAGGACATCACGTTCTCAATGTGAAGATCACGGGTTCAACTCCCGTTGGCGGTACTGAAAGGGAGATTGAGGGTCCCCCAACAATGGTCATAACGTCCAGCTGAATCTTAAGACCTACCTATCAATACTTTCCTTAAACTTCATTTGACTTTAGGATTTATATAGCATAAAATTGCCACAATTCGCCCGAATTAATGACAAAAATTACCACCACCTATCTCACTCCCAGAGGATTTGCAGATTTAAAAACTGAGCTTAGTTATCTTAAAAAAAATAAAAGAATAGAGATTGCAGAAAAAATTCATCAAGCCAGAGAATACGGAGATTTAACTGAAAACTCCGAATATGATACAGCAATGGAAGATCAGGCTTTAACAGAGAATAGAATTTCTGAGCTTGAAAATATCTTAAAAAATGTTAAGGTCATAGTTGATGGGCAAGCCAATGATTTTGTGGTAATTGGGTCCACTGTCAGAATTGACATGGATGGAGAAATTGATCAATTTAAAATTGTTGGTAGAGTTGAGGCAGACCCTTCTAAAAAAAGAATCTCTAATGAATCTCCATTAGGCATAGCTCTACTCGGTGCAAAAAAAGGTGAAGAGGTAGAAGTAACAACTCCAATTGTTAGGTATAAATGTAAAGTTTTGGAAATAGAATGAACGATCAACCTTTAATCAAATTCAATCCAAAACTGCCTAAGTTATCAGCAAATGAGAGAGCTGTACTAAAGCTGCTAGTGGAAGCTGGGGAATTAATCGCTCCAATCTACATTGAGCAAGAAAAACAGGAGCTTATCAGTAAGGATGAGGAAGAAAAGGCTGCTAAGAAGAATCCTCTTATTCTATCGCCTTACACTGTAATTGAAAAAAAAGACAATGAATGGGTTGTAACTCCTTACCATATAAAATACGCAAAGTTATTAAAACCAGTGGCTGATAAGCTTCAACAAGCAGCCAATATAACCGAAAACAAGGAATTTGGAAAGGCCCTAGGAATAAAGGCAAAAGCGTTAGTTGAAGGAAGTTATGAAGAGGCTACAATAGCTTGGCTTAAGATAAAACCATATATTTTAGATATCTCAATTGGTCCCATTGATCATTTTGATGACCAATTACTTTTCGGGAAGGCACCATACTTGGCTTGGGTAGGGGTTCTGGATATAGAAGGTACCATAAGATTTAATAATTATAAAAGTGTCACACTAAGCACAAGCAGAAAAGTCTCGCTACCTAAAGAACACTTTGATAATTTAGAAAAAGTAAAAGCAAAGGTAATAGATGTAATTCTATTTTCAGGACTTATGGCAAGAACAAAATTTACAGGAATAAATCTACCCATGAACACCAATATAGTTGAAAAATATGGCGCAGAGATTACACTATTTAACCAAGCTAATGATCTAAGGCTAAAGGAACAGATTCTCCCCACCTTTAATAAGATTTTTTCTAAGGGATTTAGAGAAGGATTCAATCTGGAAGATCTAAGAAGAGGATATCTACGGAGTGTTGCTTTACACGAGTTGGCTCATAGCTATCTCTATTATAGAAATGCTGCTAAAAATCTACAGGATCTATTTCCTGGTATTTATGAGTTGGCAGCGACAATGTTAGGACTTCGCATGGGAGGCCACCTGCTTCTAAAAGATAGAATTACAAATAAACAATTAGAGTCAATGATTGTTGCATTTATTTCTAGGAGTTTTTATCTAATGGAGAATCGAAAAACTAATAAACCTATGACCAATTATGCCTTAGGAGGTACAGTATTTATCAATTATATGCTAGAAAACGGTGCTTTGAAGGAATTTAAAGGGTTAACTATTCTTAACTTTACAAAAGTATTTTTATCTTTACAAGAATTATTTTCTATTTTGGAAAACTTATTAGCATTCGGAATTAGAAAAGATGCCCAATCCTTTATTAAAAAGTATCAAAGCTAATTTGCATAACTTCTTTCTAATTTGTTATAATCTTCCGAATTATGATTGCAACAATGGTTGAAGCTAACGGCGGACGTGATATAGGGGGGGGCATACCTGATGTAGGTGGTAAGAGAAATCCAAGAAGCTATCATTTTGATTATCAACCAATCACAGACGAGGTAAGCAGGGTGAGAACCATTTTTAGAGTTAAAGGTTTTGAAGAGGACTTAAAATTAGTTAATGAAGATAGAGAATGGAAAGAACTTCTTAAAAATGTTAGTCAAGGAGCAGAAGTAGTTTTTGCTGTGGATGATGATACTAAAGAAGATTTAGGTGTTTTGGTACACCGAAGAAAAACTGTAACCTTAGAAGGGAAGAGCTTAACATTAGATATGATTGCCTTAAGAGTAGTTCACGAACATGCGCGAAGATTGGGTATAGCTAGAGGATTTACCCTGGATACAGTTAGAAGATCTGACGAGCAAGAAGAAGAGCTTGATGGTTTTTCAGGCAGGACCCCAAATCCATTAATTCTTAAAGGTTATAGGCATACACCAGGAACCGGTCTAATTTTACCAATAGATAAACTATATACTCCTCAAATGAGAGAATTTATGATTGCTTTCTTATTTCCTGATATAGAAGAGATAAGATTTAGGACTGGGCGTTGTATAGGAGTCTACCCTCCAGGAGAAAATAGATTATTTACTCTTGATCCAACAGATGAAGAAGGTTGGGCAATCCGCAATAAAATAGTTGAACCAGAGAGTAAAGGAGGGTTAGGAATTGAATTGGAGGCAGGGGATGGAGTGAGATATGTAGTATTTCGAAAGAGAACGCCCAAAGGGAGAACTAGATGGGAGACGCTTCCTTTGGGGTTGAATGTTGCTACTTCCTAAAATTACACCTTCTTTTAAAAATCTTCGGCTTCGGATATACTTTACCCAAAGAATATGTATTGGGCAGATAAAGTTGCTAAAGAAATAATTGATTCCGGAAAATTTAAGCCATATTTGGTGGATGATATGTTTACCCCGTCTGGTTTTGCACATATTGGTTCTTTAAGAGGACCTTTGGTTCATGATTTAATTTATAAAGCCTTAGTTCATCAAAATCAGCAGGCCAATTTTACCTATGTATTTAATGATTTTGATCCCATAGATGGATTACCTAAATATTTAGAAAAATCTTTTTCTAAATATTTAGGTTTTCCTTTAAGAGTAGCTCCTTCCCCAGAAAAAGGATTTAGTAGTTTTGCAGAGTATTTTGCCCAAGACTTTAAAAATGTTTTAAAAAGTCTAGGTGTAAACCCGGAATTTTTATCCTCTTATGATATGTATAAGGAAGGAAAGTTTGACAAGGCAATTAAGATTGCCTTGGAAATGGCGGAAAAAATTCAAGATATTTATCAAAAAGTGAGTGGCAGTAAAAAAAGAGAACAAAATTGGTTGCCCTTACAAGTAGTTTGTGAAAATTGTGGCAAGTTAGGTACTACCAGAGTTCATAATTGGAATGGGGAAACTGTTGAATATACTTGTGAGATAGATATGGTTAAGTGGGCCAAAGGTTGTGGACATAGTGGTAGAATTTCCCCTTTTGGGGGAAAGGGTAAATTACCTTGGAAAGTAGATTGGCCTGCTCATTGGTCAGTTTTAGGTGTAACTATAGAAGGAGCTGGTAAAGATCACTCATCTGCAGGTGGATCAAGAGATATCGCTCGGCAACTTGTCAAAGAAGTATTCAAAATTAATGAGCCGTATAATTTGCCCTATGAATTTTTCTTAATAGGAGGGAAAAAAATGGCCTCATCTAAGGGTTTAGGTTTAAAAGCTAGGGATGCTAAACAACTGTTACCTCCCGAACTTGCTAGATTTCTATTTACCAGGACAGATTATAAGCAATCTGTAGAGTTTGACCCTGTAGGTACTATGGCTATTCCTGATTTATTTGATGAGTATGATAGATGTTTTATGGCCTTTGTAAAAAAAGGAGATGAAACTTTAGCTAGAGCTTTTGAAATGGCACAAGTTGCAGAAATACCAGAAGGAAAGTTAGAAATCCTGCCCAGGTTTAGATATGTAGTTAATTTTATACAAATTCCTAATGTAGATATCTTAAAAAAATTTGAAGAAGTTAAAGGCTCAAGATTAACTGAAGAAGAGAAAAAAATCTTAGAAGAAAGAGTGGAGTACTCAAAGGTTTGGATACAAAATTATGCTCCAGATGAGTTTAGGTTACAAATGTCTCCTGAGTTGCCTGATTTAGCAAATACTTTAACTCAAGAACAGAAAAGTTATCTTTTAAAGGTAACTGAAATTTTAGAAACAGCAGAAGGGGCAGAGAAACTACAATTGGATTTATATAATCTTTCGAAAGGATTAAAAATAGATGCCAAAAAAGCTTTCTCTGCAATTTATATTTCTATGATTGGTAAAGAGTTTGGTCCTAAAGCTGCTTGGTTTTTGTTATCATATCCAAAAGAAAAAGTAATTGAGAGATTAAAGGAGGCTACAAAGTGACTAGGGATGAGGCATATAAATTAATGACAAGTATGCTGCAAAATAAAAATTTGCAAAAGCATGGGTTGGCTGTTGAAGCCATCATGAGATCGCTTTGTAAATTTTTAAAAGAGAAAAATCCAAATTTACCAGATATGGAATTTGATGAAAATGAATGGGGAATCGTAGGATTGCTTCACGATGCAGATTATGAATTAATAGAAAAAGATCCAAAAAAACATACTTTAGTTACTGAAGAAAAGTTAAGGGAAATAGGTGGAGTTTCAGAAAGAGTGATAAATGGGATAAAGGCCCACCATGATGGAATAAAAGAATCAAGAGATAATTTAATGGAAAAAGCAGTCTATGCAGCAGATGAGTTATCAGGGTTAATTACTGCAGTAACTTTAGTTAGACCAGATAGAAAATTATCTTCAGTGACCGTGGAGTCTGTTATGAGAAAATTCCCTCAAAAGAATTTTGCAGCTGGAGCTAAGAGAGAACAGATTTTGGCCTGTGAGAAAGAATTAAACATTCCTTTAGAAGAATTTGTATCAATTGCCTTAAAAGCAATGCAAGGAATTGCCCAGGAGTTGGGATTGTGAAAATTGCCGACCTTAAAAAGATATTAAAAGTTTTTCTAACACTTCAGTGGACAAAAGAATTACCCAGACAAGGATTTATTGCCCTAGGTTTTAAAAGAAATGAAGCAGATTCTGTGGCAGCCCACTCTTTTACCACAGCACTCTTAGGATATTTTTTAGCCAAACAATTACAAAAAGAAGGTACAAAAATAGATTGTGATAAAGTGCTAAAAATGGGTTTAGTACATGATATTGGGGAGACAATTGTGGGGGATGTTGGAACATTTGTGAAAGGTATGGCTGGGGGGGGATTTAAAAATATTGAAGAAGAGGGAGGAAAGGCGTTAGGAGATGGGCTAGACTCTAGGGATGAGATCTTGGAACTTGTTTCAGAATATAATGATAGAAGTACTTTAGAAGCCAGGGTTGTAAAGACAGCAGATAATTTAGATGCTTTAGCTCAAGCCAAAGGTGTACCTGGAGCCCAAGATGCGTTAAAATATTTTAAGCAGGTAACACACATTACTAAGTTTGCTTGGCATAAAATTGCAGTTGATTTAATATTAAATAATGAAGTAGAGCCTGAAAGAGGTTGGCAGGAAAAATAATATGTTAGATATAAACTATATTCGTGAAAATTTAGAAAAAATTAAAAAAGACATTGCAGATAGAAAATCCAATGTTGATTTGGATAAATTACTAGAACTTGATAGTCAAAGAAAAGAATTAATTCAAAAGGTTGATGCACTTCGTCAAAAAAGAAACGAAGCAGCCAAAGTAAAAGATATTGAAACTGGTAAAAAAATAAAAGAAGAATTAGGAGATTTGGAAGAGCAATTAACAGACGTAGAGAAAGAATGGAATATTTTAATGCTTCAAGTGCCAAATATCTTAATGGATGAAGTGCCAAGAGGTGATGTGACTCAAAATAAAATAATAAGAAAACAAGGAGAGTTACCAAAATTTTCATTTAAGGTAAGAGATCATATCGAGTTAGGGAAGCTTTTGGATATTATAGACTTTGACAGAGGAGTAAAAGTGGGAGGTTTTAGAGGATATTATTTAAAAAATGAAGGAGCAAAATTACACTGGGCTATTTTACAATTTGCTTTTGATCACCTAGTTCAAAAAGGTTTTAACCCTGTTGTTCCCCCAGTTATTAATAAAAGATTTGCTTTAGTAGGAGGAGGACAATTCCCCTGGGGTGAAGAGGATACTTACAAGATAGGCGAAGAAGATTTTTTAGTTGGGACTGCTGAAATTCCTCTGATGGCCATGCATTCAGATGAAACTTTTGAATTAAAAGACTTACCTAAAAAATTTGTTGGAATTTCATCTTGCTTTAGAACAGAGATTGGTTCTTATGGAAAAGATACCAAGGGTCTGTATAGGGTGCATGAGTTTTATAAAGTAGAACAAGTAATACTTTGTGAGGCAGATGAACAAGAAACTTTGGGCTTTTTTGAAGAGCTACAAGATAACAGTGAGGAGATTTTAGAAATGTTAGATCTTCCCTTTCAAGTGGTAGTTTTATCTTCTCAAGATATGGGTAAAAAAGCGAGCCTAACTTATGATATAGAAACCTATATGGCAGCAAGAGAAGGATATGGGGAAACTCACTCAAACTCTATAGTTTTGGATTTTCAAACCAGAAGATTAAAGATTAGATATAAAGATCAAGATGGCAAGGTTAAATTTTGTCATGCTTTAAACAATACTGCAATTGCCTCCCCCAGAATTATAATCCCCCTTTTGGAAAACTTTCAGCAAGAAGATGGATCAGTAAAAATCCCAGAAGCCTTACAAAAATACACTAGCTTTTCTGTGATTCGCCCTAAGTAATGAACAAGGAATTATCTGAGATTCTCCTAGGATTCAAAAGAGCTCTTCAATTAATAGACCGCCAAGAAAAAGTAACACTGGTTGCTGCTTCTATATTAATGGCTATTGCTGGAGTTTTAACGAATCTTCCAGCAGTAATATTAGGAAAGCTAGTAGACAAAATAACAACTGTAACTAAGTTAGAGTTCAGTATTGTAGTTCCCTTTATTCTGTTAATAGTCTTAGTTATTTTCATAAGGGAAATATTAACAATTATCCGTAAGTTCTTAATAGAAAATATTGCTACCCAAACAGAGAAAAAACAAACTATTGCAGTAATAGAACATCTTTTAAAAACTGATATTGAAATTATTAATGAGCAACAAATAGGGTCTTTACATGGTAGAATTTTTCGCTCAATTCAAGGGTTAGTGAGAATTATAAAGTTAGGGTTTTTAGAATTTACTCCGATTTTTTTTGGTGCTTTAGCGGCGGTAGGAATAGCGTTGTTCCAAAAACCTCTTTTGGCAACAGTAATGATTCTTGTAATACCAACTACACTGTTTATTGTCATCAAGCAAATATCTTCCCAAAAAGGTATTAGGGTATCTTTG
>OBEQ010221804.1_pt1 | contig 10645 bp, 10 predicted proteins | sample 1670901 | NCBI WGS metagenome assembly OBEQ01 (sample SAMEA104232315, study PRJEB22302) | groundwater metagenome | biome: forest; feature: aquifer; material: groundwater | place: USA | collected 2011-08-07 | depth 5.4 m | reverse complement strand
TAACATAAATTGCTGTGACACAAAGAATAATTAAAAAAACGGACAATATCGAGCTAACGACAATGAGTAATGTTTCGGCGGCTGTTTCCATAATTGTAATTATACACCAAGATGTTTTTTGATAAGTTTTTGGGCTAGGCTCGGGTTAGCTTGGCCCCTGCTTTTGGCCATGACCTGTCCGACCAAAAAGCCGATGGCTTTTTCTTGACCAGCTTTAATCTCGGCGACAACTTTTGGATTTTCGGAAATGACTTCAGTTACAATTTTTTCAATCGCGCCTTTGTCCGAAACCTGGACTAGTTTTAGCCGCTGGGCGATTGCTTCAGGTCCTTCTTTTGATTTTTGCATCGCCTCAAAGACAGTTTTGGCGGCCGAGGAGCTTAATTTGCCATCGTCAACCAACTTAGACAGTGCGATAATTTTATTGGCATCTACCCGTCTGATGTTCGTTGAATGCAGCAGCCAAAATGCGGCTCGGCGGGCGGCCTTGGCATCATTACGCTTCAGCACCTCAAGAATAATTGGTACGGTTTCAGGCTGGTCGAGAATGTCCTCGATAACTTTTAGTTCGATTTTTATCTTAGCCAGCCGCTGGCGGATCATTGGCGGCAGCATAGGCATTTGTTTTTCGATCCTATCGATATATTTGACATCCAATTCAATCGGGGGAATGTCAGGCTCAGGCATGTAACGGTAGTCGTGGGCCTCTTCTTTTTCGCGCTGGGATGTGGTTTTTTGCTTGGCCTCATCCCAGCCGCGGGTTTCTTGGACAATCTTTTGGCCTTTTCCCAGCAGCTCCGTCTGGCGTTTGATTTCATAGGCTACGGCCGCCTCGACACTGCGGAAGCTATTGAGGTTTTTTATTTCGCTGCGGGTACCAAGCTTAGCAGGGTCTTTGCTGAGGCTGATATTGACATCAAAACGGACGTGGCCATGATATAAATCACCGTTCGTCACGCCGGCATATTTCATTAGCAGCCACATCTCACGCGCGAAAGCCTTGGCTTCAGCCGGACTATTGATATCCGGTTGGCTGACAATTTCCAGCAGCGGCGTGCCGGCGCGGTTGAGGTCGACCAGTGAATAATCCGCGCCGGCCGGATGGATGTTTTTACCGGCGTCTTCTTCCAGGTTAGCCCGCTCAATCCGAATGCATTTAGTCTGGCCGCCCGCGTTGATGTGCAGATGGCCGCCGGTAATAATTGGCGCTTGGTACTGGGTTATTTGGTAGCCTTTGGGCAAGTCTGGGTAAAAATAATGTTTACGCTCAAAAAAACTGTTTTTTTGCGGCTGGGTACCAAGTGCCAGTGCTACCTTGGTGCAAAGTTCAATCGCCGCCTTATTGAGCACCGGCAGCGCACCAGGCATGCCCACACAGATATGACTGATCAGGCTATTGGGCGGGGCCTCGCGCGCGTCATTGCCCACTGCCGCAAACAGCTTAGTTTTGGTATTAAGCTGAACGTGACATTCAATCCCAATCGTTGGTATATATTTCACAAAGCCCCCAGATCCTTTAGCCCCTGGCGGAAGCCAGCCAGGGCATTCTTGGCTTCGTTTTTGCGCAGACGGACTGTTGGTTCATGCACCAAGCGGTTGCGCAATTTGTGGGCATACCAAACAGAATCATTATCGGAAATATCATGCTGGGCAGACACTAGCCGCTCGCCCATGGTTTTGCCATTATAATTCCGCCTTTTTAGGGCTTCATCAAATAATTTATCGGCATCTATGACGGCTAAAATCATGCCATCATAAGTTTTTACCCGGGCCAAAATTTCCAGCCATTTCCTCTGGTAATACTGCTGGTTGAGCCGACGCGGCTTGTGCTTGACCAGGCGGCTAAGAATAAATAAAACTAGTAGGCCAAAAACAATCGCCACAATCAGAAATACTATCGTCATGCTAGCTCCTCAAAAGCCCTAGCCACGCCAAGTAGTTCAAGATCGGCTTTTTGCGGCGCCATAATTTGCAGCCCGACTGGTAAATTGCCAACCAGGCCAGCCGGGAGGTTAATGGCCGGAATGCCGGCAATGTTAGCCGCCACAGTCATAATATCGGTCAAGTACATCTGTAAAGGGTCGCCCGATTTAGCGCCAATTTTAAAAGCTGTGGTAGGCGCGGTCGGCCCGATCAAAAAATCGTATTTAGAAAAGGCTTGTTCCAACTCCTTAATTATCTTGGTGCGCACAGTTTGGGCTTTTTTATAGTAGGCGTCATAGTAGCCGCTCGATAGCACGTGAGCGCCAATCATAATCCGCCTTTTGGCCTCAGCTCCAAAACCTTGCTCGCGCGACAAATAGTAGCTACCGTCTAGGTCTTTAGCGTCTTTGGCGCTATGCCCATAACGTTGGCCGTCGTAGCGCGCCAGGTTACTACTGACTTCGGCCGGACAAATAATGTAATAAACCGCCAGCGCCAATGGCAAGCTTGGCAAACTAACTTCATTGACATCAGCTCCAGCTTTTTTAAGCTTTTGGATGGCTGCATCGATGACAGATTTAACATCTGGGCTTAAGCCTTCGCCAAAATACTCCTTTACTACACCAACCTTTTTGCCCTGCATGCTGTAACCTGTCACCTGTAGACCGTAACCTTTTGGATCTTTCCCAATAGTTGTACTATCCATATCATCCCTGCCGGCCATTACATCAAGCAACAGAGCCGAATCCTCAGTGCTGCGGGTCAGAGGTCCAACTACATCTGTGCTGCTAGCCATAGCTACTATGCCGCTGCGGCTAATAAGTCCATAGGTCGGCTTCAGTCCAACCACGCCGCAAAAACTGGCTGGTAGACGAACCGAACCGCCAGTATCAGTACCTATAGCAAATGGCACAATACCTAGGGCTACAGCTGCTGCCGAGCCCCCAGAGCTACCGCCCGGCACACGGGTTTTATCATGTGGATTCTTAGTCACAAAAAAGTCGCTATTTTCGGTACTACTGCCATGAGCCCAGGCGTCTAGGTTGGCTTTGGCAACGCAGATTGCGCCTTCGGCCTCTAGTTTTTCAATAGCTGTCGCTTGATAAGGTGCTTCGAAGTTTTTGAGCATATTAGAAGCAGCCGTAGTGCAGCCGCCAAAAGTCAGAAAATTGTCTTTGGCGATAAATGGCACGCCGGCCAAGCGACCGATTTTTTCGCCCTTTGCAGCCCTTTTATCAATTGCCTCTGCCCGTTCCAGCGCCCGGTCTTGCACGGCAGAGATAATGACGTCATAGTCTTTGTTTTTATCAATTTCAGCCAGCGACTGCTTGACTAAATCCACTGCTTTAAGCTCGCCACTTTGAACGCGAGCGGCAATATCAGCGATAGCTGGCCATTGGCTCATAATTTATAAAACTCGTCCGACTTTAAATTGGTTTTTTTCGACAGCCGGCGCACCTCTGAGCAGATCTGCCGGCTTAGCACGGTAGTCCTTAACTTCGTCACTGCGCATAACGTTCTTGAGGCCGGTGACCTGGTAGGTTGGTTCTAGCCCTTTAACATCGACCTTGTCTAGCATTTGCACATAATCGAGAATCGATGAAAGTTCTTCGCGGAAACGCTCAACTTCTTCGTCTGTTAGTTTGAGGCGCGACAATTGCGCCAATTTCAAGACTGCGTCGTGTGTTAGTTTAGCCATATATCTAATTGCTTAGTATAGCAAATCCAGCACCTAGGCCCGAGACTATCCACCCCTGTGGATACTTGCGAAGCACTCGGTCCTAGGTGCTGGACAAATCATCGAGGTTATTGGCCGCCAGACAGGCTCCAAGCACTTCTTGGGCGCGCGGGATATTAAACTCTTTACCGCCCGGATCATATTCCGGCTCCCAGTGCAGTGAAATACCGCGAACGATAACACAGGCTAAAAACGGCCGAAACATTTCCTGCTCAGAGATACCGGTTTTATCTATAAATAGCCGAGCTAATTCTTTTGAGAATTCTTTTGGGCCGCGGACCCAAAATTTGACAAAATTGTTAGCTAAACTGTAAAAGCGCGGCCAGCGCGGGTCCAGATGCTCCGGGTCAACCAGTACAAAACCAGTTGGGTTCTTTGGATCAACAAATATGTGGTCCGGCCGTATATCACCATCCTGCCACGATGGTGTCAGCGTCGGTTGGAGCTCATCAAACAATTTTTTGGCCCCGTCCAACACGGCTTTTTGCGACGTGTCCAGGTCCTTGGGCAGCTTCTGGACCATGTAGTCAGACAGGCTATTACTTTTAAAGGTTTTGCGGATTTCGCCATTGACCACTGGCTCCCTGTCGAAAATTAATAAAAAATTAGCCAGGATTTCCGCCATCCCTTCAGTGTCGGTTTTAACCTTACCGCCCAGCGGTTGGCCTTCTATCCACTCCGTCACTAACCAATCGTCATCTTGTTTAATGACTTTGGGTGTTCTGAATTTGAAGCTTGTCTTCTGCCCCATTTGATCAGCGGCTTTAGAATTTGCCGGGACTCTGGCTAGCAATTCCCTGGGCTTTTCGGCTTTGGCTTTTTTGGCAAAAACTTTCTGACCTTCATATTCGGCCGCGTAAGCATCAAACCGGTCGGTAGACTGGATTGTCCTAATTATTTTTAGGCCGTCCATCATAATTTAGCTTTCACTTCAACTATAAGATCTCGCAGATCAGCCGCTTTTTCAAATTCCAAATTAGCCGCTGCCAGGTCCATCTGGGCCGTTAGGTCATGAATTAAATGCTTATATTCATCTTTGGGAATTTTGCGTAGGTCCAGCTTGGGCTTCTCTTCTTTAATCGCTCGCGGCAGCAGCTCGCCGACTTCACGGCTGATGCTGGTCGGTATAATACCGTGTTCTTTGTTATATTTCTCCTGAATTTCACGGCGGCGATTGGTCTTGGAAATGGCCCGCTGCATACTGCCGGTTTCATGGTCGGCATACATTAACACTCGTCCCTGTTCATGACGGGCAGCCCGGCCAATTGTCTGGATGAGTGCTTGTTCCGAACGCAAAAAACCTTCCTTGTCGGCATCCATAATAGCCACTAAACTGACTTCTGGTAAGTCCAGGCCTTCGCGCAGCAGATTGATGCCAACCAAAACGTCATAAACGCCCAGCCGCAGATCGCGCAAAATGTCAGTTCGCTCGAGCGTCTCAACTTCGCTGTGGATCCAAGCGACTTTCATATCAAGTTCTTTCAAATAATCTGCCAGGTCTTCGGCCATGCGCTTGGTGAGGGTTGTCACTAAAACCCTTTGGCCTTTGCCTACCGTCTGACGGATTTCGGCGATCAAATCATCAATTTGACCCTCGATCGATCGGACTTCAGTTACCGGGTCGAGCAGTCCGGTCGGCCGGATAACCTGCTGCACTGGTTCGGGACTGCGGCTAAGTTCATACTCAGCCGGTGTAGCGCTGACATAAATCGTCTGGTTCATGTGGCGCTCAAATTCCGTGAAAGTCAGCGGCCGGTTATCCAGCGCACTGGGCAGACGGAAACCATGTTCCACCAAGACTTCCTTGCGCGCCCGGTCGCCGTTATACATACCGCGGACTTGGGGGATGCTCATGTGTGATTCGTCTATAAACATTAGGTAATCGTCTGGGAAATAGTCCATTAGCGTCGCCGGCTGTTCGCCCTTTTCCCGGTCAGTTAGGTAGCGGCTGTAGTTTTCAATGCCTTTGACAAAGCCAGTTTGTTCTAGCATTTCCAGGTCAAATTTGACGCGTTGTTCCAGCCGCTGGGCTTCCAGTAATTTGCCTTCTTTCTTAAAATAGGCCAGGCGCTGCTCGGTCTCTTCACGGATTTTCATCAAGGCTCGTTTTAATTTTTCTTCTGGCGTAACATAATGAGATCCGGGGAAAATACTCAGGCTGGTCAAGGTTTTTTCGATCTCGCCGGTTAGCGGGTTAATTTGGGTTATGCGTTCCACCTCATCACCAAAAAACTCAATCCTATAGGCCGCCTCTTCACCAATTGGGTAAACATCAACCACGTCGCCCCTAACCCGAAAGGTGCTGCGGTGGAAATCCATGTCATTACGCCGGTATTGGATATCAGTCAGGCGACGCAAAAATTTATCGCGCAGCAAACGCTCGCCTTTTTTAAGCTTGATGGTCATGCCGGCATAGTCTTCCACCGAACCAATACCGTAAATGCATGAAACGCTGGCCACAATAATTACATCGTGGCGTGATAGCAGCGCTGCCGTAGCGGCATGGCGCAAACGCTCGATTTCCTCATTGATGGCACTGTCTTTTTCAATGTAGGTATCGCTACGCGGCATGTAGGCTTCGGGTTGGTAGTAATCAAAGTAACTGACAAAATAATGAACGGCGTTATCTGGGAAAAACATTCTAAATTCGTTATAGAGTTGGGCGGCCAGGGTTTTGTTATGGCTGAGCACCAGCGTTGGCCGCTGGACGTTATTAATAACGTTGGCCATAGTGAAGGTTTTGCCGCTGCCGGTCACACCCAAAAGTGTCTGGTGGTTAAGTTTGTCCTCCAGGCCTTTCGTCAACTCCGCAATCGCCGTAGGCTGGTCACCTGTCGGTTTATAATTGCTCTTAAGAACAAACTTGGGCATCCTTTAATTGTAACAATTTCCAACCTTACTGGTTGCAGGGGCCGCCAGCGCCAACTTGGCAAATGCCTGCAGTATTATTGCTGCTATTCGGCGTGTTTTTTGGCTGAGTTCTAGCGTGCCAAAGGTACCAGCCCGTGAAGCTGATTAAACCAAGGATAATTAAAATTAATAGTACTGCAAGAGTACCGAAGCCTTTTTGTCTGTTTTTATTCATGATAAACGAATTACAGTCCTGGTTTTACCTGCTGTAAATGTTGCGGTAAGGTTCGTGGAGTTTGTCAAGTAGCTTGGTGATTTTGGCGATCAGCTCGTCCGGGTCAGCATCAAAAATAACTAGTTCGGGCTTGGCGTTTGGTAAGAGTTTTAGTAAGCCTTCGATTTGGTCGCCAATGCCACCGGCGCCCTCCAAAATGCCAATCGGCGTATGTGTTTCGGCGGCGATAGTGAATTCGTGCAGCGTTCCCAGACGGCCTCCAATGCTAATAACAGCATCGGCCGAGTTGATCAGCAGCGCGTCGCGACCGCCATAGTGCAGTCCAGTGTATAAAATGGCGTCGTAATCTTCGGTCGGCAAGCGGTATTTCAGGACATGCTCGATCTTGGTGGAGGCTGGGCTGAGCCCCAGGCTCATTTTGCCGCCGGCTTTTTTATAGCCGCGGGCAGCGTCATTTGGCAGGCCGGTTGTGGCCCCGGTCATTAAGCTATGGCCAGCCTTAGCAATGGCGGCACCAACTGCCATTGCTAGTTTGTGACCCTCTTCAGCGCTCGGTCCTTTGGCCGCTCCGGAGACACAAATTTGATATTCCCCCACCCTACACCTTAGGCTTCCTGGTACTCGGCGGCCAAGACCGCCGGCATTAATTTTTCGGCTTCATTTTCGGCTGTTTGCTCGACATCACTTGCCATTGACTGGTAACGGTCTGCCAGTTCGGCCCATAGTGCCTTAGCGCCGTGGCGTGCGACACTATTTTCATGAGCTACGGAGTTTAGTTGGTTATGGGCCACATCATGAATATTCAGTGAAACCAGTCCCTCGCCGCGCAGTGAAACTAAATGATCCATATTGGTCCACCACTGTAGAGCCGGATGCACGGCCGCTAGGCCTTTTTTGTCGATGTTAGCGCCCAGCTGCTGGACATTTCGTAGCAGCATCAAGCTTAGCGTAATAAGCGGCGCGGTCATTACGCTCTGGGCCGGCCAAATGCTCACCGCCCCTGTTAATTTATTGCAGATATTTAGCTTGGGCGGTTCGGCTATTGCCTGCCAGCGAGCAACTTCGGGATGGACGAAATTAATTGGGTTCAGTACGTAATTATTGCTGGTCAGATGGGCAGCCGTTTTGACGAAGACGCTTTGCCAAGTGTTAGATTCCACATAAGGCGCGAGCAGGTAAAGCTGGCCAATATTTTCGTGTTTGAGCATTGAGTCAATTGATCGGTAGTGAAGTTGCTTCATAAGTTTTTTAGGTGGCAGGCTAAGCAACAAATTTTTGGCAGCTGTCGGCTTGAGAGCCCAGACCTCAGCGCTGCCAGTTATGTGCTTGGTTACTTCAATTGCTTTAGCCAGGCGGCCATCAAAATTGGTATCTGGTTTAATACCCAAGGCTTTATCTACTTGACTGGCGTCGGCCACGAACTTGGCTTGCAAGGCGTGGTAAAGTTCTTCGGCGGTTGTATCGTGCGGATCTAGACCCAGACTGGCAACTTTGCCTTTAACGGCCTGGTTAACTTCGCTCAGCAGCCGCAGGTCGTGGCTGGGGTAACAAAATTTATCCTCCATTTCAGCAACAAACTTGGCGACTTCTACCTCCGGCTTGCCCAGCATTTTAGCTAAACTGACGGACATACTATTTAATCCTTTCGGGGTGGTAAGAGCTAGGCGCTAGGCGCAAGTATTGATCGATTTGGTGGACGTTTAGCAGGCCGGCCTGGGCGCCGATTTTTTGGACGACGCTCATAGAATTTATCGGCGCCCACAGCAGCGCTGCTTCGACACCCGCACCTTTCATGATGGCCGCTACGAATGTAGACGTAAAAGCGTCACCGGCGCCAGTGCGCTCAAATGGCGGTTTGGGATCGGGATAAATCGGCATCTTGTATTGGTTAGTGCCGTCGCTGGCGTAAGCCCCGGCCGGGCCGTCGGTGATGACGACAGTCTTGGGACCGAGCCCATGCAGACGGTCCAAAAGGTCGTGGATATCAGCGTGATTACCGCCAGAAATGGTCGTCGCTTCTTCGCGGTTCACAGCCAGAATATCGGTTCGGCTGTAAAGCCGCTTCAGGCGCTTGGCACCGGCCTGGATTTGAAAGGTAGCCGGTTGGAAGGCTAGTTTAACCGGTGGATGACCCTCCAGCCAGGCCGCCAGCTGGTCATGATATTCCAAGGCGTGTTGACTGACCGAACTAAAATAAATCCACTTTGGTATGTCGATTATGCGGAAGCGGGGCCAGTGATAGGCATATTCTTCGTGTTTGATTAAAATCGTCCGGTCTTCTTTATACCAAAGCACGTAATGATAGTTGCTTTTTTTGCCGGGGTTAATGTGTACAAACCTGACATCAACATCGGCTTTGTGCAGAGCCGCCAATATGTCGCGTCCCCAAGAATCTCCGCCGACGTTGGCGACTAGCCCCGAATCGAACCCCAATTTAGCGAAAGCCACTGCGGCGTTGGCGGCGTTACCCACGCCTTCAACTATTTCAGCGTAGTCATAAGGTATTTTAGTACCAAAGGGTATCGACAGGTCGGGGTTCCCGTTCTTGTCCTTTTCAATTTTTTCCTGGTCGTCGAGGAGCTTGATAAAAGCGTCTGTCACCACGTCGCCGACCACTAAAACTTCTATCTGTTTTTGAGCCATTTACCCGCCTAAACTTTTCATCAAATTATGGAGCGGTTGACTCTTTCTACGGCCTAAGTTGTGTAAATATTGCATTTTTTGTCACCAGCGAAACATTACATGATGTAAAGTTTCGGCGGGTAAAATCCTTACGGCTATTTTAGCATAAGCTTAACTCTTTGGCTGAGCTTCGCCAGCGGAGTTGAACCATTCGACTACGCTCATGGTTCGGCTCGTCCTGACGAGCCGAACATATCGATTTTGACTTCGACGACTTTTTGAACCTCATCAATAACTTTGGGCATCAATTTAACAACTGCGTACTCGGTTTTATTTTCGGCCAAGACTTTTTCCAAAGTATCGCGGTACGCAATCCGCATATCACTGTTGATATTGATTTTACTAACACCGATTTTGACGGCTTCGATAAAATAATGACCGGGCGTGCCGCTGCCGCCGTGCAGGCTGATATTACAATCAATTGCAGCGCGTATTTTTTTTAGTAGTTCTAGATCTAGCACTTTGGGTACTGGGTAGTGGCCGTGCAAGTTGCCAATTGCCGCGGCGTAAGTGTCAATGCCAGTTGCGTCCACAAAGGCCTTAGCGCCCTCGGCTGTGCTGAAAGTTTTTTTAATTTCCTTATAATCAATAGCTTCTTCGTGGACGTTGCTGCTGCCGGCAAAATAATGCGGCTCGGCTTCTACCAGGGCGCCAGTTAATTTAGCCGCTTCGACAACCTGCTTGGTGCCGGCAATAATTTCTTCGTCCATTGCCTCGTGCTTGGCCTGGGAAATATCAATGTGGATACACTCAAAGCCGGCCTCGATACCGGCAATAGAGTCTTGCACGGTTGGGCTGTGGTCGAGGTTAATATACATCTCAACCCCGTATTGATATTTATAATTATCGACCATGTCGCGAATGTTATCCAGCCCCATAGCATCGACTTCGCCTTGGCTGACTTCCACTAGCAGCGGCGCTTTTTTGGCGACCGCCGCCCGCACCACCGCAATCAGCGTTTCTTGGTTATCTAAATTAAACGCGCCAAGCGCAAAATGCTCGGCCCGTGCCCGCGCAAAAGTTTCCCTGGCGGCCTGACAATTTTGTCTAATTCGTTGAAGTGTTAACGGCATATATTACTTAAATTCTAACCTCTAATGCTTAGGTTTCCTAGCATGTTTGATTTATCATGTCTTTTGTGCTATAAGTACATTGATTGCCAAGAGGTGATTGCTGCTGTGGCAGTATAAACCACAGGTGTTCTTTGGAGGTTCTAG
>OBEQ010634704.1_pt1 | contig 10646 bp, 15 predicted proteins | sample 1670901 | NCBI WGS metagenome assembly OBEQ01 (sample SAMEA104232315, study PRJEB22302) | groundwater metagenome | biome: forest; feature: aquifer; material: groundwater | place: USA | collected 2011-08-07 | depth 5.4 m | reverse complement strand
CCACCATGCGGTTCGGGACGCTGCCGCAAAAGCCGCGCCGGCTAAAAACGCCGTCACGCCTTTTGCAACGCCGTGGTTGCCATTGGACGTAGCAACCCTCGCGCCCATGCCTTCGCTAAAGCTACGGCACGGTCACTCGGCTTGCACTTCCCTCCCCAGCGACTCGCCCCAAAAGAAAAAACCCCGAGTGACGCCGGGGCACCGAAACCGGTCCTCCCCCCGAACCCTCCGGACCGGTTCCGGTGCTCACTTGTTTTCCTCCCCCCAGGGTCTTTGGAAGACAACGCTTTCGCGTCGCAGTTTTTGCTACCGCGCACCATGGCTTCGCTGACGCTCCGCCGTGCTTGCTCCTCCGGACCTGACCCGTGGCAGCAAATCAAAAGCCGCTACGCCCAGTCTTGTTTCCATCCCATCTTTCGGTGGAACTCGTTACTTGGGTGGCACGTCGCGCCCTCCGCTTTCGCTCCGGTCGCGCTGGCTGGCCGGTACTGCTTAAAGGAACCGGCCGCACCTGACTTTGGATTTCACTAAGGAGAGGTGCCTTCGCCACCCCGCCCCGCCGGCGTCGTTCGCCCCCGGCTCCCACCCCGGCCGTTTTAAGGGGGCGAAAAAAACGAGGAGAAGAGAAGCGCGCCTTCGGCGCGCTCAACACGAGTTCAACTTTGAAGTACACCACCCAGGTGGTGCACTTGTTAGTTGAATCTACCCCGATAAATGGGTGCGCCAAGGCGCTAACAGCGCATATTTATATGGACTAACTTATTGGTTTAGCGTATCTTTTTCATGTGGCTACCGAGCTAACCGAGAGAAAAGCTTATCAATCCCTAGTCAACGACCTCAGTGACCTTCTTGCAAAAGGTCAGCAAGCGGCCCTCAACGCCGTGAATGAAATCCGAGTCTCAACTTACTGGCAGATGGGAAAGAGAATGGCGGAACTGAAAGAACTCGCCGATCCCGATCAAGCAAGCGGCCTGACCGCCAAACTTTCCGAAGACCTCAAGCTCGACCAGACCCTGCTCTACCGGATCATTCAGTTCTACCGAACATGGCCGGATGGAGTTCCCAAGGTGGAAGAAGCCGGACAACTCAGTTGGGCCCACTACACTGAACTCCTTTCGGTCAAAGACGAGAAGGAGCGAAACTTCTACTTCCAACAAGCGGCGGCGGAAGAATGGAGTCGGGACACCCTACGAAAGGCGATCCAGAAAGATTTTTACACCCTGCAAAAATCTCCCAAGAAGTTGAAGTCAGGTGCGGCAACCTTGGAACGAGGCGACGATCCCCTTCACATCTACAAGGCGGTGGTCGAAAGGGTCGTGGACGGTGACACACTCCTAGTCCGGATCGACTTAGGCTTCGAGGTTTGGGTCAACCAGAGGATTCGGTTTCGTGGAATCAACACGGCCGAGATCGTCAAGAACGGAGTGAAGACTGGCAAGGCACCCGACCGTGCAGACCAGGCCAAGAGCTTCGTGGAGGGGAGACTCAAGGATATTGAGTTCATCGTGATCAAAACCTACAAGACCGACATGTACGGACGGTATGTCGCCGACGTCTTTTATCATCCCACGATCTCCAAGAAGGAGGATATTTACGAGAAGGGGTTTTTTCTCAACGCGGAGTTGCTGACCGAAGGCTTGGCCGACCTTCTGAACTGATTTTTTTCGCTGGTTCCATTGACATTCCCTAACCTGTGCTTATTTTACTTCAAAAGGAGGTGTTGAATGAAAGTACGCGATCTCTTCGTGCAGCATCCGGATGGGAGTTACGAACCCACCCAACAGATTACAATCCAGGGCCCAAATGGAAAAGTTGCCTTGGGTCCCGGAGTCCGGCTCCGAGCTGGAGTCCGCTTTATGGGCATCGATATTCTGGAAATTTTGGATCAGGATATTTAGGCTAATTAAACGGAATTTTTGAATCGACGAGTTTCAGGTAGGCCGCTTTCAAGTCCGTCTTGATCGGCAGAATATCCGCCGCCTGACCAAGCCGGTGTTGCGAATTTGGGACCCCACCGTTGATCCGGTTTGGTTCTTCGCATCGAAAACCTGACGACACATGCAACGGCCCCACCAGTAAGCGGTAAACGAGCCACACCCCTGCGACAATGGAGGCACCAAGAGTGGCGATCGTCACCTTATCGAGCGCCATCCCCGCAGATAATGATTGTTCGTCTAAGGATTCAAGAACTAGACAATGCTCTGATATTTTCGTAGGTTGGCGGGGATGGAAAAACTACACATTCTTTCCAATGAGGATGGTTGGCATATGCCTTCGGTCGAAGAACTTGTTGAAGCATTTAAAATCTTCCTAGAAGTTAAATACCAGTCTCATCACAAGAAGTATCTCGATCGTTTAGCCTCCGATCCCGAGGCGGCAAGGGCTGAGGCGGTATTATTCTCGGTCTTACGCTGGGCACGCCTTGACCCAGTGATTTCAGAGGATGTCAGTAGCGGAGGAATAGATTTCTTATGTCACAAGGATGGTAAGGATTGTCCGGCGTTCTTTTTGGAGGTAACGAGCCTGGGAGCGGATGCCGCAGCCGGTGCTTCTGGAATTCCCGAAGCTATCCCTGATGCTTCTTCTGCGGGCTGGTATAAGACGATAGCGAAACAACTTCACCGAATCGTTTGCAACAAGACACCCCAGCTCTCCGCCAGAGGACTGCCTTGTGTCCTGGCAATTACAACCGAACATTACTCTGGAGAAGCCCTTTTAGGGATACAAGCGGCCGAGAGCCTTCTTATCGGCGATACGAAAATTTCTATGCCGGTTGGGGAGGCCGAGGCCAAGATCAGCATAATCACCGAATTGAAAGAATCCGCTTTTTTTCGTCCTAAAAAAGAATCTGGGGAAATAGAAGCATGCCGAAAAGGTATTGCGGCAATTCTCTTAGTTCAAATTTATTCTAAGGAGTGTCGAATCGTAGGTCTTTTACATCCTGACCCCACCCATTCTTTTTCAATAAATCTGTTGTCTTCTATTCCGTTTCTTCGCCTTCGGAATTGGCCTCCAAAAGATAACAGGCTGAGTGCCGAATGGGTAATAGCGAGCCCAGAAGCGGCCCAGTTTTATTACCAGTCGGTGCAACTAACGGACGAAGACCTGAAAATGGATTCGATTTTGACCGCTCCTAAAGGGATTCAGATTGATTATCAACCGTGACTTGGTGGGCCATGAAACTCCTAGACAACGAAATCCGGGACATCATCAAATGCCTTGAGGCGGGTAAGCCGTTGCCCGATCAGAAGAGGGGGTTGAGTCTTGACGGCCTATTGCTGAAGGGTGAGCCGTGACGTTAGCCCGCAATGACCACAAGGAAGCAACGCCCGAAATGCATCTACCCATGAACTACGTCAAGTCCAAACAACGCGTCGCCGACCACGGGGAGGTCTTCACCCCCGCGTGGATGGTCGAGGCAATGCTTAACCTGGTGAAGGACGAGACCGAGCGCATCGACTCGCGCTTCCTTGAGCCGGCGTGCGGGAGCGGCAACTTTCTCGTGCAAATTCTTCAGCGCAAACTCGCCGCTGTTGAAATCAAGTTCGGCAAATCCGATTTTGAAAAACGGCACTACGCTCTTCTCACGGTCATGTGCATTTATGGGATTGAGCTTCTGCCGGACAACATAGCCGAGTGCCGTACGGTCGGGCTTGATCGTGTTCAAATGTGTAATATTGAAGCTGGCGAAGTCAATTCCACGCTTGCCACTATTGAGAAAATCGCCCAAGCGTTGGGAGTGCCAAGTGACGAGCTTTTAAAATAAATTTATGGCTAGAACATCCTCAATCAAAAATCTAAAGAAAGCAAGGAAAGCAAAGAATGACGAGTTTTATACTCAGTACATTGATATTCAAAAAGAGATTGAAAAATATCTGGATTATAATCCCAATACTTTTCGCAACAAGGTAGTGTATTGTAACTGCTTATCACCCACAGCTACAAACCTTCGCCTGTAGCCAACACCCATCTACAACTGTTTGGTGACGACAAAACTCTCCCAAAATCAAAAGGGCGTCCCAAGATAACCGCCAACAAATTTATTATTAACGAAGTGCACGACATAGACGAAGACGGCGAATTCAACTTAAAAGATGTTTCCAAGCAATTAAAAGCAAACAAACACAATGAATGGACTCCTCTTGAGGGCGACGGCGATTTTCGTAGCGATGAATGTATAGGCCTACTTAAACAATCCGATATCGTCGTAACAAATCCACCTTTTAGTTTGTTTCGTGAATATGTTAAGAAACTTTTTGATGGTAATAAAAAGTTTTTGATTATCGGCAATATTAATTGTCTAACGTATAGAGAAATATTCCAAAAAATTAAAGAAGACAGAGCATGGCTTGGTAATGGAATGGGGAGGTGGATTTCTGGATTTATTGTGCCTGCATCTTACGAATTGTATGGATCAGAAGCTCGAATAGACGAAAATGGAAACAGAATTGTCGCCACTAATAATTGTCTGTGGCTCACTAATCTTGACCACGGGCGCCGTCATCAACCATTGCCACTTATGACAATGGCGGAGAATTTAAAGTATAGTAAACATAAAGAAATCAAAGGAAAAAAGTCGTATGATAAATACGATAATTACAATGCAATAGAAATACCTTTTACCGATGCAATACCAAGTGATTATAAAGGCGTAATGGGTGTGCCAGTTACTTTTCTTGATAAATATAATCCTGACCAGTTTGAAATTTTAGGAAATTCTAATGTGCGAGGAGAGCGAGAACGTTTAATGAATAATGTAAAAAGTGCAACGGATTGCACTTATATAAACGGTAAACCGCAATATGCTCGTATTTTAATAAAACATAAGAGAAAATAATATGAAAACAATTTTAAAAACCAACATCACTGTTCAAGAAATCTGTGACGGATTTGTCTATAACGAACTTGAAGGCAAGGGTTTGTTTGGTTTGTCCGGCAAGCTTACTATTCAGCCGGAATATCAGCGCAATTATATCTATGCTTCTGACGGCGGCAAAAGAGAAATGGCCGTCATCCAATCAGTTTTGAAAGAGTATCCAATCGGATTGATCTACTTGAATAAAGTTTCTGCCGACAACCTAGAAGTTTTAGATGGACAACAGCGCATCACCAGTCTTGGGCGGTTTGTAACTGATAAATTTGCCATCAAAGATGACGACGGGAACGAGCAGTATTTCTCTGGCATGGCAAAGGACAAGCAATCGAGTATTTTAGAAACAAAACTGACCATTTATGAATGCGAGGGTAAGGAAAGCGAAATAAAAGAATGGTTCAAAACCATCAACATTGCCGGTGTCCCACTCAATGAGCAGGAGCTTTTGAATGCGATCTTTTCCGGCCCGTTTGTGACGCTGGGCAAGGCAGAGTTTAGCAACAGTCAAAATTCCAATATCCAAAAATGGAGCGCATATATTCGGGGTAGTGCTAATCGTCAGGAATTTTTGGAACGAGCTTTGGATTGGGTGAGCAAGGGCAATATCAGCGATTACATGAGCCAGCATCGCAAGGATAAAAATCTCAAAGAGCTTAAAACATATTTTGACAGCGTCATTGACTGGTTATCGATTGTATTTACGGATGTGGAAAGTGAGATGTGCGGACTTGAATGGGGACGACTTTACGAAGAATACCACGCGAAAGCCTACAATCCCGCGAAGGTGTCAGCTGAAGTGCAAAAGCTCTACGGTGATCCGTATGTTAAGAACCGAAAGGGCGTTTATGAGTATATTCTAGGGGGTTCAACAGATACGAAGTTACTTGATGTTCGCGTCTTTGATGAGGCAACTAAAAGATCGGTTTACGCATCGCAGATAAACACCGCAAAAGCTAAAAACAAATCAAATTGTTCACACTGTGCTATTGGACATGATGCCAATAAAAGCAAGATATGGAATTTTAATGAGATGGATGCAGACCACGTGTCAGCATGGAGTAAAGGCGGCGCGACTTCAGCTAAAAATTGTGAAATGTTATGTAAGACACACAATCGGGCAAAAGGTAATCGGTAACAAGCCAATGTCCTCGAAAAGCCTTTTGACTACTTCAATTCCATCAGGGAGAATCATCATCGAAACCATCATCAACAAGAGCGAGAAGGTTAAAGAACTCAAGAATAAGGCGAAGGACAAGGACTTGTCGGCGAAAGAGCAAAGGCAGCTTACAGACGAAGAACGGGAATTCAAATCCAAGCGCAAGCTGGTGCAAGAAAAACTCATCAAGTTCGCCACACGGGTTCCCATCTTCATGTATTTGACGGACTACCGCGAACGATCTCTCAAAGACGTTATCACCCAACTGGAACCTGGGTTGTTCAAGAAGGTTACGGGTTTGATCGTGAAGGACTTCGAGTTGCTGGTGAGTCTGGGCGTCTTCAACAGTGCCCTGATGAACGATGCTGTTTACAAATTCAAGCGCTACGAGGATGCCAGCCTGAGCTACACCGGGATCAATAAGCACGAGGGCGAGAACGTAGGTCTTTATGACACGGTTCTAAGTCCGACAGATTTTCCAAAGACGTTTGAGAATGTTGTGAATTGATGGAGTAATTGAAAAAAACGGCGGTTGGCCGGGGGCGTTTTAGTCAAAAAGAGCAGAAACATAATGGAATCAATCGAATACAAAGGTTATCGAATTAATGCCTACCCACAGCAGCTTGCCGAGACCGATAAGTGGACTATAAGCATTATAGTTGAGGCGCATCATGGAAGTCATACGAACACGCGCAATTTTTCTGCGTCCAATGTCTTCGTGAGTCGTGAAGAAGCTGTCAAACATTGCTTTGAATTTGGCAGGCGAATTATTGATGGAAAAACTGAGTTGAGCGCGGCTGATTTATGAAATCGGCAAAACGCGACAGGGAATTATAGTAAAATTATATGGCAACTAAAAGGTTCGGAAATAGAAGGGAAGAGTATCTAGAAAGTCAAACAAGAGCCAAGTCTGTCTATTGTTTCGTTGATGATGCTCAGAAGATCAAAATCATTTCCCGAGAGGTATACCATAAAAAGAAAAAGGTTATTCATTATCCGTTTAATCGAAACGGTGCCCAGAAATATAAAAAAATAAGAGAGATTCACTACCAGGGCCTGCCCGATCCTTTGCCTCGTGGCATCATTAAGGATTGGCGACTTGGTTATGGGTTTACCAAGGTCTTGAGCCCTCTGCTTTATGCTATTGAATCAAGGTTCGATATCAGGAAAGCCGTCGTCAAATCTAAAGGGAAATTTGCCATCAAAAATCGGATGGTTTGTTTTAGCTATTCGGACCTAGATAAATTTTACCCAAGAATGGACGTTCTCATAAAAACTCAAGGAAAGCAGAGGGACGTCTTAGTCGCAAAGTATCTCAATCAGTACCTGCCAAATAAATTTAAAACAGATAAACAGCGATCATATATAAAGGGCTCGATTTACTCTATCATCTCAGATCAAGTGGGAGATATCGGTTCTGTTTCGAAAGATGACTATGACGCGATGCTCAACCTTGTCATTTCAAGGGTCGGAGATCAGACCACTACATCGAAACAAATCGTTGTTACAACGAAAGAGAAGATTGAAAAAAGATTTCTGGAAGATGCAATCCAGATTTTTAAGAAGACGCTTTCCTTGAAAATAGACACTGGAAAATTGGAAAAGAAATGGGAGCAGTTATTCAAAGATAATTCCTGGATTATATCAAATCTATTTTCACTTCCAGTATTGCTCTTCGCCAATCAAGCTTATGTCGGTGGCAAGGAAGTTTTTAATATCGGCGGTAAGATCACTGATTTTCTATTTAAAAATAGTCTCACCGATAATCTTGCTATTATTGAACTTAAGACACACAAGACAGAGTTGCTATCCAAGAAGCCATATAGGGGTAGTGATGTCTACTCACTATCGGAGGAGCTATCCGGAGCCGTCAATCAAGTTTTAGATCAGAAGCAAAATCTATTAAATGATTTTTATTCATTGAGAAGTAAGACTGGGAAAGCTGACTGGTTCGAGTCCTTTAATTCGCGATGCTTAATCATTGCGGGCACGTTCAAAGACCTTCCGGAAAAAGGCAGAAGAAGTTTTGAGATATTCCGAAACAATTTGCATGGCGTAGAAATCATTACGTTCGACGAGGTTTTGCAGAAAATCGAAGCTTTTGCTTCGCTGATTCGGAAAAAACCTCGGAAGAAAATAGAAAAATTGTGACATCAACAGAATAGTAAATTGCTCATAAACCAAGTCCGTACCTAATGAGCAGTATGATTTGAACGAGAGGTTAGCTATGTTCGATCCCATATTCACTCACGCATCTGCTGATAGAGAAGTTGATGTTTATCTGATCAATGACGAATTGCAGCGACATGCCAATGAAAAAGGTTCGTATGCCGCCTATTCTTACTATTTTGCAATATACCCAAAAATAACAGGGGCAGTACAGATAGACGGCCATTGGACTGCCGCGTGTATTTTTTCACATTTCCTCTTGGTTCTTTGGAAGATTAAATTGCGGGGAGAGGTATCATCGAGTGAATTGCTCGAAATCGCAATTGAACGCATGAAAGTGGCGTTAGAAAAAGATGATCGTGGACCTGAATTCTGGTTTACAAAATCCGTTTCTCATCTGACACCTCAAGAAATCTTGTCCCAATTGAAAGATGGAAGGATCGAATTTTGAGATGATTCGCGTTGCGCCGATATGGTGTTGAGCAACTCAGAATGAACAGTGTCGGGAGAACGGAAAAGTGTAAGGAGAACAGGTAACGTTGGAGTCATAACAAATGCCGAAAAAGACCAAGACTCTTTCAACCCCTCACTCACAGATCCCTTCAGGCTACGGATCTTTCCTTGGCGAGATCAAGGCTCGTATCCGCTCCGCTCAATACGAGGCGTTGAAGGCGGTTAATCAGGAGATGATTGCACTGTATTGGGATATCGGTCGAATGATCCAAATCAAGCTGGAGAAAGAGGCTTGGGGAAAGTCGGTGGTGGCGAACCTTTCTCATGATCTTCAAGAAGAGTTTCCTGGTGTCGCCGGGTTTTCGGCTTCCAACTTGTGGCGCATGCGGGTTTTTCACGGTGAATACGCGGGGCTTGAAAAACTCGCACCACTGGTGCGAGAAATCGGCTGGACGCACAACATGATCATTATGGAGAAGTGCAAAGACCCCCAAGAGCGAGAATTCTACATCCAAATGACCCGAAAGTTCGGATGGTCCAAAAACGTCCTTGCCCTCCAAATTGAAAATCAGGCCTATGAGAAAACTCTTCGCAATCAGACGAACTTTAAAAAGACCCTGCCAGTCAAATACAGAGATCAGGCCAAGCTTGCTGTCAAAGATGAATACACGTTCGACTTCCTCGAACTCGGCGAGGAACACAGCGAGCGCGAGATGGAACGCGCAATCTTGGCAAAGATCGAGCGGTTTCTGAGGGAGATGGGAGGACGATTCGCTTTCCTTGGCAGTCAATATCGTCTTGAGATCAACGGAAATGATTATTTCATCGATCTTCTGCTCTATCATCGCGGACTGAGGTGTCTTTTCGCCGTTGAATTGAAGGTCGGAGACTTTAAGCCCGAGTTTGTCGGTAAAATGCAGTTCTACTTGGCTGCCCTGGATGATCAGGCACGCATGAAGGATGAACATCCTTCCATCGGCATGATTCTCTGCCGGACCAAGGACAGAGCCATCGTCGAGTACGCCCTGCGGGAGAGCAAGAAGCCGATCGGTGTGGCTTCCTATCAAATTGTGAAGCGTCTACCCAAGGCGTTGGCCGGTGAATTGCCGGAACCAAAAGAGATTGAGAAGCTACTGATGGATTTGAATGATGAGCGAAAGAAAATCAGTTGACGGCCTCAGACAAGAAGTAGCGACTCGCTAAAGATCAAAGAAAGTTACCGCTTGTAACCGATTGCCCACCCGCCCCGACAAGGGTAAGCACCGCTCCTTCTTCAGTCGCGTTGCTATCATCACTACCGCACGCGATGGCTTCACTGACGTTCCGCCGCGCTTGCTCCCGTCCGCGAAGCCCCGGCCCGCGCGTTGTTTGATCGGGGGGTTCAAAGGAGGCGCGGGCCTCGTGAAGCCGGGGCGAGTCGCTGGGGAGGGAAGTGCAAGCCGAGTGACCGTGCCGTAGCTTTAGCGAAGGCAGGGGCGCAAGGGTTGCTACGTCCAATGGCAACCACGGCGTTGCAAAAGGCGTGACGGTCCTGAGCCTGTCGAAGGACCGGCGCGGCTTTTGCTGCATCGAGTTGGCGGGGTGTCCAATTGGTTGCGAGCGATCGTGTCCCACGTCGGCAGTTTTCCATTCCATCCAATAAAAATTATTTCCCATCTCCCCGCGCAAGATTTAAATTTTCGCTATAGAAATTGTCGCGATAATATGTTCGAACTTTGTCCCATAAGGGGCACAAATTATTGAAATCAGGGGCCGCCGCCAGATGGGCCCAGGGCAAGTTCTGGGAAAAACTAAGTCTTTTCGCCGCCAGCCGGAAGTTCCAAAGCTCCCTGCGGGATTTATCCGGTCCCTTCGGGACCTTTGGCGTCCCTATCGGGCCGCGAGCCGATTCCGAGTGAAGCAAATGGGATTCTAAATAGGATTTAAAATTTCTCGCCTTCCCATTCGGAAATTCTTGCCTCGACTGCCCAAAGGCGATAGACCTTGGCCGTCATG
>OBEQ011986921.1_pt1 | contig 10647 bp, 6 predicted proteins | sample 1670901 | NCBI WGS metagenome assembly OBEQ01 (sample SAMEA104232315, study PRJEB22302) | groundwater metagenome | biome: forest; feature: aquifer; material: groundwater | place: USA | collected 2011-08-07 | depth 5.4 m | reverse complement strand
CTTGGGGAGCTTGCCGTCTAAGTGCTGCACTTTAACATTGAACCCGGGCATCAACATTCCCACCTTATGCTCCCTGACAGATCCCACATTCCCGCCCCGCCCCATGGCTGCCTCTGGGATTCCAGCGTGGGATTTCCGCCCTTCTCTACGCTGCTACAGCGTGGGACGGGACAATGACTCTGAAGAAGAAGAAATCCTCGGGGCACAAGTTATGCCAAGCGTCCTTTATAAACAGGCCCAGGTTTCAGTGAAATTGTTGAGAGAAATATTTGGTGGGCAGAAGACATTTGAGAACCCCAAAGACCATGAAGTTATTATGCGGCTTATCCGCTATGTCACGAAACCGGGTGATCTAATCCTGGATTCATTTGCGGGAAGTGGAACCACCGGTCATGCCATTTTGCAACTGAACAGCGAAGACAACGCTGGTCGTCGATTCATTTTGGTGGAATTGGATAAGAATATCGCCATGAATATCACCTCAGAACGAGTTCGCCGTATAGCAGAAGGATACACCGATAGCAAAGACAAACAAGTCGCCGGATTGGGCGGCGGATTCCGATTTTGTGAACTTGGTGAACCGCTATTTGATGAACAGGGCAAAATTCGTGAAACAGTTCGGTTTGCCGATCTTGCCCGGCATGTCTATTTCACGGAAACCGGAGAGCCATTGCCTCGGGAAAGGGTTCCCAATACCCCTTTACTTGGAGTTAGCCGGGGCGTGGGAATTTATTTACTGTACAATGGCATTCTCGGCGACAAATCCGCAAATGGCGGAAACATCCTCACTCGGGCCGTACTATCTCAGTTACCGTCGTTTGACGGGCAAAAGGTGATCAATTGCGCCGGTTGCTTACTTGGCCGTGATCGACTTCAATCCGAGCGGATCGTAATCCGCCAAACGCCCTACGAGATCAAGGTATCATGATTACCCTCAAAGATTACCAAGAGCGAATTCTGGAATCCCTGCGTGATTTCTTCCGGGACTCCTCCAAGGACGGCCACCCGGAAACGGCCTTTCAAAATATCCAAGTCCGAAACAGCCGAAGACCCATGCCCTATTTGCCGGTAAGAGCCACGGGGCTGTCGGCTGGAATGCCCTATATCTGTTTACGTGTGCCCACAGGTGGGGGCAAGACCTTGCTTGCCTGCTATGCTGCCGGATTGGCCAAAGACGAACTCCTCCATGCCGACCGGGCCGTGGTGCTCTGGCTGGTGCCAAGCAATACAATCCTGGACCAGACGGCGAATGCCCTACGGGATTCCCGGCATCCTTACCGAAGAGCCTTGGAATTGGCTTGCGGCCCCGTCGAGGTCTTGACCATCGAAGAGGCCCTGCGTTTGTCCAGGGCAACCGTCGATGGCCAAACCGTGGTCATTGTCGCAACCATTCAATCCTTCAGAGTTGAGGATACGACGGGCCGCAAAGTCTATGACCAGAATACGGCCTTTTCCGAACACCTTCTAAACGTTCCAGCAAACCGACTACCTGACTTGATACCCGGACCGGACGGTAAGCCTCGGCCATCCTTGGTCAACATGCTTCGGTTGCGCCGTCCCATTGTCATTGTGGATGAAGCGCACAATGCCCGCACCTCCCTTTCCTTCTCAACCCTGGGTCAAATCCTACCCTCTTGCATCATTGAGTTTACCGCTACTCCGGATCGGACTGAATCACCATCCAATGTTCTACACCATGTTTCCGCTTCCGAGTTGAAGGCTGCGAATATGGTGAAATTGCCGCTGCGAGTCATTACCCGGCATTCTTCCCAACAGGATCAACTCATCGCTGAAGCGGTAACCCTTCGGAATGACCTGCAAAAGTTAGCCGAAGCAGAGGGGCAGGCAACGGGAGAATACCTCCGTCCCATCCTGCTATTCCAAGCCGAAAAAGTGGACGCATGTGAACCCTTACGGAGTCGCCTGATATCGGAATTCGGAATCGCCAAGGACGAGATCCGGATATCTGTCGGAACCCTGGATGAGTTAAAAGGGGTGGACAATATCGGCACTCCCAAGAGCCCGATTCGATACATCATTACTGTCAAGAAATTGACCGAAGGATGGGATTGCCCTTTCGCCTATGTTCTATGCATCCTTCGGGAATCCAGGTCTGCTAACGCCATTGAACAGATGGTCGGTCGAATATTACGGCTCCCCAACGCCAAGTCAAAGCAACACCCGGATTTAAATTGCGGTTACGTTTTTTCAATCTCCCCATCGGTCGGGGAGGTCCTTGCCGAATTGAGGGACGCTCTGGTCAGCAATGGCTTCACTACGGCTGAGGCGGAACGGATCATCATTCCCGTACAAGGGACATTGGCCTTGGGAGCATCACCCAAAACCCTTTGCTTGCCGCCCACAGAAATGAATGCCACCACCTCCAAAGCCGGTGCGATATCCCTAGCCGGAAAAGTCCATATCGACGTGGCCAAAGGTGAAATCACCGTCCTCGGCCCATTAACTGAAGCGGAAACGGAAACGCTCTCCAATTGCGTGACCACGCCTGAAGCCAAAGCAAAAGTCCTAAAGACGGTTACCATGGTCCGGGAGGCGGAAATAGCCTTTGGCGGAACCGGGAAACCTCGACCACCTTCACCGTATGAAAAGGGTCAGGTATTTGCCGTACCCTTGCTATGCATACCCGAAAACGGCCAACTCTTCGAATTCGAAATCACTTTCCTGCTTGAACAGCCGTGGAAACTTGGTGATAAGGACGCCACCCTTTCACTGCAATACAATCCCACGGTCCGTCCCTTGGGTCAAATGGGCAAAGTCGATATTGGAGTCAAGGGCGAAGTGGAAACCGGATTCGTCCAAGAGGTTGCCGGGGAGGATTTCATCACGACCTTGCACCAACAAACCTTGGCAATAACCAGCAATTCGGATTGGAGTATCGAAGAATTACTGAGGTGGCTGGATCACCATATCGATCACCAGGACATTCCCTATGGTGAATCGGGCGCTTTCCTTGGCAAGGTGGTTCGTGGGCTGATGGCGAAATACGACCTGCCTAATGTGAACATGCTTGTCCTGGATCGGTTTCGGCTTAAAGATGAAGTTGAGGCCCGGATCAATGAGCACCGGGAGACCGAAAGAAAGGCGGCATTTCAGACCTTTCTACTTCCGGATTCGATTCTATCCGTCACCGACCAAAAGACTCATGATTTCCGGGCCATGGGATATGAGCCGGGTTATTGGTATGAGGGGGCGTTTCAATTCAAGAAGCACTACTTCGGAACCCGACCTGGGGAGCTTGTAGATAAAACCTCGACCGGAGCCCTGACGGAAGAGTTCAAGTGCGCCCAATACATTGACGCCATGCCCGAGGTCAATTGCTGGATCCGTAACTTGGTTCGGAAACAAACATCCTTCCGGTTGCAAACCTCCAAGGATTGGTTTTACCCCGACTTCGTTTGCCTGCTCAACGATGGGCGGATCATGGTGGTGGAGTACAAGGGCAAGCACCTATACGCCGAAGCTGATGAGAAAAGGGCCGTTGGGGCGGTTTGGGAATCCCGAAGCCAAGGCAAGTGCCTATTCGTTATGCCTACGGATGAAGATTTCCAAGTTATTCGGACCAAAACAGGTCAGGGTTAGAGTGTATTCGCCCCTTTCAATGGTTGAGTAGCGCCAAATTCGGTACAGTAATCAGAACGGCACCATTCGATTAATCGAAGGTAAATCGTTTCAGCGTACACTTTGTGCGAACGTTTTGTTGGTTCTCTGCCACGGAGGTCTCCGAATGGGTTATTTTTTAATTCGCTAAAACTATTCTCAAATCGTTCCCGTTCACCTGGAGATCCAATGAAACTTACCGAGGTGTCCATTGAGAATTTCCGTTCGATTGAGCGTCAAAAGATTTCAATCGATCCCTTCACTTGCTTCGTAGGACCAAATGGTTCAGGAAAATCCAACGTCCTTGCCGCATTGAATATATTTTTCCGAAACACACAGTCATCACCAACAAACGTGGTCATTCTTTGCGAAGAGGACTTTCACAAAAAGAATATCCTTGCGCCGGTAAAAATTACGGTGACATTTTCAGACTTGTCGGACGCCGAGCAGGAAGAGTTCAAAGCCTATTTCCGCCAAGGTAGCCTTATCGTATCCGCAACGGCGGTTTGGAATCCGGTGGATCGAACTGCGGAAGTCAAGCAGTATGGCGCTCGATTGGTAATGGAGCAATTTTCGCCCTATTTTAAAGCCTTGGAAAATGATGCGAAGGCACCCGAATTAAAATCGGTTTACGCCACAATACTGAAATCATTTCCACAACTTCCGGCAGCATCAACCAAGGATGCAATGACAACGGCTCTTCGTGAATTCGAAGAAAAAAACCTCGAACTTTGCGTGCTCAAAGACTCGGAGACTCAATTTTATGGATGGACGAAAGGTTCAAATCGACTGGAGAAATACGTCCAATGGGTTTATGTTCCGGCAGTAAAAGACGCCGCCACGGAACAGCAAGAAGAGAGACGCTCCGCCCTTGGAATACTATTGGAACGAACAATTCGGTCGAAAATAAATTTCGATGAATCGCTCAAAGATTTAAAAACGGAACTTGCCAAAAAATATGGTGATATTCTGGACCGGGAGAATGCAGCACTCACCGGAATTTCTGAATCCCTTCAATTAAGGTTACAGAATTGGACCCACACCGGCACGTCTCTAAAGCTCAATTGGCATTATGATGACGCCAAATCAATCATGGTCAATCCACCGTTTGCTAAGGTAGCCGTTGGAGAAGATAGTTTTATCGGGGAGATTTCAAGATTAGGTCATGGCCTTCAAAGGGCATTTCTCCTCAGCCTTCTTCAGGAACTCGCTCATACCAATCCAGAAACCGAGGGGCCGAAGCTCATACTTGGCTTTGAGGAGCCGGAATTATTCCAGCACCCGCCCCAGGCCCGGCACGTTGCAAAGGTACTTGAGGAACTAACTCATGGAACCAGCCAAGTGCTCATAACGACTCACAGCCCATTATTCATATCGAGCAAGGGTTTTGAAAATGTGCGGATGTTTAAAAAGGGCATATCTGGTTCGACCACCGTTACTCAGACAACTTATGAAAAGGTTGCAAAGATCCTCGCCGATGCCCTTTGCAAAGATCCAATTCATCCTGCGAGCATGATGGCTAAGATTGAACAAATCATGCAGCCGACCCAAAATGAAATGTATTTCACGGGTCTTCCAGTCTTTGTCGAAGGGACCGAGGATATTGCCTTTATTTCTTCTTACCTCGTAGCAGCAAATAAATGGTCGGAATTCAGAAGGCTTGGGTGTCACTTTATTATTGGAGGTGGGAAAACAAATTTGAGCCGACTCGTAGCCATAGCCCTTTCACTTCAGATGCCATTTTACCTTGTGTTCGATTCGGACGGAGATAACAAGGACAAAAAAATCCAAAACGAAAGGGACAACAAGTGTTTACTTACTTTGATCGGTAAGCCAGACGAAAGCCCATTCCCAATTTCAAATAATCATTTGGAGAACTGCACAATTTGGGCAACTAAGATGGGCGAGGAAGCTGCGAAATCCTATGGAAAGCAAGAGTGGGCCACCGCTTTAGATCAGGTTAAAAGGGAGAAAAACTTTCTCCAAGATGTTACCGATAAAAACGTTCTGCTAATTTCCGGCACGGTTGAGAAACTGCATGGAAATGGAAGGGACTGTAAAATCCTCGCTAGAACATCCGATGATATATTGAAGGGTGCGAAGGCAGCCGCATCCCGATAATCATTGAACACGAGAAAATAAACGGATCGAATATTCCGCAGGTGGCGTCCAACGGATATGATTAAGACCATACCCGTATTCACTCCACTTCAAAATAATCCGAATCTAATTTTTTGATTTCGAAAGTCCCATGCAAGGACACGCCAACGTTGCTCTCAATCATCAACTCAGTCAACTGGTCGCCATCAATGAGGATGATCTTGGGATCGATGGAGCCCACGAACTCATAGGCAGATTTCGGGAATTCAGATGTAGTTATGAAGACGCCCTTCTTGGCTTTCTTCTGTAATAGTGAACCCGCAAAATCCCGAATTTCCTTCACCGGGACGGTTCCTTCCCACCGCTTAGCTTGGAGATAAATCTGATCCAGTCCAAGCTTGTCTTCCTTGATAATTCCGTCAATCCCGCCATCACCGGATTTTCCAATTGCCTGACCAGCATCCTTTCGTGAGCCGCCATAACCCATTTTGACCAAGAGGTCTACCACCAGGTTTTCAAAGAATCGAGGCGAAGAGCTTTTGATGGTTTGGAGCAGATCTCGTTTCAAGTCAGTCTTCAGCTTCAGGTAGCCATACTCGATCATGTCCTCGGGTGTCGAGGTTTCCGTAACCTCTTCAGTTGAAACTGGCTCTGATTTTTCAACTGACCTCGACGAATTCAGAGTACCCTTGAACTTTCTGTAGTCTTCAAACTGGTCGAGCATCTTCGTACTCAAGTCCGTTGGGTTCGATTGCAGGAAAGTTTTCCCCTGATCTGTGATTTGGAGGTATCCCCTTCGCTCAGCCCGGATCAATCCGGCTTTGACCAGATAGAACCTTGACCATCCGACACGATTGTCGATCACGCACTGCTTGCCACTGGGAAGTAATTCGTTCTTCTCCTCCTCAGTCAATCCGAATTGGTTGGAGATGGTCTCGACCAAATTGCTGAATTTGTAAACCTTGCCATCCGAAATGGATTTTAAGAGGGGGAGCATTATTTTTTCGTAGTTGGGAATCATGAAAAACTTGCCCTTTTGGATTGCTTCGTCAATTGGAATGTCGATACAGCTTTTGGTGCGTCAGACTGCCGCTGGTCATCTCAAGTAAGGACTTTTCTCAATGATCATACGCTCCAATATCCGTGGCCTTACCGGCCGACCTGGGCTTTCCTGTGATGTCTTTCTCCATTCCTTCGATGGCGACACCAGCATCAATGCCGGGGCTATTTGACGCTATGTTCAGCCCGTCATCAGACGTGAATAAGATCTTGTCCTTGCCTTCCAAACCGAATTTCTCTTTCTCAATCAGAAGCTTGGGATCTTTATCCTTGGTTTTCACGAAAGTTTCCTGGACCAAAAGGGTGTCCTGGATGCGCACGCCCCTGGATTTGGTGGCGGTTCCCCCTTTGACGATGCAATTGTTCATTTTGAGAATGACGGAATTATTTTTTGTGATCTGGGGCACCCATATCTCGGACTCATTGGAATCCCTAGAACCATTCCAACCGTTTTTCCAGAAGATCGAGTTGCTGATAATCGTATTCGAAATCACATTCTGCTCCGCTGCCACCATGCTTAAAGCGCTACCAGTCGGCGCACTGTTCATGTAGAAGGTGGAATTGGATATCCGGGCTTCTTCCACAGCCTGAAAAAGGACGCCTCCAGCCCAACGGTCCGATTCATTCTGATAGAACAAACTATTGGAAATGCTGATCGCTCCACGGACGGCATTGATCCCGCCACCATTGGAACCCGTGTTCCCTTGGAAGAGGCAATCGTGGATATCGGCTATCGCATCCGAAACCATCAGGGCACCGCTACCGTACCTGGATTTGTTGCCCTTGAATACGCATCTGGACACCTCGATATCCCCAGGTGCCGAAAGCCCTCCGGCGGCGTCGCCCCGTTGATATCCTCCGGTGATGAAAAATCCATCGATAAGATTGTCGCCCTCCGCCCAAACGACGGAGTTCACGTTGTCCGAATCATTTCCGGACTTCCCGATATCGCCGCTCAAGATTGTCAGGTTCACGTTGGGTTTGGCTTGGAACAAGTAGGTCTCATTTCCGGCGAAGCCACCATGCAGAATCACGCCGATACCCAGATTGAAGGTGGACCCGACCGAATCGGAGTTACTTCCAGGTTTATATGTTCCGGCTGCGACCCACAATTCCCAGCCCCTGCGCTTTTCCAACGCCACCCCCAGATCGGTGAAGGCGTTTTTCCAGGAGGATCCATCTCCGTTACCCTTGGCCTTGGAATCCACAAAGACAATGTCCTGAAAGGAGGCGGGCTTTCGTCTGCCCACTGAACCGATCAAGGTCGCTTCAGTAGAGGTGGCAATCAGGACGACTAAAGCCAAAAGAAGAATCCTGGATGGGTTCACTTAATGCTCGCTGGGATAATTTTCTTTTTACCGAGGGCATTCCAATGGCCGGATTTCGAGCCGCTCTGGAAAAGAGGTGTTCCGGATTTTGTTTCCTCAAGGGAGCGGGCGTTCGGATTAATGGACCGCACCAGGACAGCCGCAGGGGTTCGGTTTGCATCCAAGGGGACCTTCAGGGTTGCGCCTGGAGGAATAGCGTAGGTGACCTCCAGGAAGCTTGCAGCAGGGGCCGTCCCGGTTGATGTAAAGGTAATTTCAACAGGGGAGGATTGTCCTGGCCGGACCAGGTAGGGTGCTGTGACCGTTGTCTTGAGCTTGAAGGCGGGATCGCCTGTAACGGCAAGGGAGGAGATGACCACGCCCTGGTTGCCAGATATATGGCGTAGTTGGAATTGCTTGGTAAGGGACTGGCTTGCGAGGATTATCCCCATGTTGAAGTTCGTATCAGCGGGAGCAAGCTTTCCAGCGACCAAGGGATCGCCGGTAACGGGTTGATTTCCGTTCATGAAGAACGCTTCCATGCTTCTCGTTTGCGGTCCGCCTCCAGTTCCACCGGAACCGGAAGCCACATAGAAGCCCGAATTGTTGATGAATCCGCCCGTAACTTGCCTGGCAAAGTTCATGTTCGCAAGGGGTCGCCAAGAATTGGTCGTCGTGTTAAACGCACGTACCGAATCATACGCTCCTTTGGTGTACACGGGTGGATTGCTTCCTCCAGCATAGACAATTTCAGCGCCTAGAGGCACCACAATGCCGCCGCTACGTGGAGACTTCAAATCACTTGTGGTGGGAAGAGTGGACCAGGACTTGGCTTCGATATCGTATACATCAACCTTTTCCAAGCTATCGAAAAGCCCGGCGTGTCCAGAACGGCGGCCACCCAAAGCGTAGATCTTTCCATTCATTGTCGCAGCCTGGAAATGATCCCGAGGATGAGGGGAATCCAGCAGAGGGGTCCAGGTATTTGAAGTTGGATCAAATTCATCGAGAAATTTCACACTGAAGTCCTCGTGCCCTAGCGTGTTGCCATTGACGACATAAAACTTCCCATTGCTTTCCACAACACCAGCCGAACCTCTCCTGCGAGCCAGCGGAATGGTCATACCTTTGACCCAGGTATCTGACAGGGGATCGTAGATCGATACCTCAGTGGCCGGAGGTTCCTTGGGGTATCCATGGCCGGGGCTTTCCTTGAACGCACAGATGATGTAAATCAAACCGGCACTGGAAACGGCCTGGAAGTGGTTCAAGGTATCCTTAGTGACCTTCAGGTTCTTCCACGTGTTCGTTTGCGGATTGTACTCTTGGACTGGGTCAGCCCTCCTGCCCCCCAGCAGGTAGAATTTCCCGCCTGCTTGGGAAAAGGAACACTCTTCCCGGGCAAGCAAATTCGATATCCCGGGATTGTCGGTCGGATCTGGGTTGGACAATACCGTCCATTGCCCGGATTGCGCATGCGACAGGGACAAAAAAAGCGACAAGGTTGCGGTTGTCTTCGCCAATACTCGAATGGCCATATTCATCCTTACTCCACGCTAATTTATCCCCACACATTTTTTCACCGATGTCATTGCAGCCAAGGCTTTCAGGGATCGAAGGAAACCTTGATCACCGTGATATTGCCGTCATGTGACACGTCTCTGTACGCCACATAAGGGACACCGACGCTGCTTAACCCCAGGGAGGGCGTTTCCGCTGCGCCATCCGTGATTCCAGCGCCTCCGACAGCTTCCCAAGCCGTCCCTGTCCAACGCATCACAGTCAGCTTCCCGCTGTTAGCGCCGTCGCCGAAAGCAACATAGGGAACCCCGGCATGGCTGATCTTGAGGGAGGGCGCTCCGATCTCACCTACTGAGAATCCGGCTTTGCCCACGGACTCCCAGGCCGAGCCGTTCCACTTCATCACTGAAGCCTTGCGGCCATTGGCCAGATCTATAAATGCAAGATATGGGATTCCGCCATCCGTCAGTGCTAAGTTGGGAAAATCCACTGCGCCCGCTGTTAGGCCTGCTTTGCCGACATTCGTCCAAGTCGTGCCATTCAATTTCACCACGGAGGCCTTGTTGGCCAGGGAGCCATCGCCAAAGGAGAGGATGGGCGTGCCATTGCCGTCGATTGCCAGCGAAGGTGGGAAAATCCCTCCCGTTCCGATAGAAGAATCACCCACGGAAGTCCACATGCTGCTATTCCACCGCATGACTGAAGTCTTTCCTTCGCTGTTAACGAAAGCGACGTAGGGCTCGCCGGTATTGCTGATCACCATGGAGGGAGTAGCGAGAGCTTCTGGAGAAACCTTCCGTCCGCCAATGTACCCCCAGGAAACGCCGTCCCAGCGCATGACCGTAATTCCGTCGTCGTGGTAAGCGACGTAGGGCACTCCCGAATTGCTTAAGGAAAGGGAGATGTTCTCAGCGTAATACCCGCCCGGGTTCAATGTTAAAGTGCAGCACTTAGACGGCAAGCTCCCCAAGGAGCTAGTCTGTGCGCATGAAAAAAGGGTATCTGCATTTGGCTCCCGAGGAACGTGAAAGAATCAACCTTT
>OBEQ011372293.1_pt1 | contig 10648 bp, 13 predicted proteins | sample 1670901 | NCBI WGS metagenome assembly OBEQ01 (sample SAMEA104232315, study PRJEB22302) | groundwater metagenome | biome: forest; feature: aquifer; material: groundwater | place: USA | collected 2011-08-07 | depth 5.4 m | reverse complement strand
GCGGCCGGCCTCGCTGGTCGAGCATCGGCGGGTGCTGCGCGCGCGCCTGTGGTTCAGTGCGCCGCAGAACCAGATCGTGCTGCGCCGGTCCCTGCTCGAGCTGCCCCTGCGCGAGGCCGATCCATCGCTGGCGGCGGTGCTCGACCGCTGCGTCGCGCACGCGCTCGAGCGCCTGCCGCCCATCTCCGGCGTCGTACTCTGTCGCGAGCTCATCGCCAGCCAGATCGGCGCCGGCATCCGGCCACGCGTGAGCTACATCGCGCGCGAGCTGGCGCTCAGCCCGCGCAGCCTGCAGCGAGTGCTGGGCGATAGCGGCCTCACCTTCCGCGACGTCGTCGACGACGTGCGGAAGCAGCTGGCCCTGGCCTGGGCCAGCAATAGCAGCGAACAGGCGGCGCAGATCGCCTACCGCCTCGGCTACGCCGACGCGAGCGCCTTCCACCACGCCTTCCGGCGCTGGACCGGGCACACCGTGAGCGAGCTGCGTCGACGCGGCACGCGCGCCGGGTCGTGAACCGCGAAGCGGTCGCGACCTCCCGGGTCGCCAGGAGGTCGAGCCTGGCGTGTGCGCACAGGAATCTGGCGCGTCGCCGCACTGCCCGCAGCGCGGACGTGGACTTTCATGACGCGGTGACCGCGCCACTCGTCATCGCCGCGACCGTTCAGCAGATCAAGAGCATGGTACTGGTCATGCGCCTGTGTTCCGTCGAGCTCCGGGAGCCCTACGGCGAGGTCGCGCGCGACGTCTTCGGTGATCTCGAGCACGCGCTCGAACGCCTGGTCGCGGTGTCCAGTCGGGCAGCGCGATCCGCCAGCGCAGCCTCCGGGCCGGAGGTCGCCGCGTCCGGGTGCTACGACCTCACCCAGTTCGTGCGCGGGGCGAGCCGACGCTATGCACGCTTGTTCGAGCCCGACATCACGTTCCACCTGGAGCTGCCCGAGCAGGCCGCGCCGGTGGACTTCCCGGCCAGGCTGCTCGAGCGCATCGTCCTCGACCTGCTCATGCGCGCGCGTGACGTGTCCCCGCCGAGCAGCCTGGTCGCGCTGCGCGTCGAGCGCGGCGACGACTTCGCACGCGTCAGCGTGAGCGACGCCGGGAGCTCGGGCGAGGAGCCAGGGGTGGACCTGATGGCCTTCTGGACCAAGGTCCTCGGCCTCGGCAACGTGACGTTGCAGAGTCGGCCCGGGCAGGGCTCGAGCTTCAGCATCACGCTGCCGCTCCTGGCTCAGGCCGACTGACGGCGCGCCAGGCGCCGGCGCAGCTCGCTGACCGTGTGCCCGGTCCACCGCCGGAAGGCATGATGAAAGGCGCTCGCGTCGGCGTAGCCGAGGCGATAAGCGATCTGCGCCGCGTGCTCGCTCGTGGTCGTGGCCCAGGCGATGGCCAGCTCCTTGCGCACGTCGTCGACGACGTCGCGAAAACTGACCTGGTGCTGGCGCAGGGCGCGCTGCAGGCTGCGGGGGCTGACCCCGAGCTCGCGCGCGATGTAGGTGACGCGCGGCGTCTCGCCGGCGGCGATCTGCGTGGCGATCAGCTCGTGGCACAGGCGCAGGCCGTCGGACGCGGGAGGCAGCCGCTCGAGCGCGAGCGCCGCGCAGCGATCGAGCACCTCGACGAGCACGCGGTCGGCCTCGCGCAGGGGCAGCGCCAGCGTGGCCGGGGTCAGGACGATCTGGTTCTGCAGGGCGCCGAAGCGCACGGGCGCGCGCAGCACCCGTCGGTGCTCGACCAGCGAGGCCGGCTCGGCGTGCTGGAAGGCGACCTCGAGCGGCACGATCTCGACGCCCGTGGCGCCGCGCGCCAGGGTCAGCAGCACCGCCGCCAAGGCTTCCTGGAAGTGGCGCGGCCCGCCCGTGGGCAGACCTGCCAGGCGCGCCGACAGCGTCACCGCGCCCGCTGCCGTGACCAGGCCCAGACGCGCGCGGTCGTGCAGCAGGCGCTGGTAGCGGACCAGGCGCTCGAGCGCTTCACCGAGGGTGGCGCTGGCGCGACCCAGGTATTCGAGCAGCCCGAAGCCGCCGCGCTCGTGCCAGGCGCCCACGTGCAGGCCAAAGTCGTCGTCGCCGACCAGAGCAGGCGCCAGCTCCCAGGCGCGCAGGAGCGCGTCGAAGGGAATGCGTGCGTCGAGGCGCTCCAGCACCGAGGCGGACACGCCGATGCGGCGCAGCAGGCTCGCGCGCTTGCCGCCCGCGCGCACGAACGCGTCGAGCAGCACGCGCAACGACAGCACCGACGAGGTCGACGAGGCCAGCCGGGTGAGTGCGCCTTCCTCCATTTCTCCAGGTCTCGCAAGCCATGTGCCAGCGACGGCCCGGGCCGCGGGCGGGCAAAGCGCGCAGGGCCTGCCGACGGTCCGTGGCGGGAGCGCAAGAAGTGCGCGCATCGCACCGCCGGAGGGGCGTCAGGGCTGGTACGCCGCCTGCTCTTCCGGAAGCCATGAAGACTGCCTTGCAGATCACCTTCCGCCAGATGGACTCCAGCCCCAGCATCGAGGCCGCGGTGGCCGAAGAGGTCGAACGCCTCGAGCGTCTGCACCCTCGCTTGAGCGCCTGCGAAGTGATGATCGAGGCGCCCCATCGCCACCAGCGCCAGGGCCGACACTTCCACGTCCGGGTGCAGCTCGCTGCGGCGGGCGCCCAAGTGGTCGCCAGCCGCGACCCCGGCCTGGACGCCGGTCACGAGGACGTCTACGTGGCCGTGCGCGACGCCTTCCGCGCCGCTCGCCGCGAGCTGGACACGCTGGCCGGGCACTTGCATGAACGCCGGGCATGACGCTACCGCTTCCGGGTGACCTGGAGCGTTTCCTGCGCTCGCGCCTGCCGCACCACCGCCTGGCCGAAGTGCAGCCATTGCGCGCGGACGCTGGTGCCGCCGGCATCGCGACCGAAAAGGGCAGCGGCAGCGGCATCCCGCTGCGCCTGGGCCTGGTCGACGAGGACACCGGCGAGCGGCGGGACCTGGTGCTGCACTTCGCCGCGGCCAACGACTTCGGCCACGACCGGCGCGCCGATCGCGCCGACGAGATGCTGCTCGCCTACGACACCTTCCCCGCCATCCCACACCAGGCCCCCGCGCTCGATGTGGGCGTGGTCGACGTTCACGGCCGGCTGTGCTCGCTGCGCGACGCGGGCGAGTTCTGGCTACTCACCGACTGGGCGCCGGGACGGGTATACGCCGAGGACCTGCGCCGCATCGCGACGACGGGCGAGGCCTCGCCCGCCGACGTCGCGCGCGCGCAGGCGCTGGCGCGCTGCCTGGTGGAGCTGCACATCAAGGTCGACAACGATCCGGCGGTCTATGCGCGCGCCATCCGCGACCTGGTCGGGCACGGCGAGGGCATCTTCGGCATCGTCGACGGCTACCCGGCCGACGTCGCGGGCGCGCCGGGCGCGCGTCTGCAAGCGATCGAGGCCCGCTGCGTCGAGTGGCGCTGGCGGCTCAAGCATCGCCACCACCGGCTCGCGCGCACGCACGGCGACTTCCATCCCTTCAACGTCGTGCTCGGCGACGACGACGCCATCACGCTGCTCGACGCCAGCCGCGGCGGCCGCGGCGACCCGGCGGACGACGCCACCTGCATGGCCATCAACTACGTGTTCTTTGCGCTGCAGCAGGAACGACGCGCGTGGCCGCGCGGCATGGGCCTGCTGTGGCGAGCCTTCTGGGCCACCTACCTGGACGGAACCGGCGACACCGAGCTGGGCGAGGTCGCGGCGCCCTTCTTCGCCTGGCGTGCGCTCGTGCTGTGCAACCCGCGCTGGTACCCCGAGGTGGCGGCCGATGCGCGCGAGCGCCTGCTCGGCCTGATCGAGCGCCTGCTGGTCGGGCCGCGCTTCGCGCCCGAGCTGGCCGAGGAGCTGTTCGCGTGAGCCGCGCCGGTGCCGGCGTGGTGGTGTGGGTGACCGGGCTGCCCGCGGCGGGCAAGTCGACCCTGGCGCTGCGCGTCCACGAGACCCTGCGCGCGGCTGGTCAGGCGTGCGTGCTGCTCGATGGTGACGAGGTACGCGGCTGCCTCGTGCCCACGCCCGGCTACGACGAGGTCGCGCGCAGCGACTTCTACGAGTCCCTGGCCCGCCTGGCCGCGCTACTGGCGCGGCAAGGTCTCGTCGTGCTGGTGGCCGCGACCGCCCACCGCGCCATCTTCCGGCAGCGCGCGCGCCTGCTCGCGCCACGCTTCGTCGAAGTGCTGGTGCAGACCCCGGCGGCGCGCTGCGCCGAGCGTGACCCGCGCCAGCTCTGGGCCCGTGCTCGCCGCGGTGAGCTGACCGCGCTGCCCGGGGCCGGAGTGGCGTACGAGCCGCCCGAGGCGCCCGCGATCATCGCGGCGGGCGGGCTCGACGACGCGGCGTGCGCGGCGATCGTGGCGGAGGTGTCGAGGGTCGAGACGGCAGGCATGCGGGTTGCTTCCACCTGACGCATGCACAACTCTTCACCCCGGCTGATCGTGCTCACCGGCGGACCGGGCGCCGGCAAGACCGCGGTGCTCGAGGTGGTCAAGCGCCACCTGTGCGCCCACGTGACCGTGCTGCCCGAGGCGGCGACCATCCTGTGGACGGGCGGCTTCCCGCGCCGCGCGACCGTCGGCGCACGCATGGCGGCGCAGCGCGCGATCGCGCGCGTGCAGCGCGAGCTGGAGGAGGTCGCCCTCGACGAGCGCACGACCGAGGTCGTGCTCTGCGATCGCGGCACCGTCGACGGGCAGGCCTACTGGCCGGGCGACCCGGAGGCGCTCTGGGCGCAGCTCGGCACCACGCGCGAGGCCGAGCTGGCCCGCTATGCCGCGGTCATCCACCTGCGCACGCCCTCGCGCGAGCAGGGCTACAACCACTCCAACCCGGCGCGCACCGAATCCGCGCTGCAGGCCGCCGAGGTGGACGCGCGCCTGGTGAAGGCCTGGGGCGGCCACCCGCGCCGCTTCTTCGTCGAGAGCCAGGTCGACTTCATGGAGAAGCTGCGCCTGGCCGTGCAGCTCATCCGCGCCGAGCTGCTCGCCAGCTGCGCGCCCGTGGCGGCCTGAGCGGAGGAACCCTTGTCGGGACCAGAAGCCCGTCTCGGCTGGCGGTCGTCGATCGCGACCGCGCTCGGCGTCGTGCTGTCCGGTCCGCTCGCGCTGCTGGTGATCGCGCGCGTCGCGCCGCAGCCGCCCTGGCAGGACGCGGCGGTGTTCGTCAACCACTACCATCCGGTGCAGGCCTTGCCGTACGCGCTCGGGCTGCTCCTCGTCGGTGGCTGCGTCGGCATGGTCGTGGCGGCGAGTCGACGTCTGGCGCGTCGCGCGCCCGTGCGTGCGGCGCTGGCCACGGTCGCGGTGACGGTGTTCGCCAGCCTGATCGCGTTGAACTACATCGTGCAGACCACCTTCGTGCCGGCGCTCGTCAGCGACGCGCGCACGGGCGCCGACGTCGTGCTCGCCGCCGTGACCATGGCCAACCCGCGCTCGCTCGGCTGGTCGCTCGAGATGTGGGGCTACGCCGTTCTGGGCGTGGCCACCTGGCTGATCGCACCAGCGCTGCGCGACCTGCCACGCGGGCGCGTGATCGCGACGCTGCTGGTCGCCAACGGCGTGATCAGTCTGGTCGGCGGCGTGCTGGCTGCGGTGCGCCTGTCGTTCATCGCCTCGCCGTCAGGCTTCGCCCTGTTCCTGCTCTGGAACGCGCTCATGCTGGTGATGTCCGTACTGTCGGCGCTGGCCTGGCGCCACGCGTCGATCTGAGCGGCGCGACGTCTGCGTCGTTCGACCGGTCACGACGCAAGTTCTGCGCGCTGCGAGCGCGCGCGCCCGGCCCGGCGCGGGCACGCGAGATGCAGAAGCATGGTGCATGCGTACACCCACGCTGGTCCGCCTCGCCCTCGGGTTGCTGCTCGCCTTCGCCGCGCTCAATGCCTTCGGCGGCGGCTACTACGCCATGTCGGGCGCGGAGGGCGTGCCTACCGAATGGCTCGCCGGCAGCCCCTTCCACGACTACTACGTGCCCGGGCTGTTCCTCTTCTTCGTCGTCGGCGGCGCGTTCGGCGTGGCCGCGGTCGCGGTGCTGACCGGGATACCCGCGGCGCGCGCGGCGGCCATGCTGGCCGGCGCCATCGTGCTCGCCTGGCTGGCGGTCCAGCTTTCGATCATCGGCTACGTGTCATGGATGCAGCCGGTCACGGCAATCGGCGGCGTCCTGGTCCTCTTGCTCGCGTGGAAGTTGCCGGCGTCGACCCGAGGAGGTGAAGCGTGAGCCAGAGTCATGAGCTGCATTGTTACGACTACGTGAACCATCCTTTCCCCGCGGTGCGCGAGGCGCTGCGCGCCGACGCGCGCGGGCTGTTCGCGCGCGCCACCAACGCCGCCGCGGCACGCGCCGACGTGCTGGCCGCGCAGCTGCGCGTGCGCCTGGGCGCGCTCGCGCTCGCCGCCGACGTCGACATCCACGCCGTCTCGCTCGACGAGACGACCTCGCCCTTCGGCGCGCCCGCGCTGCGCCTCGGCTTCGAGTGGAGCGCGGTGCGGAGCCCGGGCCTGTTCCCGGCCATGCAGGCCGCGCTCCTGGTGTACGCGCTGTCGCCCTACGAGACCCAGCTCGACTTCCTCGGTCACTACGATCCGCCTCTGGGACGGTTCGGCGACGCCATCGACGCGCTCATCGGGCGACGCATCGCCGAGGCGTGCGTGCTGCGCTTCGTGCAGGAGGTCGCCGGGCAGCTGCGCCACGAGCTCAGCCTCGAGGCCCGATGCGAGTAGCGCACACGCGCCGCTGGACGCGCCGGCACGAGCTGCGCTTCGAGGGCATCGCCGAGTCGCGCGCGCGCATCTGGCCGCGTCGGGGCGAGCACGCGCATGCCGCCGCGGCCGCGCCCTACTGCGGCTCGGTGGCCTGCCCGCGCACCGGCTCGGTACAGACTCTCGACGAGTGTCTGCACTGCGCCCACTTCGTCAACCTGCGTCCCGACGCCGACCGCAAGTGGGCCACGATGCGCTGCCTGTGCTGCGACGACGATCCGATCGCGGGCCGCGTTCCCGCCGACGCGCTCGAGCACGTGGTGGGACCCGAGACACCAGTTGCGGCTGCGCGCCTGCTGACCTGGGTGCGCGGCGCGGCCATGCTGGTGGTGGCGCGCAACGAGCTCGTCGTGGGTGTGGTCTACGCGCACCAGCTCCAGGATGTCGAAGGTCAAGTGGGCGAGCTCATGGTCGAGAATCCGTGGTCGATCACGCCCGCGGCCACCCTGGGCGACGCGGTCCAGGCGCTGCGCGAGCTGCGCGTTCCCGGTCTGCTCGTGGTCAATGCCGACTCCGAGTTGACCAGCGTCATCTGCACGGCGGATCTGCGCCGGATGGGCGTACCCGCGCCGCTCTTGCCCAGATGAGGCAAGCGGCTGGCACGAGCCATGCTCCTTCCTGGGTCATGGACGCACCTCACACCCACTTCCACAACATCACCGAGTACCTGGCCTGGGACCACGATGGCCAGGAAGACGAGCTATTCGAGACGCGCGACGCCATCGACCGGAGCGACCTCATCACGGCGCTGGCTCGCTTCGAGACCTACCAGCGCAAGCTGATACGCCACATGCGACTCGAGGAGACCATCCTGTTCCCGCTGATCGAGTCGCTGGCGCCCGCGATCAGCACCGCGGTCACCGAGATGCGCCACGAGCACGGGCATGTGCGTCAAGCGTTGCTCGCCATGCGCCGTGCGCTGCTCGCGGGCGCGCTCGATACCTTCCGTCAGGCCTCCGAAGATCTCGAGCTGGTGCTGCTCGCCCACGAGGCGCGTGAGGAGCGATTCGTCTATCCCGTGCTCGACCGTTGTCTTTCTCCCGAGCAGCGCGCGGATGTGGCCGCGCGGCTGGCCAGGGAGCCGTGAGCTAGACTGTCGCCCTCATGTTCCAGACCGAGGGCGACCAGCGCAGCGATCGGCACAATCGAATCCTGGCCGGGTACCTCGCGCTCGTCGCCGGCTTCGTCAACTCCGCCGGCTTCATCCTGGTCGGCTCGTTCACCTCGCACGTCACCGGCAACGTGGGTCGTCTGGCCGACAATTTCGCCCTCGGTCACCGCGCTGCGGCGGTCCTGGCCGCCACCATGATCGGCGCGTTCTTCCTGGGCGCCTTCCTGGCCAGCATGGCCATCGAGAGCAAGCTGCTCAGCCGCAGACCGTACGTCTACGGGGCACTGCTGCTGGGCGAGGCCGGGCTGCTGGGCGCGTTCTTCGTGCTCGCGCGCCTCATGGACACCACCAACCCTCGTTACCTCGATTCGCTGGCGCTGCTCCTGTGCGCCGCGATGGGCCTGCAGAACAGCCTGGTGACGCGTCTCTCCGGCGCGGTCGTACGCACGACCCACCTGACCGGCGTGGTGACCGATCTGGGCATCGAGGCGGCGCGCTGGTTCCGCTTCTGGCGCGCGCACGTCAGCCGGCGCATGCAGATCCGGCTCACCGTGGGCGGCTCGCCTCCCGCGCGGCCACCCCATGCACCCAAGGCGATCCTGCTGCTCACCATCCTGGGTGCCTTCGTGCTGGGCAGCACCGCCGGCGCGATCCTCGCCGTGAGGCTGGGCCACGCGTCCCTCGCGGTGCCACTCGTGCTGCTGCTCGGCGGCGGCCTGGCCGCGATCATGAGTGGATGGGGCTGGCTGGGTGAGGAGGCTCGCAAGTGACGCGCGCGTCGGGTCCAGCGGACTCGTTCGTCGAATCGGTCGCGGCCGGCATCGCGCACGAGGTGCGCAATCCGCTCAACGCCTTGCAGATCAACCTGCGCATCCTGGAGCAGGAGATCGGACATGTGCTCCCTGACCGCGGCGCGCACGCCTACGAGGTCCTGCGCAGCATCGCCTCCGAGCTGTCGCAGCTGGATCACTTCGTCTCCGAGTTCCTTCGCTACGCTCGGCCGCCGCAGCTGCGCCTCGAGCGTCTGGGACTGCGCGACCTGCTGGCCGACCTGGGCACCTTCGTGGGCCCCGAGTGCGCGCGCAAGCAGGTGCACCTGAAGATCGACGTGGCCTCCGGCCTGCCCGCGCTCCTGGCCGACGGCTTCCAGCTCAAGCATGCGCTCCTCAACCTGGTGCTCAACAGCCTGCGCGCGACGCCGGAGGAGGGCACGATCACCATCACTGCGGTTGCCGGCAGCGCCGCCGTACAAGTGTCGGTCCATGACACCGGCGAGGGCATCGACGCCGAGCGGCTCACGCGCGTGTTCGAGCTGTTCTTCACCACCCGCGAGGGTGGCACCGGCCTGGGATTGCCCATCGCGCGCCGCATCGTGGAGGCCCACGGCGGTACGCTCGAGCTGAACAGCGCGGTCGGTGCCGGGACCACCGCCACGATCTCGCTGCCGCTCCCGAGCGAGGCCTGACCATGCGCCATATCCTGCTCGTCGAAGATCACGCCGAGAGCCGCCGCAGCCTCAGCTACGTGCTGTCGCAGCATGGCTACCGTGTGCACGAAGCCTCCAACGGGCGCGCCGCGGTGGCGGTGGCCCGGCGCGAGCACCTGCACGGCCTGGTGCTCGATCTCAAGCTGCCTGACATGGAGGGCCTCGCCGTCCTCGACGCGGTGCAGGAGCAGGCCCCCGGCCTGCCCTCGCTCGTGGTCACCGCCTACGGCTCGGTCGATACCGCAGTCGATGCGATGAAGCGCGGCGCCACCGATTTCATCACCAAGCCCATCGACGTGGACCGGCTGCTGGTCCTGCTCGAGCGCAGCATCGCGGCCGCGGGCGCGCGCGGCGACGTGCCCACGCCAGCGTCGCAGGCCGCCCAGGAGATGGAGCAGCTCGGCATCGTGGGCCGCTCACTGGCCATGCAGCAGCTCTTCGAGACGGTGAAGCGAGTGGCGCCCCACCAGTCGACCGTGCTGCTGCTGGGTGAGAGCGGCACCGGCAAGGAGCTGATCGCCCGCGCCCTCCATGCCATGGGACCGCGCGCGAGCGGCCCGTTCGTGGCCATCAACTGCGCCACGCTCTCGGATTCGATCCTGGAGAGCGAGCTGTTCGGCCACGAACGCGGTGCGTTCACCAGCGCCGATCGCGCCAAGGAAGGCGTCATGGAGACCGCCAACGGCGGCACCCTCTTCCTCGACGAGGTGAACGAGATCGGCATGGCCTGCCAGGCCAAGCTGCTGCGCGCGATCGAGCGGCGCGAGTTCCGGCGCGTGGGCGGCACGCGCAAGATCGCTGTCGACGTCAATATCGTGGCTGCCTGCAACGCCGATCTCGACCGCTGCGTGAGCGAGGGTCGCTTTCGCGCCGACCTGTACTATCGCCTCAAGGTCGTGAGCCTGACGGTGCCGCCGCTGCGCGAGCGCGCCGACGCCATCGCGGTGCTGGCGCAGTTCTTCATCGACGAGGTGGCGCGGCAGACCGGCCTGCCCCACAAGCGGCTCACGGCCGAGGCGCTCGCCCAGCTCACTCGCTACGAATGGCCGGGCAACGTGCGCGAGCTCAAGAACACCATCGAAAGCCTCATGCTCATGGTGCGCGGGGAGGTGATCGGCACGGACGCGCTGCCCGCGGCGATCCGCGGCGCCAAGGCCACCTCCATGCGCATCCAGGTGGGCATGCGGATGGACGACGTCGAACGTCACGTCCTGCGCCTGAACCTGGACAGCTACCCGACCATCAAGGAAGCGGCGCGCGCGCTCGGCATCGGCTTGCGCACGATGC
>OBEQ011694214.1_pt1 | contig 10649 bp, 7 predicted proteins | sample 1670901 | NCBI WGS metagenome assembly OBEQ01 (sample SAMEA104232315, study PRJEB22302) | groundwater metagenome | biome: forest; feature: aquifer; material: groundwater | place: USA | collected 2011-08-07 | depth 5.4 m | reverse complement strand
GCCGCTTTCGCACTGGCCGCCAGCGCCATCAATTTTTTCTGCGTGTCCTTGTCGCTGCCCGGCTGCACCATGCCGGCCGAAATCAGCAGCGTCATGGCGTTCTCGACCGAGATATCGAGTTCGATCAAGTCCGAACGCTTGACGTAAAAGAAAAAGCCAGTGGTCGGGTTGGGCGTGCATGGCAAGAAGCAGGAGACATGTTCGCCGGCCGGCAGTTTGGTCGTGAGATCGCCACTCGGCGGTTGCGACAGAAACACCAGCGACCACATGCCGGGCGCGGGAAACTCCACCAGCGCGACCTTACGGAAGCTCGAACCGTCCTTCGAAAACAAAGTCTCGAAGATCTGCTTCATGGTCTTGTAGACCGGCCGCACGATCGGCATGCGGTTGAGCAGGCCCTCGCCCAGCTCCACCAGCGAGCGTCCGACCAAATTGGCCGTCAGGAATCCAAGCAGCGTGAGCGCGACAAAGGCGATGACCAAGCCGGTGCCGGGAATTGGCCACGGCAGATAGGTTTCCGGCCGATAGACCGGCGGAATAAACGGTCGCACCACATCGTCCACCCAGGTGATGAACGACCAGCTCAGATAGGCGGTGATCAGGACCGGACCGGCCACCACCAATCCGGTGAGAAAATAATTGCGGATACGGCCGGCAAAACCGGTGTGTGAGGCGGCCGTCTTGGCCGCCAAACCTTCATCTTTCACCATGCGGTCCTCCGGCGCGGCCAACTACCCGGCTGGGCCATTCCTAACCCATAAAAACCACCCATCGTCAATCGGATGAGGTCGGCGGTATGACGTTGCCGACCGACAAAACGGCGGCAGGATAGTCCCGGGCGGCGCAGCAAAACCGGCCCAAGCGGTATCAGAAAAACCTTGGCGGGGATCGGCGATGCTGCTTTGATGGTCACTTAAACCTATGCGTGTAGATGGCTGCGGGGGGCAGCAATGGCAAATTTGCATTGGTTGGTGCGGCCGATTGCGGTTGCGGCTGTTATGGCGGGTTGTATCGGCAGCGCCGGTGCACAAGTTCAGGACCCATATATTTTCCTTGTCCTGCGCGCCAGCAAATACGTCCAATTCAACTCACGCTATATCGATACGTTCGACGATGACAAAGGCCAATATATCTTCGTCGATCCAGGACCCTATGCCCGGTTGTTCGTCAAATACCGGTCGAGCAGCGAATCGGCACGGTTCTTCCAAGCGGGCGTCACCTACACCTGGCGCGGTCCTTCGACTCGTTTACAAAACAAGCTGCAAGGCCACTACGGACATTACACCGTCGAAGGCTGGGTACCTTGGCAAAACATACGTCAGCAGTTTCCCACGACCTGCTGGCGCGATCTTACGCGCACGCATATCGACAACCAGGCCGGCTTAACCTATCTGCGCGGATCGACGTTTATCGCCAGCGCCGTCAATTGGAACTTCCGCTGGGAGGCGAATACGCCCGAGCGGGTCGCGCAGTGGCGCTGGCCAGCCCCTCCAGCCCCCGACAATTTGATGGACCTGCCGCTGCATGCGCTCGCCGCTAGCGACATTAGACATGAAATCGGCAGCAAAAGCATCGATGCCATGATCAAGGGCGATCGCCACCCGATCGACGTGCCGGCATTTATGTCGCAATACGGACCGTTGATCGAAAAGGCGGCACAGCAAAATGCCCTGCACCCGGAAGTGTTAGCCGCGATTTTGATCGCCGAACAGCGTGACCAGAAAGATGAAATCGGCGTATTCGTGAAAAATATCTATCTCGGAACCTACAGCGCCGAAACGACCAAGAAGCTCGGCGGCTATCTGGGCTGGATGCTCAACATGGACGCCAGTATCGGCCTCGGACAAATTCGCCCGCGCACCGTGCAGCAATTCAATCTCGGCGGCGCCGGAAATCTTACGACTCCTCGCATCACCGGCAAACTTTCCGAACCGGAGTTCAATATCGCGGCCGCCGCGCAATATGCTCGTATCATCGCCAATGCCGGCGCCCGCTATACCAAACGCGATTATCAAACGATTTTCGCCGGTAGGTCGGACAAGACCTTTATGGCTGGATTAAACCTTGCCGATTTCGCTAAACACTCGCTCGACTGGAAACCCGGGCATTTAATTTTGCTGGGGTCGGAATACACCTCGACCATGTGGGACGGCAAATACAAACCCTATTGGGGCCTCAATGTGCTGCGCGCCTATCAGGATGCACTTGCCTGGAATGTCTGTCAGTAACGCGCGTCGCACGGCGCAGCTTGCGTTATTCCACTGTCACCGATTTCGCCAGATTACGCGGCTGGTCGACATCGGTGCCGATAGCGGCGGCGGTATGATAGGCGATGAGTTGCACCGGGATGGCGTAAACCAAAGGCGTTACCGTTGAGGCCATGTCCGGCAAGGTTAGCGTCAACAGCGAGTCGATGGTGGCTTCCTTAGCGCCCTGCGGATCGGTGACCAAAATAATCTTGCCGCCACGCGCCGCCACCTCCTGCATGTTGGATACCGTCTTCTCGAACACCCGGTCGAACGGCGCTATCACGATCACCGGCATGGTTTCGTCGATCAGCGCAATCGGCCCGTGCTTGAGTTCGCCGGCGGCATAGCCCTCGGCATGGATATAGGAGATTTCCTTCAGCTTCAGCGCGCCTTCCAACGCAATCGGAAAGCTGGTGCCGCGGCCGAGATAGAGCACGTCGTGCACTTTGGCCAGATCGAGCGCGAGCTTCTCGATTTCGGGTTCGAGCGCGAGCGCCTGCGCCATCAGACGCGGTACTTCGACCAGCGCATGCACCAACTTTTGCTCGTCTTGCGCCGACAGTTCGCCGCGCGCGCGACCGGCGGCGAGTGCCAGACAGGCCAATACTGCGAGCTGACAGGTGAAGGCTTTGGTCGAAGCAACGCCGATCTCAGGACCGGCCAACGTCGGCATCACCACGTCGCTTTCGCGCGCGATGGTCGAACTGGTGACGTTAACCACCGACAAAATGTGCTGCTTCATGTCGCGCGCGTAGCGCAGCGTCGCCAGCGTGTCGGCGGTCTCGCCCGACTGCGAAATAAAGATTGCCAGATCGCCGGCCTCGAGCGGCGCGCCGCGATAGCGGAATTCCGAGGCGATATCGATTTCGACCGGCAGTTTGGCAAAACGTTCGAACCAGTATTTCGCCACCAGCCCGGCGTAATAAGCGGTGCCGCAAGCTGAGATCGACAGTCGCTTCAGTTTTTTCCAATCGAACGGAAGTTTCTCAGGTAAATCAATCGTCTCAGTGACCATGTTGATGTAGTGCGCTAGCGTGTGACCGACCACTTCCGGCTGCTCGTGAATTTCCTTGGCCATGAAATGCTTGTGGTTGCCTTTGTCGACCAGTTGCGCCGAGGCGGTCGATTTGACGATCGCGCGCTCGACCGGCCGATCGTGCTCATCGCGAATTTGCACGCCCTTGCGGTTGAGCACGGCCCAATCGCCGTCGTCGAGATAGCTGATGGTGTCGGTGAATGGCGCCAGCGCGATGGCATCGGAGCCGAGATACATCTCGCCGTCGCCGTAGCCGACGGCAAGCGGCGAGCCTTTGCGCGCGCCAATCAGCAGATTGTCTTCGCCGGCAAACAGGAAAGCGAGCGCGAAAGCGCCCCGCAATTGTTTGAGCGTCGCCGCCACCGCATCGACCGGCGACTTGCCCCCCCTCATCGCCGCGGTCACCAGATGGGCAACGACTTCGGTATCGGTTTGGCTGCCAAACTTAACGCCCTTGGCGATCAATCCTTCGCGCAATTCGCGGAAATTCTCGATGATGCCGTTGTGCACAACAGCGACGCGATCGGTGGCATGCGGGTGGGCGTTGCTTTCGGTCGGTCGGCCATGCGTCGCCCAGCGGGGGTGACCGATGCCAATCGTGCCGCCGAGCGGATCGCTCGCCAGCCGACTTTCCAGCGCCTGTAATTTGCCTTCGGCGCGGCGGCGCGCCAGCACACCATGATCGAGCGTGGCGATGCCGGCTGAGTCATAGCCGCGATATTCGAGGCGTTTGAGCGCCTCGAGCAATTGGCCAGCCACCGGCTTGCCGCCGAGAATTCCGACGATTCCACACATCCGAATGGGCGGTCCCTATCCTGAACTCATGCTTTAACGGTCGCCGGCACGGCGATGGAAATCAAAACCTATTGCGGCGTGTGTCAGGTCAAAATCGCCCTGTATGTCGTTAGCGCGACTTTTTCACCTTCTTTTTGCTCGGCGCCTTCTTGCCCAGCGCCTTCAGCTTACGCAGACGGGTCGCCCAGCCCAGTTTGTTCGTTTGCGCGGTACGCTCGAGCGCCAGCGCGTCGGCCGGTACATCCTTGGTGATAACCGAGCCGGAGCCGACATAGGCGCCGTCGCCGATCTTGACCGGCGCCACCAGCGCCGAATTCGAGCCAATGAAAGCGCGCTTGCCAATATCGGTGCGGTGTTTGGCGACGCCGTCATAGTTGCAGGTGATGGTGCCAGCGCCGATATTGGCGCCCTCGCCGACCCGGGCATCGCCGATATAGGCGAGATGATTGGCCTTGGCGCCCGCTTCAATCGTCGCCTGCTTTACTTCGACGAAATTGCCGATGTGAACATCGGCTCCGAGGTCGGCGCCCGGCCGCAATCGCGCAAACGGCCCGACGCGCGCGCCTTTGCCGACATGCGCGCCTTCCAAATGCGAAAAGGCGCGGATGGTTGCACCATCCTCAACCGTCACGCCGGGACCGAACACAACATTCGGTTCGATCGTGACGTCCTTACCCAATTTGGTGTCGGCCGACAGAAACACGGTTTCCGGCGCCACCATGGTGACGCCGGCCGCAAGCGCTTGTGCCCGTAACCGGCCTTGCAGGACCGCTTCGGCTTCGGCGAGTTGCGCCTTGGTGTTGATGCCGCGCACGTCGTCCTCTCCGGTTTCGATTGCAACTGCCTTCAAGCCCATATCACGGGCAATGGCAACCGCATCGGTGAGATAGTACTCGCCCTTGGCATTGCTATTGCCGATGGCATCCAGGATGGCGAGCGCGTGCGGCCCGGCAAGCGCCATCAGCCCGCCATTGCAGAAGCCGATTTTGCGTTCCGCCGGGGATGCGTCTTTGTGCTCGCGAATGGCAACGAGTTCCGCGCCGCGCATCACCAGCCGGCCATAGCCGGCCGGGTCCTTCGGTTTAAATCCGAGCACGGCTACGGCAGCAGCACCGCCAAGCGCCGCCCGTAGTCGACCGAGCGTCTCCAGCTGGACCAGAGGCGTATCGGCGAACATCACCAGAATATCGTCGGTGCCAGGCGAAATCGCCGAGCGCGCCGCCAGTACCGCATGCGCGGTGCCGCGCCGCTCGCGTTGCTCGAAAATCCGCGCCTTGGGCACGAGCTTGCGCGCTTGTGCCGCCACCGCGGCATGGTCGGGGCCGACCACAATGGCGATCTCGGCGCAGCCGGCTTTCTCGGCCGTAGTCAGCACGTGCTCGAGCAGGGTTCGCCCGCCGATGGCGTGTAACACCTTCGGCGTCGCGGAGTGCATGCGCGTGCCTTCGCCGGCCGCGAGCACGATCGCAAGGCAAATCCGCTCAGGTCCGATTCGTTGCTGCATCGGTTTTCAATTCAAGGACTTGCCCGATAATCGAGCGGACAAATGCGTATTGCTGCTTACCCCTTTGCCGCACGCAATGAAAGCCAGGGTTGCCGGATTCTGCTAACGTTTTCAATGACCTGATTCGCCGCCGACGAGGGTGCCCATGGCCTTTGATAACGAGCCGCCGGAACTCGGTAGACTTCATGACACGAGTATTCTGTGGCGCGTTAGCGCTTGGGGCGGCGCCGCCACCGTCGCCTTAGCTGCAGCCGTGTTGATCACCCAAACCGACGTTGGCGCGGCGCGGCTCAAACTGGCGTTTTCCGGATGGGATGAGCCGGCTCGCTCGATCGCCAAGACGGAGCAGACGTCACGCGCGACGCCGGAAAGCGATACGCAACGTCTCGAAGCGCAAGTGCGTGCGCTGACCGCCGACCGCGACCGGCTTGCCGCCCGTATCGCCAGCCTCGAAAACAGCGTCAACGACATGACCGGATCGATCAAGCGTGAGCTGGCGCTGGTGGCTGCCACCGCGCCATCGCCGCCGCCAAAACCGAGCCGCCCGCAGACCACGTCGTCGCCGGCGCGGGTTGCGACGATGACGGCTAGTACCGACAGTGTCTCGCCCACGGCCGCCCCGGTTCAGACCGGACAAGGGCAAACCGACATTCAGTCCGAAGCCAAATTCGAGAGCAAGATCGACACCCAACCGCAAGCCGGCCCGGAGCCTCAGCCCGACGCCTCAATCGAAACCAGCAAGACAGCACCGGAATTGCAATCGCAGGCAGCGGTACCCGCAACTGAATCTGTCCCACTGCCGCCGGTGCGCGTTGCCACAGCGACCGCAAGCGAGCCAGCGCCGCGCAAGCCCGACCTCGCCGTCGATCTCGGCGGGGCCCACACCATGGCGATACTGAATGCGCGCTGGCTCGCGGTGAAGGCTAATTTCGGTCCGATGCTGGAGGGTATGCACCCGCTATATGTGCAGGATCGCCGGCCCGGCGCCGTGCCGTTCCGGCTTATTGTCGGTCCGCTGCCGAATGGCGCCGCCGCTGCGCAAATATGCGCACGCTTTGCCGCTTCGCGCGTGACCTGCCGAACCACCAAATTTATTGGCGAGCAATTGGTGCAGCAGTAGAGTTAGATTTGAGCCGCGCGGCGTTCGCCCGGCGCGCCGCTTGGAATTCGCAGGCGCGGTGAATTGCCGCCGCGTTCGCGCACCGGCATAATCCGGCGAACACGGAGCCCGTCGTGACGAAATTGTTTTTGCCGAGCGCGCGCGCGACCAATGCGCTGTTGATCGTGGGATTTTGCTCGCTCAGTTACGCGCTTTACATGCGCTATCTCGCGGTTGAACAATCGTCGGTCGGGCTTGCCTGCGCCGCCGGACTTAATACCTGGCTGTGCTACTCGCGTCATATCGCGATTGCGCTGTTTACCAATTCGGTATTCGGCATCGCCGCGCTGTTGCTGGCCGCGGTCAATCTGCTGCGGCCGACGCTCGTCATATTCGCATTGGCGCTTGCCGCCGCCTGTCTCGGCATCGTGCTTTACAACGTCGCCTCATCGTCGCTCGCCGCCGGCTTGTTGGTGCTCAGCTTTGCGCGTCGCGCACCCGAACCAGACTGATTGTCAGCGCCAATAATGCCGCGCACAGCCAGAGCGATTGCCAATTCGCCAAGCCTTCGTTGAGCACGATATACGGTATCGAGGCCGCCAGCAGCGCGGCGCCGGCGGTTTCGGCGGTACCCAAACGCCCGGCCGGCCGCGGCATGAAAAGGCTGTGCGTTAGAAATGGCACCACCGCGGCGGTCAGCGGAGCGAACGGAAAATCGCGATAGCGCGAATCGAACACCAGCCCGAGCGCAGTCATGATCGCCAGCGACAAAGTCGCGGTTGCGATGGCGCCGACAAGGATGGTTAGCGGCTCGCGGCTGCGCTCGCTCGCCGCGCCGAGAATGCGCGACAGACGTGGCAAAGCGGTGCCGTGCGTCATCGCTGCGCTAACAGCGGGCGGCGCCAGCAGCGCGACGGCGGCGAGTGCCAGCGAGCGCAGCCATCCGCCCATTCCGATACTTTCGATTGGCACGTTATGGACGGTCCATCCGATCAGTACGCCGCCGACAATCGCATTCACCGTCACTGCCAGCCACAACGTAGGTGCCGGTGATTTGTCGCGCCGCGCGGCAAAGGCCGCGGCGAAGATAAGCAGCGCAAAGACAACGCCGCCGGCAGCCTGCATTTTCCATTGCGGATGATTGGAGACCGGCTGGCCCCATTCGAATTTCAGTTCGCGTGCAGCGTCGTCGAGCAACCCCCAGTGGCCGCCGACCACGCCTTCCAGCGCGCGCTTCCAAGGTGCGTCAAAAGCCTCGATCACATTGACGTGAAATTTTCCGCGACCTGCTAAAGCCAAGACGTCCTGAATAACGCGCGCCTGGTTTGCCGGCGACGGCAATGCGCCCTCACGCATGCGGCCTTCGCTCGGCCAACCGACTTCGCCGATCAGTACGTCCTTGCCGGGAAAGGCTTGCACCATGCGCTGCCGGATGGCGTCGACATGGCTGGCCGCATCGCGCGCCGGGATTGGAAAATCTTCCCAGTACGGCAGGATATGGATGGTGATGAAGTCGGCGGCGGCGGCGACTTCGCTGTTACGCAGCCAGAACTCCCACACATCGGCATAAGTGACTGGCACCGTCACCCGCGCCTTGACCGCCCGCATGGTGGCGGCAAGGTCGGTCGCCGACATTTCCCCGCGCAACAGCACTTCATTGCCGACCACGACCGCCCTAATCGTGCCGGGATAGCGGTTGGCCAGCGCCACCGCGGTTTCAATCTGCTCGTGGTTTTTGTTCGGGTGGCTGGACAGCCACAGTCCCTGCATAACCTTCAGCCCGTGGCTGGCGGCAATGCCGGCGATCTGGTCGAGCCCGTAATCGGTCGAATACACACGCAGGCAATTGGTGATCTTTGCCAGCCGCGTCAGGTCCGCCTCGATCTGCGCGGCCGAAATCATGGTGCTAGGGTCGAGCGGGGTCTGGCTTCCTTGGAACGGCGCGTAAGACAGGCAGTAGAGCTTCTCACCGCTCGCCAAAGGGGACTGCGGCATCGGCTCCGGCTGGCCCAGCCAGGCCCAGGCGGCAGCGATAATCGCCGCCGAAATTGCGAGACAGGCTAGTCCAAAGCGCATTGGCGGACCCAATTCGGCGGGATTTGCGACAAACTATCGATCTAATCGGCTTATAGCGCACGCGCGCGCTTGCCAAGAACTTGCCCAAGAACTTGCCCAAGAACTCGCCCAAGAACTCGCCCAAGAACTCGCCCAAGAACTCGCCAAGACCATGCAAGAGGTCTGTCGTGCGCAATGTGTCTGGAACATTTTAAGCAATAGTCGCGGAGATACTGGACAAAGCCCTGCCACTAAGGCCAAGTTTTGCCGTGGGGAATTCCAGGGGGGACGACCCCGCTGGCGGCTCAGTTCGAGGGTTTTGAATATCAAGGCAAGCAATGCCGGTACGTCCGGGGCGCCGCACTAGCGTCCCAATCCGGTCTCACAGGAGACTGGCTCGTGGGCGGGCGGCCATCATCAATACCGGCGGGAAAACACTGTTTATGACTTCGTTGCGTCAGTTCTTTGCCATGCTCTGCGTGGCCGCCTTCAGCTTCACGGCCACCGCCGCCTTCGCCCAAAGCGGCGGCAAGCCGGCGGAGCCGCAGAAGCCAGCCGTCGATGGCCTAAAGGAAAGCCAGAAAAAGACCGACGAAATCGCCGAGGCCACCCGCCTGCTCACCGGTCCGGCCGGCAATCCGGAATGCGTCTGGCTCGGCCGCCGGGTCGTCAGCCTACTGTGGCGCGACGACCTCGACACCGCCTTCCGCCATCTCGATCTTTACGATCGATTTGGCTGCCCAAGCGCGCATATTCAGGCCACTTTCCGCTGTCTGGTGCGCCAGGGCGGTACGATCGATCCCAAAGCGCCCGAAACACTGAACGGGCGGGTTCACGCCTGCTGGCTCAATCCCGGCATGGAGCCCGCCGCCGCTTCGGTCATTGCGCCCGCCTTGACACCCGCGGCAACGCCGCAACGCTGACGGCGTAAAATAGTTGAATTTGACTTGCCGACGCCATGCGGGCGTCAAGGAATTGCCATGTCTGCGATCTACTTGAAAAGCTGCCTGACGCCGAGCTATGTTGCATTATAGCAGAACAAGCTTTGGCTGAGCCCAGGGGACGGGTTCGAGGGTCTGCCATCCAGCCCCATTTGGTTGTGAAGTCTATGCGCACCGTCGCTGCCGTCGTCGCCCTCGTGGTGTGCGTGCACGCTGGGTTGTGGTTTCTTGCGCGCGATCATATCAGCGCCCCTGATTTCGACGGCCAATTGGCGAGCGTTTCCTATGCCCCGTTCGAGGGCAACGTAAATCCCGACGCCGGCGGCAAGGCCCGCGCAGAGCGAATCCGTTCCGACCTCGGACTGCTGGCGCCGCTGACGCGGGCCGTCCGCACCTATTCATCGACCGCGGGCGTGGAACTTGTCCCCGGCATTGCGTCCGAACTGGGGTTACGCGTCACGGTCGGCGCTTGGATCGACAAGGACAAGGAGCGCAACGAACGTGAAATGCGCTCGGTGATCGAGCTCTCGAAGCGTCACAGCAACGTCAACGGCATCTTCGTCGGCAACGAGACGATCTACCGTGGCGAACAGACGGTGCAGGAGCTGATCGCGAAGATCCAACGCGTCAAACGCTCGGTCAACGTGCCGGTAACGACCGGCGAAATCTGGAACGTCTGGATCGAGCATCCGGCGCTGGTGTCGGCCGTCGATTTCATCGCCGCTCACATTCTGCCCTATTGGGAAGGCTTCTCCGAAGGCCAAGCCGTCGATCAAGCGATCCTGATCTACGACAAGCTGCGCCGTGCCTATCCCGGCAAGCGCGTGGTCATCGCCGAATTCGGCTGGCCGAGCGCAGGCTATAATCTTAAAGCCGCCAATCCCGGCCGCATCGAGCAAGCGGTTGCGCTGCGCGATTTTGTCAGCCGCGCGGAAGCCTACGGCATCGACTACAACATCGTCGAAGCGAT
>OBEQ011018396.1_pt1 | contig 10649 bp, 11 predicted proteins | sample 1670901 | NCBI WGS metagenome assembly OBEQ01 (sample SAMEA104232315, study PRJEB22302) | groundwater metagenome | biome: forest; feature: aquifer; material: groundwater | place: USA | collected 2011-08-07 | depth 5.4 m | reverse complement strand
CGGTTACCTGGAGAAGAGCGACAAGGCGGCGCTGGGCATCGTCAACGTCGATTTCACGGTGCACGCCGACGCTGCGACCTGGGCCGACAAGAACGGCGACTTCGAATTCGATCCGGCCAGCGAAGCGCGCAGCGCCTACGAGCGCGAATTCATCCTTCGCAAATTGCAGGAAAACCGCTGGAACATGACCCAGACGGCCACCGCCTTGGGCCTCGAGCGCAGCCATCTCTACCGCAAAATGAAATCCCTGGGCATCGCCGCCCCGGAGTAGTCTCTACTCTTCGTACTCTCCCCCGGTCAGATCCTCCAGTTGTTTGTGCCAATCCAGCCGGCCTACTTCTCCGGGATTCTCCCGCCACCTCGGCGCCACCTTGACGTACAACTCGAGGAAGACCTTCGATCCCAGAATCTCTTCCAGCTCCTTCCGCGCCGCGGTCCCAATCTTTTTCAGCATCGCTCCCTTGCCGCCGATGACGATTTTTTTCTGTGAGCCTCGCTCCACCTGAATCGTCGCGTAAATCCGCAACAGCCGCGGCCCCTCTTCATACTTCTCGACCACCACCGCCAGCGCGTGCGGTACTTCATCCCGCGTGAAATGGATCGCCTTCTCCCGCACGATTTCGCCGGCCAGGAATCTCTCCGGCTGGTCCGTCACCGCATCCTCGGGGAAATACCCCTCGCCCTCCGGCAGCAGCCGGAAAATCTCCGCGAGCAGCCGGTCGCACCCATCTCCCGCCAGCGCCGAGATCGGCACCATCGCCGCGTAGTCGAACTGCTTCCCGTAGGCGTCCATCAGCGGCAGCAGTTTTTCCTTCGCCATCCGGTCCACTTTGTTCAACGCCAGGAGCACCGGCCCTCTGTGTGACCGCACCTTTTGCAGCAAGGCTTCATCTTCCGCCGTCCCCGCAGCGCTTGCGTCCACCACCGCCAGTAGCATGTCAATCCCCTCGAGCGCCGCCGTTACCTCGCGCATCATCTGCCGGCCCAGCACGCTCTCCGCCTGGTGCAGCCCCGGCGTATCCACAAACACAATCTGCCCTTCCGCCCGCGTCACAATTCCCTGGATCCGGTTCCTCGTCGTCTGGGGTTTGGGGGATACGATCGCGATCTTCTGTCCGGCAACCCGGTTCAGCAGCGTGGACTTCCCCGCGTTCGGCCGTCCGATGATCGCCACAAATCCCGCTCGCCGCCCGCTTCTAGCTTCCGCTCGTGCCGCCCGCGTCATGCCGGAGCGCTCGCCTGCGCCGCTTCCGCCGCCAGCTTCCGGATGCGCACCCGCAGCACCTTCCGCTGGTTCGCTTCCACCGCTTCGAACCGGTACCCTTCCATCTCAAAATGATCTCCGGACGCCGGCACGCGGCTCAGCACGTGACTCAGCAACCCCGCGATCGTCGTCACGGTTTCGTCAGCGGCGTTTTCTCCAAACCGGATTCCCAGCAGTTCCTCCACTCCCGTAATCGGCACGCTGCCCCGCACCACGTATGCACCGTCGGGCTCCAGCACGATGTCCCCCCGCGGCGGCCGGCCCTCTCCTCCCACTTCTCCCACAATCTCTTCCACCAGGTCTTCCACCGTCGCGATTCCGGCCACGCTTCCGTGCTCGTCGATCACCAACGCCATCTGCTGCCCCTTCTGTCGCATCTCCTTCAGGAGCTCGGTCCCGCTCTTGGTCTCCGGAACCAGCACCGCCGGCTTCGTCAGGTCTCTCACTTTTCTCCGCGCCATGTCCTGCTCGGGCACGCGTAGGAGCTCCTGCACATCCACCACGCCAAACATGTCGTCCAGCGTCTTTTCATACACCGGCATGCGCGAAAACCGCGTCTCCACGAATTTCCGCCGCAGTTCGGCCAGCGCAGCTTCCGCCGCCATCGCCACGATTTCCGGCCGCGGCGTCATCACTTCCCGTACCCGCTTGTCGCTGAACTCCATCACCTGTTCGATCAGCGCCGCCTGTTCCCGTTCCAGGATTCCTTCTTCTTCCGCCGCTTCCACCAGCGCCTCGATCGCTTCGCTGTCTGTCCGCTCCTTTTTCGCGCTTCCCGGCTCCTGCTCCGAAATCCGCGCCAGCGATTCCGCGCCGTCCAGGAACACCCGCACCGGCCACACCAGCCACGCAAACGCCCGCAGCACCGGCACCAGCGGGATCAGCCACCTTCCCGTCGTGCGGTAGAGCAGCATGTCCGGCAGGAAATGCATCCCGCCGACCACTGCCAGGCCCAGGAAGACGCTCAGCTCCACCAGCGATTCCCACTTTCCCGGCACGAGGTACACCACGCCCCGCGTCATCTCCAGGATCAGGAACGCCAGCCAGAAATGTCCCAGCAGCCGGAACGTCCGCGCCGCGTCCCGGCGCTCCATCCGCAGCCGCGGTTCGATCTCTGCTTCGTAGATTTCCAGGTGCTCGTGGACGCGCCCCGTCGTCACGCGCCCCAGTTCCCGGTAAAGAATCGCAAGGTAGGAAAAAACAGGCAGGCCTGCCGCCACCAGCAAGACGCTCGCCACGTACAGCCACGATCCCAGCGTCACTTCAGCCTCAGCCGCCGCCGCAACCGGCCCTCGATCCGCTCCATCCGCCCGCCGTCGGTTTCGTGATCGTACCCCACCAGGTGCAAAGCTCCGTGGAGGATCAGGATTCGCAATTCCATGCTCACGGCTCGCCCGCTCCGCCGCGCATTTCGCCGCGCTGTCGCCGCCGAGATCGCAATGTCCCCCAGATATTCTCCGCCGTCACGCGGCTTCTTCCCTCGCAGCGCCATCGGCCGTTTCCACCGCGCAACCGGAAACGATAGCACATCCGTCGGCCCGCTCTTTCCGCGGAACTCCCGGTTCAGCCGCGCGATTTCGGTGTCGCTCACGAATCGCACCGCCACTTGCTCCGCCGCCAGTCCCAGCTCGCGTTCCACGCGCCGCAGAAACGCCCGCATCTCCCCCAGCCGGATGCGCACCGCCCGCTGGCTGTTTCCGATCATTCGTGCGTTTCTTCTCTTTTGGCGCCGCCGTCGCTCTTCCCGTTAGCCGCGCGCCCGCCCGGCTGGCCCTCGTACTCCTCGTAGGCGCGGATGATCCGCTGCACCAGGTTGTGCCTCACCACGTCCTTTTCACCGAACTGCACCACGGCGATCCCCTCGATCTTCCCGCAGATCTCCAGCGCTTCCACCAGGCCCGACCGCTTCCCCGCCGGCAGGTCCACCTGCGTCACGTCTCCCGTGATCACCGCCTTCGAGTTGAACCCCAGCCGCGTCAGGAACATCTTCATCTGCTCGCTCGTCGTGTTCTGCGCCTCGTCCAGGATCACAAACGAATCGTTCAGCGTCCGCCCGCGCATGAACGCCAGCGGCGCCACCTCGATGATTCCCTTTTCCAGAAACCGCTCCAGCTTGTCCGCGTCCAGCATGTCGTAGAGCGCGTCGTACAGCGGCCGCATGTACGGATCGATTTTCTGCTGCAGCGTCCCCGGCAGGAATCCCAGCCGCTCTCCCGCCTCCACCGCCGGCCGCGCCAGGATGATCCGGTTCAGTTGCTTCGTCAGCAGCGCCGACACCGCCATCGCCACCGCCAGATACGTCTTCCCCGTTCCCCCCGGCCCGATGCCGAACGTCATGTCGTGCCGCTCGATCGCCTCCATGTAGACCCGCTGGTTGGCGCTCTTCGGCGCGACGTTCTTTTTCCCAAACGCCCGCGCGTGCCCCGAATCCAGCACCCGCCGCGGCTCGATCTCCAGGTCTTCGGTCGCCACGCGGATCAGCGACTTTACTTCGGTACCCGTCACCGTCCGTCCCCCGCGCGTCAGATGGTTGTACTCCTCCACGATCCGCGCCGCGCGCTCCACCCGCTCGTGCTCTCCCTCGATCGTAAGCCCATGGTCCTGCAGCGTCGTCTGCACCTCCAGGGTGTCTTCCAGCAGGCGCAGATTCTCGTCCAGCGTCCCAAACAGCGGTTCGATTTTCCCGGAGATGTGGACCGTGCGTCGCATCCAGTTCGTGGGCTTGCTCGTCGAAGCGGAGAAACCGATGGGTGCTTCCTCCAGGAACGCTTTTCTAGGCGCTTCTTCCCTTTTCCTTACGTTCCGTCCCGCACTGCTCTCGTTTCAGGCTCTTGCTCTCGTCCGAGCGTATCGCTCCCCTCCACCCCGGTCAAGCTGGCCCACTGGATTTCATCACCCTGCAAACTTTCTCGCGATTCACTCCCCACTCGGATTCGATCGCCAGAGCGCAGCGCGCCGGCCGCCGATGTTTTTTCTGTCATTCTGAGCGCAGCGAAGAATCTCTCTTCGCCCTCCACAACCGCTGCAAACTTCCCAGAATCACCAGCCCCGCGAACACGAGACACACGCCCGGCACCAGAAAATTCTTCGGCCCTCGGTCAATCATCGCGTGTTGCGGCTCCCGCGGATCGTAAAACACCGTCACCCTCTGCCCCACACCGAACGACGGCGGACTAAACGCAATCATGTCCGCATGGGTCACCATCTGGCCCCATCCATCCGCGAATCGCACGATGGCCCGATAGGAAATGTACGAACTACTCGAGCCCGAGCTGTCGCGCGAATACCACCGCTCCTGCCGGTTCTCGATCACCTGGCCTTCCGCCACCGCCCGCTTGAAAAGGAATTCGTCCAGATGAATGCGATGAATCCAGTAGCCGCCTCCAAAAACGATGGCCAATCCAACGGCCAGTCCCACCACTCCAATTGCGCGGTTAATCCCGTTCGTCGTCACAGGCTGGAAGCTCATGTAGTCCGGCGCGCCCTCTTTTGAGAACGCTATACCGCCTGGAAAGTAGCGCACGGGCAAACCCTCGCGGCTGTCATCCATCAGTTACGCCGAGCCAGATCTAACAGGAGTTCTCAGAGCGCGGCGCTCCCCTTTACCCCGGTCAAGTTCCCGGACTAGTGTTGTGTCCCGCAAATTCCCTGCATTTCTCTTTAGGGGGTCAGGGCTTCAGCCCTGACATAAAGCCAACAAATTCAGACGGGCTTTAGCCCCTGAAGATAATGCACTTCTCTCATCTATTTCCGGGACACAACCCTGGCGGGTGGCGCACGCTTGAGCCGCTAAGCAGCTCCTGGGTGGCCTTCGATAAGAGCGAAGGCGTTGTCAAGAGACATTTCTTCGCCGCAATGCTGTGAAGCACCGCACGGATCTCAGAGTGGTGGAGGGCCGCTCTTCTCTTGAGAAATGCAGCGCGCACTCCTCCGCAGCAATTCACGTCCACGGATCGATCTCCAGCAAACCCTTTCCCTTATAGTAGAAAGCACAACTACTCGTTTCTATGCGTTTCTCAACATAGGAGACTGAATGTGAATTGCGGGACTATGTGAATTGGAGAAAGAAAACGAAAGTGGCGTGCATCGTTTTGCGCTCCAGGGTCAACATAGTGAGAACGATCCCAAGAGCGCTGGCAATCTGTGAGATAAACGCGAGGCTTGTAGAGGCATATTTGCCGGCGATCTTTTCCAGCACAGCGGCTTTCCAGGAAGTAACAACATACAGTGAATCAACAGTGCGACGTCAGCGAGGACCTATTGGTTGCGGAACCCTGGAATCCTACACTTTCCACAACGCGACCCCTGGGACATTCGGGGCGATTTCACTTGCGCGCTTATCAGGCGTTGGCGAGCTTACGGATCCAGCTACTGATCTTTTCCAGCGCGAGAGGAGATATCGTCTCCTCGATCGTCGAATACTCGCTCGGCGCACCCGTCTTTGCCGTCTGGAAGAGATGGTTCAATCCAGGTAGTTCATCGATTTCAAAGTTCTTGTTTCCTCCATCCTCCAGCGCTTTCCGGATGGCAGGTAGGTTTTGCTTGGGCGGGACCTGAAGATCTTTTTCTCCGCTCAGCGCCAGCACAGGGCAGCTCACCTTGCGCAGCGCGATCGCGGGGTCGTAAGCCAGGAAATACCGGAACCATGGTGACGTCAGGGCCTCAATCTGCGCTCCAAGCTGGGGTTCTTTCACTTTGCCCGCGAGTTTTTCGTGCAGTTCTTTTTTCAGCGTCGCGGAATCTTTTTCCTTGACCACGAATGCAAGAAGTTCGCGTTCCTCCGCAGCGTGCTTCTCGGCCTCTTCTTTGCTCACTCCCGCGGTTTCCGAGATCAGCAACGTTTGCTCCACAAGGATCTGGTCTCCCGGCACGCCAGAGCCAGCCATCATCACGATGAAGCCCACGTCGTGATTACGCGCCGCCACCATCGGCGCGATGATCGCTCCCTCACTGTGCCCGACCAGTCCGATCTGCTGGGGATCAACCTCGGAACGTGTCTTAAGAAATGCCACTCCCGCTTCGGCATCCGTCGCAAAATCGGCCGTAGTGGCTGCCGCGAAATCTCCGGTGGACTTGCCAACTCCCCGATCGTCCACGCGCAGCACAACGATCCCCTTCCGAGTCAAAAAGTCCGACAGCACAAGGAATGGCTTGTGGCCCATCAGGCTCTCATCTCGATCCTGGGGCCCTGATCCGGTGATCAAGAGCACCGCTGGAAACGGCCCCCTACCTGGCGGAATGGCCAACGTGCCCGCAAGTCGATCGCCCTGCACCTTGTTGTCGTAGGAGACCTCTTCTTCGCGATACGGGTAGGGTTTCACGGGATTTTGCGGCCGCCGACGCTCAAGTTCGGCTTTGTCCTGAACACGCTTGAGCACAAGAGGGACACCGTTGCCACGCTGTGACCATGTGCCGGTTATTGATGTGTGATCCTCATTGATTTTTCCTTCAAACACCCCACCAATCTGCTTCATCTCGAGTTTGAGAGACGAACCGTTGCGGGCCACGGCGGTTACGGGCATGCCTGTCGCGCCCTGGTCGGGGCTATCCGCTGTAGCCGTGAGGCCGTCCGCGGTGTTGGTGATATGGAACACCATCCGCAGTTTCACCGCTCCTACGTCCAGAGTACCTATCCAAGAGCCATCAATGTCAGACGGGGGAGCGGGTTTGTGCTCGGTCTGAAGGGGAGCGGTCATGCGTTTGAAATTCAGATCAAGCGGCTGTCCTTGCGACCACGTACCCTTAATTTCGGTGGCGTCCTTGTTTACGGTGCCTTCGTACGAGCCATGGACCGCATCGACTGTCAATTTCAGCTTGGATTCTCTGAGCGAGATCGCCGTAACCGGGATGCCATCGGCGGCCTGATCGACGCTGTCCAGCGTCGCGTTGAGGCCTCCGTCCTGCGCCTTGCCGATGTGCAGCACCAGTCGCAGCTCTCCTGCTCCTGGATTTAGCGTTCCCTGCCAATCGCCAACAATCGGCGTTTGTGCCCGGCAAGTCGCGGCAAATCCCACTAGCGCAACTATCGTAAGCGTCACTTTTTTCACGATTTTATTTTTCATGTGCGTAAATCTCCTGAAGATTGTGAAACGTCGCCTCAGAGCTCGCCACGGCGCTCCAGTTGCTTGTAAAAAAACAGCGAATACACGACGGGAATCAGCGCTCCTGCCAGCAGCGCGGCAAACACCGGCCGGCCATCCAGCCCCGCAGCCGTCAGTCCCAAGCCCACCAGTCCCCCTGCCACAAGCGTCTTCGCCGCGAATCGATGCGTGGCATTCCAAACTCGCTCGTTCGCCAGCGCCCACGGAGTCCTGACGCCAATGTAAAAATTTCGGCGTACCTTCCCCATCAGGTTCCCCAGCAATGCAAATAGCAGGCACACTCCGCCAACAATCGCCCGGCCCACATTTAACGGGTAACCGAGACCGGCCCAAAGGGTCACAGCATAAAAATATGCCGCCATGCTGACCAGCATCAGCATGATCTGAAGATAGGTTGACCGAAAGCTGTCCACCTCGAAGTTTTTCGGCGAAAGCCACGGGAGGAAATACATCAGTAGCATCATTCCCGCCATGAATCCGGGTCCGATCAAAAACAGCGCCCACTTCGGGCTGTAGCCGTTGGGCTGATTGTGCATGTTCCAATGCGTGGCAACAGAACTTGGCAGGTGGGGATATGACATCACCGTCACCACCAGTACCGCTGCGGTTAGCAGTATTCCAACCAGATAGTATTTGCCAGTCATCGTTGTTTCCCTCTGCTCTTCTTGCCGTCCCCAATCAGGTGCATCGCCCATGCCATCAGGTCCTGCACCACTGTGGTATTCAACCCATACCAAATCTGCTGTCCTTCGCGTCGGCTGGTAATCAGGTCCGCGTCCTTCAACACCGCGAAGTGATGCGACATCGCAGGCTTGGTCATATCAAACTTTTCAGCCAGCACCCCGGCCGTTATTTCACCGTGACGAAGCAGGGCCAGGATTTCTCGTCGAGTGGGGTCGGCCAGCGCCCGGAATGTTTTGTTCCGGCTCACGGGATAATTAAGCACCCTTGTAATTAAACATCCGTTTAAGTATCACCAGACTGCCAGTGATTGTCAAGAACCAGATTGGAGAAGCACTGAATCGCGGCTAACTCCCGGTTAGTCGCAAAGCCGGACAAGTGCCCGTCGCCGGCCCCAAACGGGACTGGGGAAATAGATCGCGCCTAGCACGAAGTGTTTATTAACCTGCTGCGGGAGATGAAAGTCGGGGCGCATGGCGGGTGGCGCGCGCTTGAAGGCCTAGAAAGATCCTGAGGGGCCTACTCTTGCGGTGGTTGCAAGGGTGGGCCGCTCTTCTCTTGAGAAATTCAGCGACATGTCCCCTACCCTTGGGACCAACCACAGTCGGGGTGCCACATTCTTGCGGAGCAAGAGTAGGATCTGCCTCTCACCTCATCACCCGCTATTCGGCACTTCCACCCCCGCCTCCGAGCCTCCATGACACCCGCCGCCCCCAGCCCTAAAATCTAGAGTTGTAGCAGAGCCTGTGGATGCCTCCGCGCGACCATCAGCAACTTCAGCGCGGCCTGCTGAGGGTGCCGGACACCCTGCTCCCAGCTCCGAACCGCATTTGCACTCACGTTCAGGTACGCTGCGAAGATTCGCTGGGTTGCATTCAGCGCCAGCCGAATGCGCCGGATCTCCGCCGGCTTGATCGCCTTCGGCGGGGACGGAATCCTGGTCGTCCGCAGATCGACTACCCTCCCTTGCTCGAATGCCAGTGCATCCTGCAAGGAATTCCGCAGGTCATCGAAAACTCTGACTGGAATCTTTTTCGCCATGTTCTAACCTCCCGCCTGTCCTCTGATTTGTGCGACCATTGCCCGGAGCTCTCTGCGTTCGCCCTCCGTCGCGTCCTCTTGCTCGTTCTTGTCGAAGAGAAACAGCAGGTGGATGTGCTCTCTCGTCTCCAGGTATAGGTACAGGTATCTGAATCCGCCTCGCTTTCCCTTTCCGCGGCCGGGGTTTGAGATCCGAGCTTTACGAATTCCGCCAAGACCCGGCACGATCTGGCCGCGCTTCGGGTTTTCGAGGAGGTCCGCCTGGATGTGGCCAAGCACCACGTCAGGCATGCTCTTAGCCTTCTCGAAGAGCCGTCGCGTAAACGGGCGAGACTCGATGAATACCACGCTGTGATACTACCACGTTGTGGTAAGTAGTGTCAAGAAGTGGCGGAAGGCATCGTGTAGTGGCCGTCTGCCCCGTTTTTTCAGAGCTGAATGGCCAGGGCGGGATCCGTCTCTCGCCTCACCACCCGCTACTCGGCACTTCCACCCCCGCCATCACCACTTTCCCGTCAATCCGAACCCCCGCCGTTCGTGGGTGAGGAATCTCTCTTCGCCCGCCGCCTCCAATCCTCCCCCCGCCCCGTACCCCACATCAAACACATCAGTTAACGCCGCATGTAAATTATTGTATTGACAATACTCCCCGCCTCGTGTATAATTCCCTTTTTCCGAGCGGCCCGGAAAAACAGGAGACCCGCTCGTGAAACCTCATCGCAGCCTACTCCCCACCACGAACCGCCTCGCTTTTGTATCCAAATCCGCCCCTAAACCCTGCATAATGTGCGGAGCGCATCCGATCAGGATGCGAATCCTGAGCGAGTGCAACGAGTCGAAGGATCTCTCTAACCCGAGCAGAATGTGCAGATCCGTAAAATCGCCCTGTAACCCCTTTATAGTGTGCAGTTACAAAACAAAGGACTTAAAGTCCTTTAGAATGTGCAGTTACAGAAAACAGGGGGGGGGTTCCCCCTGTCAGCGGGGTATTTGCCCCAAGACGCCAATCTGGAATTTGGATGGGAGAAACTACAGCCGCTCGACCGCCAACGCCCTCACGCTCCCGCCGCAACGTGGCCCGGCTCGCTTTCCAAGATTCCTTGGAACATTTCTCCGGCTGGCCCGTATTTACAAGCAAATGCCCCAAGGAGGCACACCATGACGGACCGCTCCACCAGGCTTCGCTCCTTTACACTCAGTTTCGCCGCCTTCGCGCTGCTCGCCGCCCCGGCCGCTTCCCTGGCCCGCCCGGCGCAATCCACCCAAAAATCCGAATCCGCCGCCCCGCGCGGTGACCGCTGGCTCCACATCCGCGTGGACTGCTCCAACCCCAAAGGCGAGCGCGTCCGCGTCAACGTCCCCGTCGATCTCGCCGAAAAAGTTCTCTCTTCCATCAACGAGCACCGCCTCCACGCCGGCAAAATTTCCTTCAACACCACCGACGTCCACGGCGTCGATCTTCGCGCCATCCTTGACGCCGTTCGCAGCTCCAAGGACGGCGAATTCGTCACCGTCGAAAGCCGCGACGAAGATGTCCGCGTCGCCAAGCAGAACGGCATCCT
>OBEQ010999743.1_pt1 | contig 10649 bp, 15 predicted proteins | sample 1670901 | NCBI WGS metagenome assembly OBEQ01 (sample SAMEA104232315, study PRJEB22302) | groundwater metagenome | biome: forest; feature: aquifer; material: groundwater | place: USA | collected 2011-08-07 | depth 5.4 m | reverse complement strand
TTTCGTTAGCCTTTGGCCTTGCTAGGTCGATCTCTTCGTGCGCCGTATTCACATCACCACAAAAAATGATGCTTCTGCCTTTCTTGCGCTCTCGCTCAATGAACGAGAGGAAGGCGTCGTAGAAGTCCATCTTGTGCTGTAAACGCTCGGGGCTACGCTTGCCGTTGGGAAAATAGCAGTTCAGAAAGACGAACTTGGGGTAATAGAGCGCGATCAGCCTTCCCTCTTGATCGAGCTCCGGTACACCTATATCATTCACCACTTTTTCTGGCTTCTTCTTGGTGTACACCGCCACGCCACTGTAACCCTTCTTTACCGAAGGTACATGAAAATAACTTTCATAGCCATCAAGATTTTTAATCTCTTCAGGTAACTGCTCCGGAGTCGCCTTTGTTTCTTGGAGGGCAATGATGTCGGCGCCATTTCTTACCACCCAATTATTAAAGCCCTTCTTTGCCACAGCTCGCAAACCATTGACGTTCCAACTTACAAGTTTCATCCCGTTAGAAGCAGGGCGTGATCGCACGCCCGTCACTAATCCGCGCCAAAGTAATAATGATCATTACTATATTCGCACTGAAACTGCTAATAATTTTACAGATGTGCTTCTCACGGGACGACATTGATCGGTGTTCCGGCGGTGAAGGCTTCAATGTTTTGGACAGTTACTTCCAAAATCCTGGTGATCGCCTCGCGCGTGTTGAAAGCATTATGCGGCGCAATCAGAACCCTAGGATTTTTCATCAGGTAGCGATTTTCCTCGAGCAGTTTAAGGCGCAACTCGTCAGGGTGAGCGCTCGCAAGAAGTGCGCTATCGTCTTTGATGTCCGACTCTCCTTCGAGCACATCGAGAGCCGCGCCCGCAAGTCTTCCTTCCTTAATGGCGAGCACGAGCGACTCGGTGTCAACCAGCCCGCCTCGGGCAGTATTCACGAGGTACGCACCTTTCTTCATTTTTGCAAACTGCTCTTTACCCATCATATGGTGGGTGTGGGGATTATAAGGTGCATGTAAGGTCACAATATCCGATTGGGCGAGCAGTTCATCCATGCTGACATAGAGAAACCCAAGTTTTGTCGCTTCTTCAGTATTTTGTTTGACGTCAAAAGCAATGACATTCATCCCGAAGCCCTTACCTATCTTGATTGCATGCAAACCAATATGCCCTGTGCCGACGACACCAAGGGTCTTGCCCATCAAATCAAAACCCTCAAGGCCAGCTTGAGAAAAAGAGCCGGTGTTACGGACACGCTCGATGGCTTCGTACACTTTACGTGAGAGGCAGAGGAGTAGAGCAAAAGCATATTCAGCTACTGTATTCTCACCGTAGGTCGGCACGTTTACGACGGCAATACCGTGAGCCTTGGCTGAGGCAAGGTCAATGTGATCGTACCCCGTTGAACGGGCGGCGATCAGTTTGACATTCGGCAGTTTTGCAAACTCCACCTCACCAAGCTTTGAATCTACAAATATCGAAACAATATCTGCGTCTGCCACCTTGGTGAGATCAGACTTATTCACAGTTTTATCAATAAACAAAAGCTCTTGCCCAAAAAGCCGCTTTTTAATTTCCTCCGCCTCCCATTGCTTATCCCCTCCGAAAAATACAATCTTCATAGCTTCATTTTGTTAGCACGTCGGCGAGCGGGCCGGAAAGACCGGTTGCGTCACCCTCGAGACCAGTGGAATCACCAGAAACCTTCGATACATCGCCCGATAGGTTTGTAACATCACCGAAAAGCTGCTCCACGGAGCCGGAGATCTTGCTGACGTTACCACGGATTTTTGAGACAAGTCCTCGAATGTGCGAAACGTCTCCGATGAGAACAGAGACATCGCCATTAATATTTTCTACGTTGCCTCGGATGTTGGATACATCTCCCGCAATCGCAGAAGCATCCCCCGATATCCCGGATACATCGCCTTCGATGTTAGAAACTTTACCACGCAGGCGCGACACATCGCCACGAAGATCTGTGATGTCACCTTCTATGTTGGTGATATCCCCATAGACAAGTTGAGTGTCGCCCGAAACTCCAGTTGCGTCTCCTTTAATGAGCGATATGTCACCATGCAATCCCGACACATCACCCGAAAGAGCCATGAAGTTACCCCAAACACCCGGGTGCAAACCGGTAACATGTTCCGCCCCTTCACTCACCCTCTGTATCATTTGATGAATTGCCATACGGGATAGATTGTATCATAGAGGCAGGCGCTTTAGTAAAAGTTAGACCGCCGAGCCCATGGCTGGGGTCGGCGGTCCGGTGGCGAGTGCCCGCAGGATTACTCCTTTCTTGCTGTGCGGGTCCTCAAGGTCGAGGCCGTCATTCGGCCCGGATTGGGCCTTTCAAGCAACTCGCGCGGTGGCACGGGCGGGAGATCGATAAAGGTCATCTCCCCAACTTCGTCTTCCTCTTCAGCCGCAATAGCACCCGCAAAACGATCTGACGGAAAAGGTATTGGAGCGACATTGCCGCGCACCCGTACCTCGATCTCCCCCTCGCTCGGGTCCGACCCTCCGCCCTCTGTGTCGGTGTGCTCTACTTTCTTCCCGAGGCGGCTAGACAAAATCATTGCCACTGAAACGATAATCATCACCAATCCAATAAGCCCTAGGTCCATCGCTCCCTCCTTGGGTCATTACACCATATGTTAACTAACTGTATTCAAACACATTACCTATAAAATAGCAATTAGGGGATAAGTATTTTGCCATGTTACACTTTTTAGTATTACGTCCCCTAATTCATCATTCATTATTCTTAATTCTTAAGTCTTATGTATACCGAACAACAGTTTAATCTCCCTGCCATGCAGGGGCTTTCCGAGAAGCAAATAAGCGAGCATCTCAAGCTCTACAGTGGTTATGTCAAGAACACCAACGAACTGCTCGAGAAAATTCATACCGGCGAATCCAGCGGTTGGGATGCGTACACGCTGAACGAGTTGCGCAGGCGCATCGGCTTCGAGTGGAATGGCATGCGGTTGCACGAGTTGTACTTTTCCGCACTCGGAGGGGCAGGTAGTTCTCCTAGTGATACGCTCAAAGACAAGCTGGGAGATTTTGGCGGATGGCTAAAAAGGTTTAAAGCGGCGGGGATGGCGCGTGGTATCGGCTGGGTGCTCTTGGTTCACGACAAGCAAGCAGGAATGCTGGAAAATATCTGGGTCAGTGATCACGACATTGGGCATCTTGCCGGCACGAACATTCTCATCGCCATGGATGTTTGGGAACATGCTTTTCTTTTAGATTATCTTCCCTCGCAACGCAAAGACTATATCGAAGCCTTCTTTGCGAATCTTAATTGGAACATGGTCGAGTCACGCTTGACCTAAGTATTTAGCGTCCCGAACGCCTTGGCGTTCGGGACGCTAAATACTAGCACACCACCCTTCCACCTCGCAGCACAACTCCTTCCTTGCGAAGGAGTTGTGCTTTTTCTCCTTGCAGGCCGTTGTACTCACCGACCCCTCCGTCAGCAAGGATAACACGATGACAGGGCACTCTTTCGTTGCTATTCCTCGCAATTATCGTACCCACCGCACGTGTGGCACCCGGTTCCCCGCCCGACGTGCCACCTCCCCATATGAAAGCACCCCGCCGCGCGGGATGCTCATTACGACGGCGATTACTCTATCGCTAAACAGGCTTGGACTACGAAAGGCTGTGCGCATTGTTATAGATCCAAGCAAAGACGGCCCCAATTATGGCACCGTCAATAAGGCCCCAGATAACGCCTACTCCGATGCCGTAGGCACTAGGCCCATATCCTCCCCAGAGGCTCGAGATAACAGCGACGAGGTTATTGCCGACGCCGTATAATGCCGAGAAGACCGCAAGCAATAATGCACAGAGCGCGAGCGTACCGGCGCTAGCAATTGCTAATCGCTTTACATCAAGCTCTACTGTACTTTTTTTTGTTGCCATGAAATAAACGTATAAAAATAATTCAGAATCATTATAACAACCAGACTTCTCGCACGCGAGAAGTTATACACAGCGCGCGCATGAATTTGTCGCCGCCTGTGTGCGAGGTCACGCTCAAAGCGGGAGAAACCGGAATCTTGAAATGAAATAATCTTGTTTAAATCTCGAATTCCAGATTCCTATTTCCTGTTTCCTTCTTTCTTGTGTTGCACTAGCGCATTGCCGGCATGCTCGCGATAGATGCAAAAATCACACTGCTCGCCCTTGGGCGGTAGCTCGTTGCTCTGAAGGCAACGCGCGGCAGCAACAAGAGCACCTTCCACCCATGATGTATCACCCTTATAGGGTATAAGTTTGACATCAAAACGTAAGATGTTGTCGAAGCGCGGTTCACTCTTTTTACCATTACAGTAAACGAAATATCCGAGAGGTGAGACGGGCAATCCATTCATCCGAAGGAGCCATTGGTACATCTCCATTTGTCTTTTGTAGCCTATCTGCCAGTCGGCATCGAGGGTGACCTCACTGTCTTTTGCCGTTGCTTTGTAATCAACAACTATGACATCCCCATCCTTCCCCACCCAGAGATCGTCGATAGCGCCCGAAAAAATGAAACCGCTTGCATTGTCAACATAGCGAACGCCTTTTTTTCCTTCTCGCCACTCCTCAAGTTTCGGATGAGTGTAGGGAATTGCTTCAAGCCCCGCCGCTACCATGTACGGGTGAGGCTCTCCCTTGGCGCGATAACCATCGAACTCTTTCTTGAGGAGATGGTCTACGGCGGAGTTTAGGCTAAATGGGTAACCCGGTGGGACATCAACGCCAAGTCGTCGATCAAGATAAAAGCATCGCGGGCACTTTATGAAATTCTCCAGTTTCGTACGTGACAACCAAAAAGGCTCTTTGTCACTCGGATCAAAAAGCTTCGTTGAGCGTTTGCCGCGGTAATATTCGGACATGTGAGCTATATTACCACGACCATACGCTTGGGTTAAGGTTCAACCTTGCGTTAAGGTTTGACCTTAAGCGAATTGTTTAGATGGTTTCTACAAGTTTAAGCAAGAGTTGCACGCCAAAGCCCAGCGCCCCTTTGGCAAGACAATCGTGTTCCTGGGAATCCATGCGGCCGGCCATGTCAATATGTAGCCACGGATATCCCTTGGCAAAATGCTTGAGAAAAACAGCACCCATGGTGGCACTGGCCGAACGAGAAACCTTGCTCATGTTCGAAATGTCCGCATAGGCACTTTTCATATCGTTATCGAATTCTTCACCAATCGGTAGAGGCCACAGATATTCACCGGTTACTTCCCCTGCCACTAGAGCCAGTCTTCGCAAGCGTTCCTCCGGCGTAAAGAGTCCCGCAAATCGATATCCCAAAGCGATGATGACCCCACCCGTTAGGGTGGCTATATCAACGACCGCTTTTGGATTATACCGTTTTGCATAGGAGAGAGCATCGGCGAGCACCAGTCTCCCTTCGGCATCGGTATTGCGCACTTCAACGGTCGTGCCATCGAGCATCCGCAGGATGTCGCCCTCACGAACGCTACCGCCAGAAATCATATTTTCCGCCGCGGCGATTATTCCTACCACATTTTTTTTGAGCTTCAATTCTGCGGCCAGGCGTAGCGCACCAATCACGGCCGCTCCGCCTGACATATCCATATGCATGGTAATCATGCTTTCGAATGGCTTGATGGAATACCCTCCGGTATCATGGGTGATGCCTTTTCCGGCAAGCACAATCGGCTTATCGGTCTTTTTGCCGCCACTGTACTCAAGCACGATGAGGCGCGGTTCATGCACCGATCCCTTCCCGACTGCGAGAATGCCGCCCGCACCAATCTTGGTAAGACCGGGAGCGTCAATTTCGGTTACTCTTACTGATCTTCCTTTCATTTGCATCCGCGCCCTCCGAGCAAGCTCAGCCGGAAATAGATCATTAGCGGGAGTATTGATAAGATCGCGCGCGTCGTTAACCACCCGTGCAATAGCAAGCCCTCGCTCCGCCTTTATTTTACTCGCTGTTTTGCTACCAATAAGAGTAAGGCACTCGAGAAGCGGCCAACCAGTTTTCGGCGCTTTTTTATAGTGCGTAAATTCATAGTTTGCAATACCTATTTCCGTTGCAACCAGTTCCGCAAGTTCGGCTTCGGAAATGTTTTGCGACCAGAGCGGAAGGTCTGGTAGCGACACTGCGAGCGACTTGACGCCTCTGGTGCGAGCGAGCATAACAGCCCGCCGCAAGAGCCAGATCAGCTCGCGACGGTTTGTTTTTGTTTTTTTATCCTTACCACGACCGATACGGACCTCCTTTATTTCGTCTTCGCTAACGACGATCTCGTCCGTATCTCCCATTGTGATGTCAAGAAAAACTGCCCGATCATTGTCGGTCAGCTCTTCTCGTTCTTTTGCAAAACGTAGCTCCATCCCGTTAGAAGCATGGTGCCTAATCACACGCCCGCAGTTTACTCTGCCACAAAGGAAGCCATGATGGCATTCCCCGCACTGTTCTTGAGAGGCATATCTTTATGGAGATCAAATTGTCGATCGCCGTCATCGTCGTGCAACATCACGTAATATTTGTTTTCAGGACTAGTTGCTCGCAGAAGCATGATTTCGATACTTCCCGTTCCCATCTCCATCCTGCGCGCGCCTAGGACATTACCCGGCATACCATCTCGATCTTCATGCACGACCACCCAACCAGTCTTCGTAAGTGTCGCCGAAGCAAGGACCATTGTTCCTGCTTTCTGATCACCTACCGAGACCGAGTCGGCACTAGCCTCTGCTTGCTTAACTACCGGAGCAGTCTCTACCGTCGCCGTTACGGGCGAGTCCGTACTTACGGTTGTCTCCTTTACAGCAGGGGCTGTGGGAGAGACATCGCTCGGAGTGCTCTGTGTAGCTGCTGCCTCGCTCGCACTGACATCGCTCTTCGTTACCGGCCCTCCAACGGCACGATTCTGTAGCAACCGTCCGCCCCCAAAACCCACCAGGATACCTAGTATCGCCGCCAGAATAACCTTATTCGTCTCAGACATACGTGTGTAGCTTTTTATAGTACTTACCTAAATGGAGCATTTATGTAAGTCTATTTAATAATAGTAGTCGGCCGACATTCTACAGGAATGAAAAAAAGCAAACAATACCTTTACAAGACCGCCAAATGCGTGCTCTTATTTTCAATCTTTTTCTCCGGTTAGGAATAAAACTGGTTTACCATCAAGTGTTATCGATATGTTTTCCCCGGCCGTTGTTTCGCTCGCCCTATAGCGAACGGAAAATGTCTTTTCCGTCACCACCTGAGCGCAACCGCTGCCGGTCCGTGGTTGTACCGTGGTGAGCGCTATGCTGGCATGCTCTGGAAATGTATGCTCGACGAATGCCTCCGCTTTCACTTGATGACACGGTGTTGGTACTTCAACAACACCATTGTAAATATGCTCGCCATTCTGATAGCGATGATGGACCAAAAGGCTTTTCTCGGCTGAATCGATGATCTGCTGCTGTGGCGTCGGTACCAACGTTTCCGTTTGCTGCGCCTGCGTTTTCGGCCAGGAATAGTATATCCCCGCTGCGATTGCAAGGACGATGATCACAATGATGCCAACGATGACTCCCTTATTTGTTTGTGGTTCCATACGTTTTTAGAATTAGGAATTAAGAATTAGTAATTAAAATAGTCGTTCTCTAGTTCCCAATTCCTGTTCCGAATTCCTTTCTACTTACAACTTGCCGCTTTGCTGTACCCTGCCGTTACTGCGGCTGATTCTGTAGCGAATGTGAGCTTGTTCTTCTCGCTTATTCGCCGCTCTCCCGCACAACCTTTGGTATAATACGTTGTCCCATTCTTTGACGCCACAATAGTACCACTAATCGGCCCCGAGTTCTTGACCTCATCGCTCGAAGGAGAAGTCATCGCCTCTACCGCCCGCCTGTTCGCCGTAGCTTGAACTGATGTGGAATGAGAGGATTGAAGCGGGGTGGAGGCGTCATGAAAAACAATAGGCACTTTATTCTCTTCAATCCTAGAAAGCCTACCCAGCCCAAACCCTAAAAATGCGGTAAGGATAATGACGGCCACCAGAAAAGCATCCTTGCTATAGAACCCAATCCATCCCTTGATTTTCTCTAGCATATAAGATATTATTCCATGCGTTACTTTCGTGAACAAGGTCTTCTGATTCCAGATTCCTAGTTCCTAATTCCTAAAGTCTATGGCACATAAGAAAGCTGGCGGTGCGGCAAAAAATCTACGGGATTCGAACCCGAAGTATTTGGGTATCAAGCTTGCTGATGGGGCGTCAGCCAAGCCGGGTGCAATCATTGTCCGCCAACGAGGCTCTAAGATCATGCCCGGAAAAAATGTCCTTGTTGGTAAAGACCACACACTGTTTTCGATTGCGACAGGCACAGTCCAGTTTACCGAGAAGCGCAAAACCAATTACGACGGCTCATGGAAACGTCTCAAAGTGGCCAACGTGATCGCCCAGTAATCACAGGCCCGAAATTCGAATCTCGAAATTCGAAACAATAGCTAAATTGCGAATGTTTGAAATTTTAAACATTCAATTTTTGAATTTGTTTCGTGCTTAATTAGTTGCACGTTCAACTACGACTACAATCTTTGCTTCTTTTTCTGCGACCGAGAGGGTTATCTCATGTTCTCCAAGTTCTTTGATATTCTCCTCGAGATGAATAGCCTCAAGGGGGGCATCGATCTTCAGTTCGGAGAAGATTACCGCTTGAACCTCCTCCTTATGAATGCCGGCAAATAGATGACCTTCTTCGTTCGCCTTGGTGACTATTGTAACCCGCTTGCCTTCAAGCGATGCGAGAAGTACACCGAGGTCTTCAAGTTTCTTCACGCGCAGTGCTTCGACTTTCTGGCGGCGCTTTTCAAGCGACGTAAGTCCGGCCTCTGTCGCCAACTCTACAAGTTTACGGGGCAAAAGAAAGTTACGGGCAAAGCCACCGGCAACTTCCTTAACATCAAACTTGCGCCCCAACTTGGGCACGTCTGCCGTGAGTATGACTTTCATCGTTCAGGAGCGTGAATTATGAATCATCAATTATGGGGATGAAGTGTAACAAAAATTAGACGCCAGCACAAGAGCCCCATACGTAACTGCTCACAAGACTGAGTGGTGTCATTCCCGCGTCAGATACCCCCGTACTTCATAATTCAGACTCCCTAATTCACAACGTATTGGCCTAAGAACACCTTCTCGAGCACGTCACTTCCCGCGAGCGCTGATGCCCGTTCATGAACAACGACATGCCCCCGATCGAGGATGTAGCCACGATCTGCAATGGCGAGCAGGCTTTTGACATTGTGCTCCACAACCATGATTGCAGTTTTACGTGTCTTGTTGATCTCTTTGATCTTGGCAAACACTTCTTTCACGAGCTTCGGAGAAAGACCAAGCGATGGTTCGTCAAGTAAGAGCACCTTCGGTTCAGTCATAAGCCCACGGGCGATAGCGAGCATCTGTTGCTGGCCACCAGAAAGCGTGCCTGACTTTTGTTTACGGCGCTCGCGCAAAAGGGGGAACAAGTCCATCATGTCACCAATGCGACGCTTGATCTCGCTACGACTTTTGACAGCATAGGCTCCAATTTCAAGATTCTCTTCTACGGTAAGATGCGTGAAAACACGACGACCTTGCGGCACGAAAGCGATGCCACGCTCCACCATCTCATAGGGAATGGGGCGTACTGCATCCCCTTCCCAAAGCACCTTGCCGTGTGCAAGCGGGGCGAGACCAAACATGCTCTTGAGCACCGTTGATTTCCCCGCACCATTGGGGCCCATAAGGGCCACTATCTCACCTTCATCGAGTTGCACATTGACACCATCAAGAGCTTTGACGCCCCCATAGTGCACCGCAATGTTTTCAAGTTTTAGTAAAGGTTCCTTCATCGATACTTCTTGTAAACCTTGTCATGGTGATCATAGTCGAGAAAGAAAATTGTATTCACGCCAATTTCATACAAGAGTACATATGACCCCATCTGGACCCTGCGGTGATATTTCATTTCATGGCGCAAAGGCTTGCCTATCTCCGGATTTTCAACGATCCGTCGCATCATGTCTTTGATAGCTTCATAGAGGTGAGTGTCGCTCTTCAGAGCTTTTTTGAGAACCTTTTCTACTGGTGCCCCAGTTCTTATTTGATACATAGAGAAGTATCAAATGTTCTTTAACCATCGCTCCATGTCCTCTATCGAGTCAAACCGATGACCTCCTCCCTTTTTCATATTGGCACTTGTCTTAGCCAATTGCTTTAGTTTCTCCGGTCGTATTTCTGGCTCTTCGTTGATAGTTTTCATCGTAAGTAGGCCGCGAAGAGAGAATACTTGTTTTTCAAGCTTTTCCTGTCGTCTACAGAGCTCTTTATATTCGGTTTTTGTTATCGTTGCTTGCATAGAATGATTGTACAGCGGTTTATGACGTGGGGCAAACAAAAACTTTAGTCTCCTAAATACGCTTCGATGACCTCACGCTTTTGCAAAACCTCGTCTGGTTCACCTTCGGCTAGGAGCTTGCCAGCATCGAGCACAAAGACGTAGTCACAGAGATCGCGAATGATCTGCATGTCGTGCTCAATGAGCATAACTGTCTTGCCGCGCTCACGCAGTTCCATAACAATGCTTTTAACCAACTTCACCATCTCCGGAAAAAGCCCGGCAAAAGGCTCGTCGAGAAGGA
>OBEQ010171451.1_pt1 | contig 10653 bp, 7 predicted proteins | sample 1670901 | NCBI WGS metagenome assembly OBEQ01 (sample SAMEA104232315, study PRJEB22302) | groundwater metagenome | biome: forest; feature: aquifer; material: groundwater | place: USA | collected 2011-08-07 | depth 5.4 m | reverse complement strand
CGCAACGTGGTCGCCTTCACCCGAATGAGCGGGGTCGCGGTGACCAACCGGACGATCAGCTTCGTCGCCCAGCCACTCTATCCTCCGGGGATCAACGACTCCTCGCCGGCCCCGTTCTTCCAACTCTACCTGAACGACGTGGCCCGGCCCTGCAGCCAGGGGAGCGAGCCGGCCCATATCAACCAGAGCGGCATCGTCTTCTTCCCCGGGAGCGTCCCGCTCTATCGGAACGGGGTGCTCGTGGGCGGGCTGGGGGTCAGCGGCGACGGGGACGAGCAGGACGACATCGTGACGGCGGGCGGGGCCACGGGGTTTGCCCCGCCGGAGGCGATCCGGGCCGACCAGATCTTCGTGGACGGGGTTCGTTTGCCATTCCTCAAGTTTAACCGGAACCCGTTCCTGCGGTAGGGGACGACGCGATGGCGGCGCCCGGTGGTGGGATGGGGGATCCCCTGGCGCTCCTGGCCGAGCGGGCGCTCGAGCTGGTGCGCGACGGGGTCGTCGTGGGGCTCGGCTCGGGCCGCGCCGCCCCCGCCCTTATCCGGGGCCTGGGGGGCCCGGGCCGGGCCGGGGCCGGCCTGGGCGTACGCGGGGTGCCCACCTCCGAGGAGACGGCTCGCCTGGCCCGCGAGCTGGGCATCCCCCTGGCGGGGCTCGATGGCCCGCCGCTCGAGCTGACGGTGGACGGGGCGGACGAAGTGGACCCCCAGTTGAACATGATCAAGGGCTATGGCGGGGCGCTGGTCCGCGAGCGGATCGTGGCCGCGGCCTCTCGCCGCCAGGTCATCCTGGTCGGGGCGGACAAGCTCGTGTCGGCCCTGGGGAGCCGCGGGCGGCTCCCGGTCGAGGTGAACCCGTTCGCCGAGGCCTTTTGCCGGCGGCGCCTGGAGGCGCTGGGCTACCGGCCGCAGATGCGCCTGGACGGGGACCGCCCGTTCGTAAGCGACAACGGCAACCGGATCCTCGACTGTGGGACTGCACCGCTGCCGGACCCGGCCGCGGCCGAGCGGGCCATCCGGGCCATCCCGGGCGTCGTGGACACCGGCCTGTTCCTCGGGACCGCCCACACCGTGCTGGTCGAGGACGGCGGACGGGTCCGGGAGCTGGCCCGGAAGGAGGCATGAACGGTATGGACCAGAAGCCCGCCGACATCGGGAGCCTGCAGGCGCGGGCCCAGCGCATCCGCCGCCTGACCATCGAGATGCTGGCGGCCGCCGGCTCCGGCCACCCGGGGGGGAGCCTCTCGGCCGCCGACCTCGTCACCTGCCTGTACTTCTCCGTGATGCGCCACAAGCCCGAGGAGCCCTTCTGGGAGGACCGCGACCGGTTTATCCTGTCCAAGGGCCACGCCTGCCCGATCCTCTACGCCGCCCTGGCCGAGGCCGGCTACATCAGCCACGACCTGCTCACCTCCCTGCGCCGCTTCGGCAGCCCGCTGCAGGGCCACCCGGACCGCCGCAAGCTCGGCCTGATCGAGGCCTCCACCGGCTCCTTGGGGATCGGCCTGTCGATGGGGATCGGCCTGGCCCTGGCCGCCCGGCTGCGGGGCAGCCCGTCCCGGACCTACGTCCTGCTGGGGGACGGGGAGTGCGAGGCGGGCCAGGTCTGGGAGGCGGCGATGTTCGCGCCGCACGTCAAGCTCGGCAACCTGTGCGCCATCGTGGACTACAACCGCCTCCGGCTCGGCGCCAGCGAGGAGATCACCGACCTCGAGCCGCTGGCCGACAAGTGGCGCGCCTTCCGGTGGAACACGCTGGCCATCGACGGGCACGACTACGCGCAGATCCTGCGCGCGTTCGGCGAGGCGGCCCGCGTGGCGGACCGGCCGACGGTCATCGTCGCCTCGACGGTGAAGGGCAAGGGGGTTTCCTTCATGGAGAACCAGCTCAAGTTCCACGGCAGCGTCCCGACCCGGCGCGAGGAGATCGAGCGGGCGCTGGCCGAGATCGGCGGGGAGGGCAAGCGATGATCAAGCGCTGGCCGACCCCGATGACGCTCGGCCTGGCCACCCGCGAGGCCTACGGCCGGACGCTGGCCGAGCTGGGGGCCGAGAACCCCCGCATCGTCGTGCTCGACGCCGACCTGTCCAAGTCCACCCACACGGCGCTGTTCGGACAGAAGTACAAGGACCGCTTCTTCAACGTCGGCATCGCCGAGGCGAACCTGTGCGCCATCGCGGCCGGCCTCGCGGCGGGCGGCTTCGTCCCGTTCGCCTCGAGCTTCGCCTCCTTCCTCCTCTGCAAGGGGTACGAGCAGCTCCGTACCTGCTGCGCGTACATGGAGTTCAACGCGAACTTCGTGGGCAGCCACGGCGGCATCACCCTGGGCGAGGACGGCCCGTCGTACCAGTCGATCGAGGACATCGCCCTGGCCTGCGCCCTGCCCGGCTTCACGGTCGCGGTCCCGTCCGACGAGGTCGCGACGGCGGCCCTGGTCCGGGCCGCGGCCGAGCACCACGGTCCGGTCTACATCCGGGTCGGCCGGCCCCCGGTGCCGAGGCTTTACACGCCCGGCGAGCGTTTCTCCTTCGGCCGGGCCAAGACCCTGTCCGACGGGAACGACGCGACGGTGATCGCCAACGGCCTGATGGTCGCCGTCGCCTGCCAGGCGGCGGAGCTGGCCGAGCACAAGGGGATCCACGTCCGCGTGATCGACTGCCACACGGCCAAGCCGCTGGACGAGGCGACGATCGAGATGGCGGCCGAGGAGACGAGGGCCATCGTGGTGGCCGAGGAGCACCTGACCCGGCCCGGCCTGGGCAGCCTGGTCGCCCAGGCGGCGGCCAAGCGGCGCCCCGTGCCGATGGAGTTCGTGGGCCTCGAGGACACCTTCGCCGAGTCGGGCACCCCGGAGGAGCTGCTCCGGGCCTACGGGCTCACCACGGAGCACATCCTGGGGGCCATCGACCGCGTCCTCGCCCGCAAGGCGAAGGGGCCCAAAGGCGGGGGCTAGGGGTCGGGGAAAGATAGATAAGGACCCGGCGCGAGAACGCGGATCGGCCGGGATGCGGAACAGGCAAGGAGAGACACATGGCGCTCGGTGACCTCCGACAGTACGGCCAGAGTGCGTGGTTCGACTTCATGAGCCGGCACCTGCTGGCCTCGGGCGAGCTGCTCCGCATGATCGCCCGGGACGGCCTGGGTGGCGTGACCTCCAACCCGACCATCCTCGAGCAGGCGGTCAACAAGACCGACGCCTACGACGAGGAGATCGCGCTGCTCGCCCGCCGCAAGATGTCGGCCGAGGAGATCTACACCCGCGTGGTGGTGGCCGACATCGCCGAGGCGGCCGACATCCTGCACGAGGTCTACGAGGCGACGCAGGCGATCGACGGCTACGTGAGCCTCGAGGTCTCGCCCACCCTGGCCCACGACACCGAGGGGACGGTGGCCGAGGCGATCAAGCTGTGGAAGCTCCTGAACCGGGACAATGCCATGATCAAGGTCCCGGGGACCGCGGCCGGCTTCCCGGCCGTCCGGCGCCTCATCGCCGAGGGGATCAACATCAACATCACGCTGCTGTTCTCGGAGGCGGACTACGAGGCGGCGGCCCGGGCCTTCATCGACGGCCTGAAGGACCGGGCGGCGAAGGGGGGCGACCTCCGGAAGGTCGCCTCGGTTGCCAGCGTGTTCGTGAGCCGCATCGATGCCACGGCCGACAAGGAGCTCGACCGGCTGATCGCGGCGGCGCGCGAACCCGAGAGCAAGGCGCGCCTGGAAGCCCTCAAGGGCAAGGCGGCCATCGCCAACTCCAAGCTGGTCTATCAACGCTTCAAGCAGATGTTCGGGAGCCCGGAGTTCCAGGCGCTGGAGGCCAAGGGGGCCCAGCGCCAGCGGCCGCTGTGGGCCTCGACCGGCACCAAGAACCCCAAGTACAGCGACGTGCTCTACATCGAGGAGCTGGTCGGGCCCGACACCGTCAACACCATGCCGCCGGGCACCCTGGCCGCCTTCCGCGACCACGGCCGGGCCCGCCCGACCATCGAGCAGGACGTCGAGGGGGCCCGGCGAGCCTTCGCCGAGCTGGCGGCCGTGGGCGTGGACATTCCGAAGATCCACGTCCGGCTCAAGAACGAGGCGGTCCAGTCCTTCGAGGACTCCTTCGACACCCTCATGCTGGGGATCGACACCAAGCGCAAGGCCGCCTTCCTCAAGGGCCGCTACGAGATCGCCGGGGCCAAGCTCGGGCGCGAGCTGGACCGCTACAACGTGGAGCTGCAGCTCTCGGGGTTCGTCGAGGGGCTGTGGGCCAAGCGGCCCGACCTCTGGTCCGAGGACCCGGCCGAGCAGAAGCGGATCGCCAACCGCCTGGGCTGGCTCGAGTCCCCGGAGCTGATGGCCAAGAACCTGTCCCGGCTGAAGCGGTTCGCCGCGGCCGTCCGGAAGGACGGCATCCGGCACGTCGTCCTGCTCGGGATGGGCGGCTCGAGCCTCGCGCCGGAGGTGATGCGGGCCGTCCTCGGGGTCCAGGCCGGGTCGCCCGCCTTCACCATGCTCGACACCACCGACCCGACCGCCATCCGCGCTCTGGAGCGCGCCATCCCCATCCGGGAGACGCTCTTCATCGTCGCGAGCAAGTCGGGCACCACCATCGAGCCGAACGCCCTGGCCGCCTACTTCAAGTCCCGCCTGGAGGCGGCCGGGGTGGCGCAGCCGGCCCGGCACCTGGTGGCCATCACCGACGAGGGCACGGCCCTGCACGAGCTGGCCGCGCAGGAGAAATACCGCGAGGCCTTCGTCAACCCGGCCGACATCGGCGGCCGCTATTCCGCCCTGTCGTTCTTCGGCATGGTCCCGGCGGCCCTGATGGGCCTCGACATCGGCGGCCTCCTGGCCTGGGGCCGGGGGATGGCCCTGCTGTGCGGCCCGACCATGGCTATCGCCCAGAACCCGGGCGTCGCGCTGGGGATCGTCATGGGCACGGCGGCGCGCAGCGGGCGGGACAAGCTGACCCTCATCACCGGCCCGCGCCTCCGGCCGTTCGGCCTGTGGATCGAGCAGCTCATCGCCGAGTCGACCGGCAAGCGCGGCACCGGCATCGTGCCGATCGCCGGGGAGCCCCTCGGGGCGTCCGAGCAGTACGGCGACGATCGGCTCTTCGTGCGCCTGCGCCTGCACGGCGGCGACCCGGAGGAGCACGATCGGGACGGGAAGGTCGAGCGGCTGCGCGCGGCCGGCCACCCGATCGTGACCATCCGCCTGGCGAACCCGCAGGGGATCGCGGCCGAGTTCATCCGCTGGGAGGTCGCCACGGCCACCGCCGGGGCGATCCTGGGGATCAACCCGTTCGACGAGCCGAACGTCCAGCAGGCCAAGGACGCCACCAAGGCCCTGCTGCAGCGGCACGCGGCCGAGGGCCGGCTGCCCGCCCCCGCGCCGCAGTTGACCGTGGACGGCATCGGCCTGACCTTTGACCAGGTGGTGCTGGACAAGATCGGGAAGCCGGGCCGGGACGCCGCCCCGGCCCTGGCCGAGTTCCTGCGGCTGGGCCAGCCCGGGGGCTACCTGGGCCTGCTGCCCTACCTCCCGTTCGCCCCGGCCCTGGAGGCCCGGCTCGAGCGGCTGCGCACGGCGCTCCGGAACGGCACGCGGGCGGCGACGATGTTCGGCTTCGGGCCCCGCTACCTGCACTCCACCGGCCAACTGCACAAGGGCGGGGCGAACACCGGCCAGTTCGTGCTCTTCACGGCCGACCCGCCCGAGGATGTCGCGATCCCGGGCGAGGGGTACTCGTTTGGCACGCTGGAGATGGCGCAGGCCCTGGGGGACTTCGCGTCGCTCGAGGCGACGGGCCGCCGAGCCCTCCGGATCCACCTGCCCGCCCCCGAGGCGGGGGCCCTCGATCGGGCCTGCCGCCTGCTGGAGGCAGCGCTCGCCCGGTAGGGCGGGCGGGAGCGTTCCGCGCTCAGCCGGTGGCTCGCAGCGAATGCGACATCAGACCGGCGGGGGGAAGGGGAAGGTTCCAGCGCGGTCAGGTTCCTGAGGGCCGGCCATCCAGGTCGGTGTCGTAAGATGGTGGGATTTGGTCGCTGTGAATCGCAGCAGCAGCGAAAGGAGTGCAGGCCATGCAAATGGGCATGATCGGTTTGGGTCGCATGGGGGCGAACATGGTGCGACGGCTGATGCGGGGCGGGCATCAGGGCGTCGTATTCGACATGGACCCGAAGAACGTGGCGCGACTGGCCGGCGAAGGGGCCGCCGGGACGGCCTCGCTCGACGAGTTCGTCCGCAAGCTGAACAAGCCGCGCGTGGCATGGGTCATGGTGCCCGCGGGCGATCCCACAGAAAAGACGGTGATGGCGCTCGGCGAGCGGATGGAGGCGGGGGACATCATCATCGACGGGGGGAATTCCAACTACAAAGACGACGTGCGCCGCGCCAAGGCCATGCAACCCAAGGGCATCCAGTATGTGGATGTGGGGACGAGCGGGGGGATCTGGGGAATCGACCGGGGCTACTGCATGATGGTCGGCGGCCCCCAGAAGGCGGTCGCGCACCTGGACCCGATCCTCAAGACCCTGGCGCCAGGACGCGGGAATACCCCGCCGTCACCCGGACGCGAGCGGATGGGCGGCACCGCCGATGATGGGTACCTGCACTGTGGCCCGAGTGGCGCCGGTCATTTCGTCAAGATGGTGCACAACGGCATCGAGTATGGTCTCATGCAGGCCTACGCGGAGGGCTTCGACATCTTCCGCAATGCGAACTCCAAGGAGCTCCCGGAGGAGCATCGCTTCGACTTGAATGTGGCGGACATCGCGGAGGTGTGGCGGCGCGGCAGCGTGGTGGGTTCGTGGCTGCTCGACCTCACCGCCATGGCGCTGGCAGAAAACCCGACGCTCTCGAATTATTCCGGGTTTGTGCAGGATTCGGGGGAAGGGCGTTGGACGGTCATGGCGGCGGTCGAAGAGGGCGTGCCCGCCGACGTCCTGACGGCGTCCCTGTACACCCGGTTCCGTTCGCGGCAGGAGCACACCTATGCGGAGAAGGTCCTGTCGGCCATGCGGCACAAGTTCGGTGGCCACGTCGAGCGCCCCACGGGGGGATAGGGAGGAGTGACCCATGGTGCAGACGCCGTCCCAGAACCCGCTCACGGCCGGGCTGGCCAAGACCCTGATCCCGCAGCCGTGCTCGCTGGTCATCTTCGGCGGCGGCGGGGACCTGGCCCGGCGCAAGCTCGTCCCGGCCGTCTACAACCTGGCCCTCGACGGCGTGCTGCCCGCCACCTTCGCCGTCATGGGCTTCTCGCGCTTCGAGAGCGATGACCTGGCCTTCCGGGCCATCGCCCGCGAGGGGCTCCAGAAGTTCTCGCGCCAGGCGCTCGACCCGGCCCGCTGGCCCGACTTCGAACGCACCCTGTTCTACGTCACCGGCTCGTTCGATGACCCGCGGGCCTATGCCCAGCTCAAGGAGCGCCTGGAGAAGGTCGAGGCCGAGCTGGGCATCCCGGGCAACCGCATCTACTACCTGGCCATCCCGCCCAGCCTGATCGAGACCTGCGTCCAGCAGCTCAAGGCGGCGGGCATGGTGGCGCCGCCGGATAGGCCCGGCCCGTTTTCGCGGGTCATCGTGGAAAAGCCGGTCGGGCGGGACCTCGAGAGCGCGCAGAAGATCAACGCCACCGTGGCGGCCGCCTTCGACGAGAGCCAGATCTTCCGCATCGATCACTACCTGGGCAAGGAGACGGTCCAGAACCTCCTCGTGCTGCGCTTCGCCAACAGCATCTTCGAGCCGATCTGGAACACGAAGTACGTCGACCACGTCCAGATCACGGTGGCCGAGCAGGAGGGGGTCGGCATCCGCTCCGTTTACTACGAGGAGGCGGGGGCCCTGCGCGACATGGTGCAGAACCACATCCTCCAGGTCCTGTGCCTGGCCGCCATGGAGCCGCCGTGGGCCCTGGACGCCGACGTGGTCCGGGACGCGCGCCTGGAGGTCCTGCGGGCCATGCGGCCCATCACCGGCAAGGATGTGGAGCAGTTCGTGGTCCGGGCCCAGTACGGTCCGGGCTTCACGCACGGCGAGGAGGTCCCCGGCTACCGCCGCGAGGAGGGGGTGCGCTCGGACTCCACCACCGAGACCTACGTCGCCATCAAGGCCTACATCGACAACTGGCGCTGGGCGGGCGTCCCGTTCTACATCCGCACCGGCAAGCGCCTGCCCAAGCGGGCCAGCGAGGTCGCCATCCAGTTCAAGGCGGTGCCGCAGATCCTGTTCAACGCCGACCCGGGCACCCCCCTCGACACCAACGTCCTGGCCCTGCGCATCCAGCCGGAGGAGGGGTTGTCCCTGCGCATCTCGTCCAAGCTCCCGGGGCCCAAGGTCCGCGTCTACCCGGTCAAGATGGACTTCCGCTACGGCACCACGTTCGGTGAGGCCTCGCCCGAGGCGTACGAGCGCCTGCTCCTGGACGTGATGGCCGGCGACGCGACCCTGTTCATGCGCCGCGACGCCGTCGAGGCGTCCTGGGCCTGGGTGACCGCGCTCATCGACGCCTGGCAGTCCACGGGCACGCGCTGGCTCCCGGAGTACCCCGCCGGCACCTGGGGGCCGCTCGAGGCCGACAAGCTCATCCAGGCGGACGACCGCCGCTGGAGGGTCCTGTGAGCGGGCCGGCCGCCGGGGCGTCCGGGGTCACGTCCCTCGCGCCCAAGGCGGTCGAGGTGGCCGCCATCGAGCAGGAGCTGGCCCAGCTCTGGCACCAGGCCGGGGGGGGCGACGCCGAGGCCCCGGTCACCCGCGCGTGCATGTCGAACCTGATCGCCGTCTGCCGGACCGGGGACGAGCTGGCGGCCATCGCCAACGAGATCCCGACGATCGTCGGCCGCCACCCGGCCCGCGTGTTCCTGCTCCTGGCGGATACCACGGCGGCCGGCGCCCGCCTGGAGGCCTACGTCACCACGCACGGCCACGTGCTGGAGGGCCAGCAGCAGGTGGTCAGCGAACACATCACCATCGAGGCCCGCGGGTCGGCCACGCGCGGCCTGCCCAATGCCGTCCGGGGCCTCCTGATCGGTGACCTGCCCACGGCCGTGTGGTGGGCCACGCCGGAGGCCCCGCCCCGGGCGGGGGAGCTGTTCACCGAGCTGGCCGAGCTGGCCGACCAGGTGATGTACGACAGCCTCGGCTGGCCCGATCCGCCCCGCCATATGGTGGCCACCGCGAACTGGGTCGCCGGCGACCGCGTGCAGCGCGCCGTGTCGGACTTGACCTGGCGGCGTCTGAAGCTGTGGCGACGCCTCATCCCGCAAGCGCTGGACCCGTCGGTCTCGCCGGGGGTCCTCGACACCGTGCGCGAGGTGACCGTGGAGCACGGCCCCCACGCCATGACCCAGGCCTGGCTGCTCACCGGGTGGCTCGCCCTGCGGCTGGGCTGGCGCCCGGTGGGCGGGAAGGCGACCGGCGGGACCGAGGCCACCTGGCAGTTCCAGGCGCCGCACGGCACGGTCCCGATCACGGTCCGCCGCCTGAGCGAGGGGGAGGCGGAGATCCAGACCGTCCGCTTCGTCGGCGCCCCCGGCGGGCGGGCGGCGGCGATCACCTGCGCCACCGTCGGCCCCGGGCGCCTGTCCGTGACCTCCGAGGCGGCGCCCGGGGCGATCCGGACGCTGAGCGCCACCCCCCAGGCCCGGGCCGACCTGGTGGCCAAGCAGTTGCCCGACCTGGCCCGCGATCCCCTGTTCCGGAACTGCCTCGCCTTCGCCCGGACCATGGCCGAGGCCCTGCTGCGGTGAGGCGCTGCGTCGGTCAGCGGCCCCGCGGGTGGACACGCCGGCCTCGGCCGGAGGAGGAGCGAACATGACCGAGCAGGAACGCCTCGAGCAGACCTGTGTCAACACCATCCGGACCCTGTCGATGGACGCGGTCCAGGCCGCCAACTCGGGCCACCCCGGGACCCCCATGGCCATGGCGCCGGTGGCCTACTGCCTGTGGAACCGCTTCCTGCGCTTCGACCCGGAGGACCCGATCTGGCCCAACCGGGACCGCTTCGTGCTGTCGATGGGCCACGCGTCGATGCTGTTGTATTCGATGCTCCATCTGACCGGCGTCAAGGCGGTCAACGCCCAGTACGAGCGGCTGGGCCAGCCGTCGGTGACGCTCGACGACATCAAGCGCTTCCGCCAGCTCGACAGCAAATGCGCCGGCCACCCGGAATACCGCTGGACCTCCGGGATCGAGACGACCACCGGCCCGCTGGGCCAGGGGGTGGCGACCTCCGTCGGCATGGCCATCGCCGGCCGCTGGATGGCCAGCTACTTCAACCGCCCCGACTTCGAGATGATCAACTACGACGTCTACGCGCTGTGCGGCGACGGGTGCATGATGGAGGGGGTGTCCAGCGAGGCCGCCTCGCTGGCGGCGCACCTCAAGCTCTCGAACCTGTGCTGGATCTACGACAACAACAAGATCACCATCGAGGGTCACACCGAGTGGGCCTTCAGCGAGGACGTGGCCACGCGCTTCATCGCCTACGGCTGGAACGTCACGCGCGTGGGCGACGCCAACGACCTCGACATGCTCGAGCGCGCCTTCCGCACGTTCAAGAAGACGGCCGACCGGCCCACGCTGGTCATCGTCGACAGCCACATCGCCTGGGGGGCGCCCAACAAGCAGGACACCCACGCGGCGCACGGGGAGCCGCTGGGCGAGGAGG
>OBEQ010067217.1_pt1 | contig 10655 bp, 12 predicted proteins | sample 1670901 | NCBI WGS metagenome assembly OBEQ01 (sample SAMEA104232315, study PRJEB22302) | groundwater metagenome | biome: forest; feature: aquifer; material: groundwater | place: USA | collected 2011-08-07 | depth 5.4 m | reverse complement strand
TCCCATAGCCCGGAGGATCTCGACCGCCCGGGCATCGGCCTCCAGCTCGTGCTCTCGGGAGAACGCGCGCGCGACCAGGGGGTTGACCACGAGGTCGCCGAGGCTCGCCCCGGGAATGAACACGCCGAGCAGCGAGAAGCCTGCGGTGATGGAGAGCGAGAGGGCTTGCTTCTTTCCCAGGTGCCCGAGCACCTCATGGGCGACCTCGTGGGCGACCAGCGGTTCCACGACGTGGACGGGCATCCGGGCCAGGCCGTCGGTCACGTAGAAGGTGGCGTCCTCCGCGCTCCAGGCCTGGACCTGGGGGGCGGCCACGAGCGCGAAACTGTAACGGTCCGGATCGTCCCCGGCGGCGACGGCGGCCTTGTAGAGGGCGTTGGAGACCTTGACGCTGTCCGGCTGCGTGAGCGACGGGAAGTAGGTGCCGCTGGGCACGCCGGCGCAAGCCGCCAGAACGAGCATGGCCCCGGCGACGACGAGGGCGCCTCCCGCGCGCAGAATGGGTTTCATCGAAGTGACCCAATGGTAGGAGGGCAGCGACCGAATCGGCGCAGTAAAAATAAGGCGCCACGGCCTCCCAGCCGTTGGGGAGGACCCGAGGCACATGCACCAGCCGTGGGAGAAGACGGGCGCCGGTGCGGTCGGTGATCCGGTCAGGCGAGATCGAAGAGCAGGAGCGCCGAGGGGTCGCGCGCGGCGAAGCCGCTTCGCCGAATCCTGGCGGGCTCCGGCAGCGTCCAAAGGGCGTATGAGCGACTTCCTGGTCCTGCTGGTGCGGTATGGGTACCTCGTCGTGTTCGGCGTCCTCCTGCTTGAGAATCTCGGCCTGCCGGTCCCGGGGCTGATCGTGCTCATCATCGCCGGGGGCCTCGTGGCCGGAGGGAAGCTCGGGCTCCCGCTGGTGATCGTCGCCGGGGTCGCCGGCGCGCTTATCGGCGATCTCGTGTGGTATGCCCTCGGCCGCTGGCGAGGCCGTCCGGTGCTGGGCTTTTTGTGTCGATTGTCGCTGAACCCCGACACGTGTGTCGGCAGCACCGAGCGGTTCTTCCTGCGCCACGGCATGCCGACCCTCCTGATCGCCAAGTTCCTTCCCGGCCTGAACACCGTGGCCCCGCCGCTGATGGGAACTCTGCGCGCCAGGTTCGGGTCGTTCTTCGCTTACGATCTCGGGGGCGCCCTGATCTTCACGGTGGTCAGCGCCGGAATCGGCTACGTCCTCGGCCTGGAGATGGTGGACCGGGTCCAGGCGGCCGCCTCCCAGCTGGGGGCGTTCGTCGGCTGGGGCGCTGCCGGCTTCGGGCTGTCATACGTGGGCTGGCGGTTCGTCCTCCGGATGCGCGTGCGAAAGGCGCTGCGCTCGGTCGGTCTCACGCCCGACGAGCTGCGTCGGCGGCAGGAAGAAGGCGCGGACCTGGTGGTCGTCGACGTGCGCTCCCCGCTCGCGGTGAAGGAGAAGCCGCGCCTGATTGCGGGCGCCCTCCGCGCCGGCCACGAGGAGATCGAGCGGCTCGCCGCCACGCTCTCTCGGCATCAGACGATCGTCGCCTATTGCGTCTGACCCAACGAGGTGTCCAGCGTCCGGGCGGCGCTGGCGCTCCGAGCAAGGGGACTGACGGACGTCTGGGTCCTCAAGGGAGGGCTCAACGCCTGGATGCACGCCGGCTACCCGACCGAGCCCGCCCCGGAAGCCCTCTGAGGCTACCGTCCCGCCGCTGACAATGTCAGCGCCTCCATGTTCCTCCGCCTGACAACGTGTTCAGTCGCTCCTCAGTCGTTTCAATGGGTTCGGGCCCGTGCCCGCTGGCAGCAATGTTGCTCCGTTCCGAGTCGGAAACAGTCCTCCAACACGATCCAGAGGAGGTCCGATGTTCAAACGGAGCCACGCCGAGCGACGGGGTGAGGGGTTCGGGGGCGGCGTCCTCGTGGAGCGATGCCCCAAATGCGGCGCCACCGAGGTGATCGGCGATTACTGTCAGCGCTGCCGCGTGAAAATCTCGACGTATCGGGCCTACCTGGCGAGCCTGGGCAAGAGGGCCCCGCGGGAGTCGGCTGGCAAACGTCGCTGGTTTGGCGGATTTCGGATTGCTTCCGGAAGGCAGGCTCCGGCCTCGGCCGACCGGCGTACGGACTACGAGGACAGGGCGCTCCAGAAGATCTATCGGGAACTGCACTATCCCGCGACCGCGCGCGGAGTCTACCTGGTCGTGCTCACCCTTCACCTGACGACGGCGGGGCGGGTCGTCTCGCTTCGGCTCACCGTGGATCCCCCGAACGCGGATGTCGCCCAGAGCGTCCGGACTGCGGTCAGCCGTGCCCAACCGTTTCCGCTCCCACCCGCCGCGGCCCCGACCGGTGAGACCGAGCGCATCACGCTGGCCTTCACGGTCAGCATCTAGCGCGCGCTTCTCCGCCACGATCGGTTGACAAGGGCCTCTGCCCGGAGTATCAAGGGCAGAGCCATGTCCGTCGTTTCCCGGTGCGTGCGGGCCCTCGTTCCCCTGGGCTTGGTCGTCTCGATCGCCGGCGCCCAGCCGCCCGCGATCTCCACCGAATTCATCCGCCTGACGACCGCCGACGGCGTCGAGACGGCCGGGCTCGTCTATGCGCCGGTCGGTCGTGCGCCGAGGGGCGGTGTGGCGCTGGTCCACGGGTACGCGTCCAACTTCTACTCCGGCTCGCCGGGGCACCTCTCGCCGGGGCTGGCCACGCGCGGCTTCGCGACGATCGCGATCAACATGCGCGACCACGACGCGGGTCCCAAAACGACGCTGTTCGAGGAGAACCGGTTGGATGAGCAGGCGGCGGTGGACGAGCTGTCGCGCCGGGGCATCGCGCCCGTGGCCTTGGTCGGCGCGAGCCTCGGGACGAACCGGGTTCTCTTCTACGTCGCCGAGACCCAGGATCCGCGCATCCGGGCCGTCGTGCTGCTGGCCGGCCCGGGCAACGCGTTCGAGTGGAACGTCCGGCGCTTCGGCCGAGCAGCCGCGACCAGGAGCCTCGAGGAGGCCGAGCGGCTCCGGGCGGCGGGGCGCGGCAAGGAGCTGATGGTGGTGGACCTCGGCCCCCTCGGCAAGGTGCTGTACTCCGCCGATCACCTGGTGAGCCTGCGGGGTCCCCAGACGAAGTCGGATCCGTTCCGCAACGTTGCGCAGGTCAAAATGCCCATCCTGCTCGTGTACGGGACGGCGGACGGCCTCGTGGATCTCGAGGTCGGGCGCCGATTGAAGGCGGCCGCGGCGCAGGCCTCCCGCGTGGATCTGGTGGAGATCGCCGGCGCCGACCACGCCTTCTCGCATCACCGGGAGGAGCTCGCCTCGGTCGTGGAGCACTGGCTCGGCGAGGTCCTCGGGCGGTAGGAGAGACCCGGACCAGCGCCAGGCGGCCCGGGGGCCGTCTGGGAGGAGGCGATCCCATGACCGAGTTCTCCCTCGCCGAGCGCGCCGCCCTGTATCGCGTGATCGAGAGCCGCCGCGACGTTCGGGCCTTCAGGCCAGATCCGGTCCCGGAGGAAGCGCTGCGCCGGATCCTGGGCGCCGCCCACCACGCGCCGTCGGTCGGTTTGATGCAGCCGTGGAACTTCGTCGTGATCCGGAGCGCGGCGACCAAGGCGGAGGTCAAGACTCTCTTCCTGCGGGAGAATGCCAGGGCCGCCGCCAACTACACGGGACCCCGCGCGGCGCTCTACCGGTCGCTCAAGCTCGAAGGCATCGAGGAGGCGCCGCTCAACCTCTGCGTGACGTGCGATCGGACCCGCGCGGGCCCGCACGTGCTCGGGCGGAACACCATCCTGGACACGGACCTCTATAGCACCTGCTGCGCGATTCAAAACCTCTGGCTGGCCGCGCGGGCCGAGGGGATTGGGGTCGGCTGGGTCAGCATTCTCGACAGCGACGACCTCCGGAGAATTCTCGCCATCCCGGCGCACATTGTCCCGGTCGCGTACCTGTGCCTGGGATACGCGAGGGAATTCTTTGACGACCCTGAACTCGAGCGCCGGGGCTGGGCGAGCCGCCTGCCCTTGGACAGCCTGGTCTACGGGGAGCGGTGGGGCCAGCCCGCCACCGCGTGAGCCGCGCCTCGATCACGTCGCGACGCGGTTTCGCCCGGCTCGCTTGGCGCGATAGAGCGCCGCGTCCGCTTTCCGTATCACCCCATTCGGCGCGGCACCGCGACGGTCCGCGTCGGCGGTGCCGATGCTGACCGTGACGGAGGCTTTCCCGATGCCGGCGCTGGCCCGCGGCTTTCGGGGCCTCTTGCGGGGTCGCCGGCGCCCGCGGACGGTGAAGGGAGAAGCCTCGATGGCGGCGCGGAGCGCCTCGAGGTGGGGAAGGGCCTCCTCCACCGATTTGCCCGGGAAGATCACCGCGAATTCTTCGCCCCCGTAGCGGAAGGCCCGTCCGCCGCCTCCCACCTTCGCCAGTTTCGACCCCAGCATCCGCAGCAGCTGATCGCCCACGGCGTGACCGTGTTCGTCGTTGAACCGTTTGAAGTGGTCTAAGTCCACCATCGCGATCGTGTAGCGCTCGCCGAGCTTCACGAGCGCTTCGTTGAGCGCCCGCCGACCCGGCAGCCCCGTCAGTTCGTCGTCGTAGGCCATGCCGTGTGAGGTCTCGACGAGCGATACCGCGAGGATGAGTCCCGCCGTGGTCAGGTAGATCGTGAAGCCGGCGCCCACGGGGCCGGCGCGGAGCGCGAGGAAGGCGGCGATCAGGGCCCAGAGCGAGCCGCTCTCCAGGGCGTTCGCCTGGCGAAGGAAGCGGAACGCGGCGAGGAGCAAGGCCAGGGCGAAGGACAGCAGGGCGGGCTGGGGGAGGTCGAGCGGCGGGAGAAAGGCCGGCTCGACGAACGCGTAGTCGAGCCGGGCGGCGATGGGCGCGAGCTCCGGCCGGGCGATCAGGGCGGCTCCGAGCACTTGCGTCAGGAGGACCCCCAGCGTCACCCGACCGCGCGGCGTCAGAAGCCCGCGCTCGGGGAGCCACGACAGAGCCGCGAGGTCCACAGGGAGGAGCAGCGCGACCGTGTTGAAGACGATCCGACCGACGCCCGCCGTCCGGGTGTCGCCGGCCGAGAAGTGGAGCAGCGCCCGATCGGCCAGGGCGAGGACGAGGAGCGCCAGGACGAGGCGGCTCCGCGCAAAGCGCCAGGCGAGCAGGATTCCTCCGCCGAAGAGGGCGTACGGATAGACGGGAAGGATCGCGGCGAGGGATTCTTGGAGGGCCGTCGTGTGCAGGACCACCGTGGCGGCGAGCAGCAGCACACCCCCGGGCACGAGCCGTCCGACGGCTTTTTTCACCCGCTCTTTATTCTAGCAGAGGGTCGCCGCGGCGGGCCGTCCGGGTGAACGCTCGGCCCGGGCACCGTTAAGCGGCCTCGCGCCTAGACATGGGTCGAGGGGTCCACGTCGTGACAGGGCGAGGCGCATAACCCATTGAGAAGATAGGGCTCCGGCGGTGGTCTCGCTGTTGCAAGAGATTTCGCTCTGAGACCAGCCTTTGCGCGGGCGCCGCCCGGGGAGGATCAGCCACGCACCTCAACTTTGAGGAAGTCCTGAAGATCCAGAATCAGGTCCAGCGGGTGAGCCACTCGGTCATTTTCAACCAGGACGGGAGCTTCACCTGCCGGAGGCGCTACCAGCCCCTGGCCAGCGAGCAGCAGTTCGCCAGCGACATCAAGCAGATCATGAGCGCCGTCCGGCACGGCAAGATTCAGATTCTCGACCAGAGCGTCGAGAAGGTGGGGCCCGACATCTTCGATTTCGTCGTCAGGTTCAAGCCGCTTCGCTAGGCGGTCCGCTCCGCGGCGCCTCTGCCGCCACTACTCCTCGAAGACGAAGACGCCCTTGCCGGTGGTCTGGGTGTCGAAGAGCCGGTACGCTTCCGCGGCCTGGTGGAGGGCGAACCGGTGGGTCAGGAGCCGCCGGAGCGGCAGCTTCCGGTCCACGATGAAGCGCGCGCATTCCGCCTGCCCCAGGCTGCTGAAGGTCCACGAGGCGTGGATCGTCAGCTGTCGCCGGATGAGATCCTGGCTGACGTCGAAGGTCGTGGGGCTGCCCTCGCCGACGAAGCAGACGCGCCCCCAGGTCGCGGCGCTCCGGACGGCGGCGATCCGAGCCTCGGGGTTCCCCGTGCAGTCGACCGCGGCCTCGACGCCCTCGCCGCGCGTCAGGTCGCGCAGCGCCGCCACAGGGTCCGCCGCGCGCGGGTCGATGACGGCCTCGGCGCCGAACTCCGTGGCGAGCCGCCGCCGCTCGGGAGCGAGGTCCACGGCGATCACGTGCGCGCCCATGGCGCGGGCGATCATGGTCGCGCTGAGGCCGACCGGTCCCTGGCCGAAGATCGCGAGCGTATCGCGTCCCGACACGTCCAGGCGCTTCAACGCTCCGTACGCGGTCCCCGTCCCGCACGAGATCGCCGCGCCTTCGTCGAAGCCGAGCTCGTCGGGCAGGGGCACGAGCGTGCCCGCCGGGACCTTCATGAACGGCGCGTGGCCGCCGTGCCCCGTCATGCCGTAGACGACGAAACCGTGGGGGCAGAGCTGCGACCAGCCGGCCCGGCAGTGCTTGCAGCGCCCGCACCCGCGGTAGTGATGGTTCATGACGCGCTGGCCGATCGGCGCCTCTGTCTCGAGGACGCCCGGGCCGCGCTCGGCGACGCCGCCGCAGGGCTCGTGGCCGGCGATGACCGGACCACCTGCGCCCCCGAGACCGAGGGCCGCGGTGGCGCTACCGCCCGAGGCGCGGTAGGGGTGCAGGTCGCTGCCGCACATGCCGGAGGCCTTGATGGCGATGATGACCTCCCCGGGGCCCGGCGTGGGGTCGGGGAACTCCCGCAGTTCGAGCTTCCGGTCTCCGAGGAAGACTACGCCGCGCATGGCGCCTCCGTGCGATCATAGCGACGGGGTCCGGCTGCCGCAAGCTCTGCCGGTTGTCCACCCCCTGACAGTGTTGCTGGTGCCCCGACGACGGGGGAGGAACGGGAAGCGGCGGAGCGCTTGTTTTTTCGCGGGGTAGCGCGGGCTTGCCGCCGGGGCCGGCTTGGCAACGAAGTTGCTCCCTAGTCGGGGCAAGCAAGGGGAGGAGACCACATGAGGCTTCACCGACGCTGGCAGCTCCTGTCCGCTCTCGCCGTACTGGTCCTGGCACTCTTCCTCGGGGCGTGTGCCGCGCGACCGATGTCCATGACGGTCTCCGCGCCCGCGCCGGGCGCCCCTCCTCCGGCGATGCCGGCCCCGGCCCCGCCAGTGGTCGCCGCGCCCAGCCCGCCCCCGCCGGAGGCGGCCCCGCCAGTGGTCGCCGCGCCCAGCCCGCCCCCGCCGCCGGCCACGCCGCCGCCTCCGAAGGAGTTCACGGCCGTGGAGGCGCTCCGCGAGATCCACTTCGACTTCGACAAGTACGACATCCGGCCGGGCGACGCGGCGATCCTGGACGGAAACGCCGACTGGATGAAGGCGCACCCGGACTCGCTGATCCTGATCGCCGGAAACTGTGACGAGCGCGGCACCGAGCAGTACAACCTGGCCCTCGGCGAGCGCCGGGCCAAGGCGACGATGCACTACCTCGTGGCCCGGGGCGTCCAGGCCGACCGCATCACGCTCGTCAGTTATGGCAAGGAGCGCCCGCTCTGCGGCGAAAAAACCAAGGAGTGCTGGGCCCGGAACCGGCGGACCGAGTTCCTGGCGAAGGAACGCTGAGGTCCGGGGGGAGGGGAGGGACGGCATGCGGGCGCTGGTGCTGGGGGCCATCCTGCTGGCTCTCGCCGGCGAGGCAGTGGCGGCCCCGCCTGAGGAGGCCATCATCTCCCTCGACAGGTACACATCCCCCCGGGGGAAAAGCCTCGCGATCACATTCGGCAGTCAGCTCCGCCAGATCTACGACCGCGTCTATCACTGCCGCCCGTGGCTCGAGGTGCAGAAGGGCGGTCTGGGCTTCACCCACCCCGTGGGGGTGCCGGGCGACGACCGCTTTCTGAACATCTGGGTGTGGGTGGACCAGCAGATGACCCCCGAGTTCGGGGCCCTCTCGCCCGCGCGCCGCGCCTCGGCGATGTTCTCCCGCCACGGCGTGGACCTCCTCCGGCACCTGGCAGCCGACGCAGGCCTCTTCGCCGACCCGACCCTCCACGGCTACTCGGTCATTCTCACCTGGATCAAGCCGAGCGCGGGGGGAGGGGGCGAAGCACAGAAGTCGGAGACGCTCGGCGTGTTCGCCGACAAGGCCGCCGTGCGCGGCTTTCTCGCCAGGCGGATCGGTGCCCGGGAGTTCGTCGGACGGGCGACGATCGTGGCCTTCGACGGCAAGGAGCGGCTAGGCCGGCTGCCACTGGAGATCTGGGACGACGACTTCGCGACCACCTTCAAGCTGAAGGACTACCAGCCCGAAAACAAAAACCTCCGCTGCTAGCGCACCAAGAAGTCGAGCTGCTCGAGCCCCCGGAGCGTCTCGACCCACTCTTCCGGATAGCCGCCGCCCAGGAACGGGGTCCAGCCGATCACGCAGTCGCCCGTCACGACCACCTCACGACGCGCATCGCGCCGAGGTATTCCTTGTACGCCGGGGCCGCCGGGACGGGCCGGGGCCATTGCGGAGGCGACGGCGCTGACGTATTCTACGCGCGTTCCGGGAGGATCCATCGGGCAGCCCGATGTCCAATTCGACGGCCGTCGTCAATCTCGAAGGCGTCGCGAGCCGCGCCGGGCCCGGCGCGGCCACCTGGGGCTCGCGCTGTCGGGGTGGCACGTACCTCTACCTCGCCCCCGCCCTCGTCTTTTTGGTCGTGTTCACGTACTACCCCATGGGTTTCTCGGCCTATCTCAGCCTGTTCCGGTGGAACGTCCTGACGCCGGAAAAGGTCTTCGTGGGGCTGGAAAACTACCTGACCCTCTGGCGCCAGCCGCTGTTCTGGCTCGTGCTGCGCAACAACCTCTTCTACGCGCTGGGCGCCATCCCCGCGACCATGGTGCTGGGGTTGTTTCTCGCCATCCTCGTCAACCAGAAGCTGGGGGCGGCCCGGGGCATCTACCGCGCGGCCCTGTTCTATCCGACCATGATACCCATGGTGGCGGCGGCCATGCTGTGGGTGTGGATCTTCAACCCCGGCATAGGTCTCTTCAACTACTACACCGGCTTCCTCGGGCTGCCGCGCTTGGACTGGCTCTACGACCGCCACTGGGCGCTCCCCGCCATCATCATCATGAGCATCTGGAAGAACTTCGGTTACTACATGCTGATCTACCTCGCCGCGCTCCAGGGCATTCCCGGCGAGCTCTACGAGGCCGCCGGCCTCGAGGGCGCGGGCGCCTGGGCGCGGTTTTGGAGCATCACCTTCCCGCTGCTGGGGCCGACCAGCCTCTTCGTCTTCGTGGTGGCCATCATCTCCTCGTTTCAGGTCTTCGACCAGGTTTTCGTGATGACGCAGGGCGGGCCGGCGGACCAGACCAACGTGCTCATCTTCTACATCTACCAGAACGCCTTCCGTTTCTGGGATCTCGGCATGGGGGCGGCCCTGACCACGGTGTTCATCTGCCTCCTGCTGGTGCTCATCGCGCTCGTGTTCCGCGCGGTCGGGCGGTGGGTCTATTACGAAGGGGAGTGAGGGGATGAGGCTCGGCGAGCGGGCGCGGAGCTGGTACCGGAGGGGGCGGCTCCATCTCCTGGCCACCCATTTGATCGTCGGGCTGTTCGCGCTGGTCACGTTGACGCCGTACCTCTGGCTTCTCGCCACGTCGCTCAAGTTCCGGACCGAGGTCTTCACGCCGACGCCCCAGTGGATTCCGTGGCCCATCAACTTCGGCAACTACCGGGAGGTCTTCGAGCAGGCGCCCTTCGGCCTGTTTCTGGCGAACACGCTCCTCGTGGTGAGCGGCATTCTCGCCGTGCAGTTGGTTACGGTCACGCTGGCGGCCTATGTATTCGCGCGGCGGCGCTTCCGCGGCTCCAACCTGCTCTTCATGCTCTTTCTGGTCCAGATGATGGTCCCGATCCACGCGACCTTCCTGCCGAACTTCCTCACGCTCCAGAGCCTGGATCTGCTCAACACGCGGACGGCCATGATGCTGCCGTTCTTCGCCAGCGGCTACGGCACCTTTCTTCTGCGGCAGGCCTTCAAGCAGGTGCCGCGCGAACTGGAGGATGCGGCCGTGATCGACGGCTGCGGGGGCGCGCGCTTTCTCTGGCACGTGCTGATCCCGCTCGCGAGGCCGACCCTGGTGGCCTTCGCCCTCATCAGTTTGGTGAGCCATTGGAACGACTATCTCTGGCCGCTGATCGTGACCGACACGCCCAATGTCCGCACGCTGACCATCGGGCTCGGCATGTTCGTCCAGCAGGAGAGCGGCGCGGATTGGACGCTGCTCATGGCGGCCACGGCCTTCGTGACCGCCCCGTTGCTGCTCATCTTCCTGATCTTCCAGCGAAAGTTCGTCGAGAGTTTCATGTTCTCGGGGCTCAAGGGCTAACCCATCACTGAAGGAGGCCTCTCATGCACCTCTGCAGGGCAATGTGGCTCACGGTGGCGGTCCTTCTGGCGTTCGCGGCGACGGTGCCGCTGGCGGCGGCGGCCGAGGCGCCCGGCAAGCTGATCCGGCTCACCTTCTACTATCCGGTCGGGGTGGCCGGGCCGCTCGCGAAGGTCATCGGGGAGATGACCGACCGGTTCAAC
>OBEQ012737922.1_pt1 | contig 10656 bp, 10 predicted proteins | sample 1670901 | NCBI WGS metagenome assembly OBEQ01 (sample SAMEA104232315, study PRJEB22302) | groundwater metagenome | biome: forest; feature: aquifer; material: groundwater | place: USA | collected 2011-08-07 | depth 5.4 m | reverse complement strand
CCTTCATAAGGATCGCAGACTAAAATTCTTGCTTCTAACTTTCCATCAACCATAAATCAAGGGGATGGTGGAGGTTTAAATAGTTTACTACTGTTGAGTAAATTTAGTTATGTTAACTTTCATTCATTTTTCTTTCCAACATATCTTTGTATTTTTTCTACAATATATGCTAGTCCGGCTGTCTTGTCAATAACTTCTATATTTCGTTCAGCCCATTCTGTTCGAAATCCTGAACTTGATCGTGCATAAAAACCTCCTTGATAACCTTGTTTTTGTAATCGATCATAAACTACCCATCCAACTTCTCCTAAAAATCCAGTTCCAGCTAAATCAGTATCGCAAATAATTAATCCAATATCTTCATTTTGTTGATAGCAAGAAAGTGCACTATCACCATTTTTTGCAGTAAATGTTTGACACGGAAGCTTATATTCTTGCACTGCCCTTGTCAAAATATCAAGTTGATCTGGATCATCATCAATAAAAAGTATTTTTGTTTTCATTCTAATCACCTCATTGATTTAAATTTTAATATTGACAAACATCAATTTTAGCATAGCGATGCGCAAATACTGTTCCAAGCATATAATCTATTTTTTCAGCTAAAAATAATTCTTTTTCATTTTTTGCAGCATTTTTTTCTACAATTCTTTCAGCTTCTTGTATTACTAAATGAACTGCAGAAAAAGGAATTCTCTCATTATAAACAAATGCAGTTAATCCATCAGCAGTCATTTTATTTTGAGCAATAGCATAGCCGGAAATCCGTTTGCATTCTTGTAGATAGAGTTGCGCCGTAATTTCTCGTGCAGGTTTTGCATAATTTTGAGCAGAGGATTCTTCATCACGAGCAATTGCAGAAATCTCTGCAATCCTTCCCATCTTATAACCAATGAGATCATTGTAAATAACAAGTGGAGTAACAGCACTTCCCCCTTCCGTTAATTGAATTCGCTTGCCAAAAGGAATAACCTCTCCTTCATTCTCTTTTCGACCTGAAACACTCGTCATTGGAAGCGCAACGAGAGTATCTATTGTATGTTCAACGCTTGCTGTTTCTAACGCTGCTTCTAATTCATAAGTTTCTGATCCCCATTTTTTCTTAACTGCTGGTTCTGCCATATTATTCGCCTCCATTTCTTATTTACTTTTTTATATTATTTTTCTCAATTATTACCAATTTGAATTATTTTAATCTTTGACATAAAAAACAATTAGCGTCAAGAGCCTTCAAGAATAAATGCTGAAGGCATGAACGGCAATTGACTTTCCTTCAAGCAATTTATTTGAGGCCCTTAACTGTAAAACATTTTTTCCAGGGAATACCGTTCAAGGAAAAAACGCTTCATGAGCATATTCAGGTATCTGAAAATTATCTTTTCATAATACTCAATTAGCAAACTAATTATATATCTTTTATGTATATTAAATATATTCAAGATATATTATAATATAAAAAATATAGCAAACCGCTAAATTTATATACATCTTTACAAACCATATGGAAATGAAACGAAAATTAGTCAAGCAGGGTATTCGGGCATTAACAATTACTCTTCCTGCAGCATGGGTTGAAAAAAATAATCTCAAAGCAGGTGATGAAGTTGATCTTACTGAAGCAGAAGCAGCATTAACGATTGCAACAGAAAAAGTAGTTTCACAAAAAGAAATAACTGTTGATGTTCGTGGTTTGATCCCAAGATTAGCCGATCGATTTATGGCTCGTGCATATCAAAAAGGCTATGATAAAATCACAATTATTTTTGATGACTCTGAAACAATGCTCGCGATTAAAAATAAAGTTGCTGAATTAATGGGATTTGAAATCTTAAATATTTCAAAAAATAAACTAGAAATTCAAGTAATTTCAAATCAATTAAATCTTGATTTTGATACCTTGTTGAGACGAGCATTTCTCATTTTGATGGATATGGCAGAAACGTGCTATACTGCATGGAAAAAAGAGGATAAAAATGCACTTGAAAATATTTTTTATCAGGATTTTGATGTCAATAAATTTACTTATTTTTGTCTGAGAGATTTAAATAAAAGCCAAAAGCGAATGGAATTTGGACGATCAATCTTATATTATCTTATTGAAAGTAGCGAAGACCTTGGCGATGAATTAAAAGTTCTTGGTAAAATTCTTGCAGCAGTTAAACCAGACCAAGAAATGCTTTCCTTAATCCAAAAATTCAATGAAATGTTTCGCTTAAGCTATGAATTTTTTTACAAACCTGAAAAGAAAAAAGCAGTGCAAGCATTTCTCTTAAATAAAGAAATCACTGCAATGATTGAAAATCTTTACGGCAAAAAAAATCAGCAGCTAACAAAAGCATTAATGTCATTAGATTTCTGCTGCAGAATAGTTTATCATTACACAACAATGCGCCTTGATACATTAAAGGAGTTGAGTGGTGATGTGGCATGTTAGAAATATACTGCCAATAAGATTCGCATGTGGATTACTCCACTGATTGTATAAACTAGTGGTATATTTCCAACATATTAAAAAAAGAATAACGCTTTTAAATAACTCATCATTTCTTTATTTTATGAAATATGAACAAAGTCCATCATATGCTAAAGAAAAAGCATTATACGTTCCAATCCTCTCAATACTTGAAGATTTAGCACGAGAGCAACGCAATTATGTTCTTCTACCGCATGAATCAAAAGGTGCAAAAATGATTGGTGATCTTCCAACTATTTTTAGTTATGACTTTCCAATTGTTCCACTATTAGACTTACAAGTTACGCAACTCATGGAATTTTCAGGTTACTATATCAAACATAAAAAAATGCCTTGGAAAATTCTCTATGCAAAAATATATCCTGCTTCTGAATCATCAAGACAGATTCTGAGCGTAAACTATGACACTGCATATTTTGAAAAAGAAGATTTAGAGAAAAAACTGAAAGAAGAAAATAGGGCATTAGAATTACACCCAAAAATCTTTATTCACTTGCCGAGATAATTGTTAAGAAAATCACAACAGAAAAAAACTCTCAACAAAATTTATAAACTTCTTTTATAATTATACAAATATGATTCAAATCTGTACTGTTAATGGTTTTTCTGATATTGGAAGAAACATGGTTGCAATTAAAGTAAATACTACAGTAGTTATTCTTGACATGGGTATTCACTTGACAAATTACATTCGTTTGTCAGACGAAGATGATATTCATAAATTTCCTGAGCATGAACTAATGTTCCAAGGCGCAATACCAAATGATGCAGTGATTAAACATTGGCAAGATGAGGTAAAAGCAATTATCCCAACACATGCTCACCTTGATCATATTGGTGCAATTCCTTTTTTAGCAAAAAAATATAATGCAGAAATTCTCTGCACGCCATTCACACGGGCAGTACTTGAAGCAATTTTATCAGATGAAAAAATAAAATTGCCTAATAAAATAAAAACCCTCTCACCAAATGCAACCTACAAAATCGATGAAAACATAACTATCGAATTCATCGCCGTTACCCATTCAACACCGCAGGCAGTTTTTGTCGTCTTGCACACACCTGAAGGTCAAATTGTGTATACCAATGATTTTAAGTTTGATCCATCGCCAGTGATCGGAAAAAAAACTGATATTAAAAAACTGCAGGCATTAAAGGATGTAAAACTTTTATTCTGCGATTCAACAAGAAGTACAGATTTTAAAAAAACACCCTCGGAAGAAGTTGCAAAACAAATGCTGCAAGATACTCTTTTACACACACATCTTGAGAATGCTGCTGTTATCATCACCACATTTTCATCACATATCGCGCGGCTCAAAACAATCATGCAGCTTTCTAAAAAAATGAATCGCAAATTAATCTTTTTAGGTCGATCATTAGCAAAATATGTTGAGGCAGCTGAATCGATTGGCCTTGTTAATTTTTCAAAAGAAGTTGAAATTGCAAAGTATCCGAATGAAATAAAAAAAGCATTGCAAAAAGTGCAGGAAAATAAATCAGCCTACATTCTTGTTGTTACAGGTCATCAAGGAGAGCCAAAATCAGTTTTAAGCAAAATAGCAAATGATATCTACGCATTTAAATTTGAACAAAATGACGCAGTTATTTTTTCATCAACAGTAATTCCAACGCCAGAAAATAAGAAAAATCGAGAATTATTGGAAGCATTATTGCAAAAGAAAAACCTCCGCATTTTCAAAGACATCCATGTCTCAGGCCACGGCAGTAAAGAAGATTTAAGAGATTTAATTCTTCACACAAATCCAAAAAACATCATCCCCTCTCACTGCAACAAATGTCTTGCCGACGGCTTAATCACATTAGCAACAGAAATGGGCTATATAAACGGCGTTAATTTGTTTGAGATGAATGATGGCTCTTTCATGGATTTAAAATAGATTAAGTGGTATTTTGTTCGCAAGGCTGAACTCTGTGAATGCCTTGCTTAACTTCGCTCCCAATCGGCGAAAGGATTGTTTGAGATGAATGATGGCTCTTTCATGGAATTGAAATAGATTAAGTAGTATTTTGTTCGCAAGGCTGAACTTTGTGAATGCCTTGCTTAACTTCGCTCCCAATCGGCGAAAGGATTGCCTTATTTTCATTACCTCTTTATCCTCAATAATAGACTTTTTAAAAACTCTTTATTTCTCAAACCGAAGCTTTTATAAACAAAAATAAATTCACCTTTTTTAGCAAACAATATATATTTCAACGAGAGTTAATCTAAGGTGAATTTATTATGAAATTAACATTAGCAGAACCAAAATTTATCAAAGATAGCATTTCTATTATTTCAGAATTAGTAACAGAAGCACGATTTAAAATCACAACAAATGCAATTGAATTAATCGCAATGGATCCTGCAAATGTTGCAATGGTTATTTTCAAGCTTCTCTCATCAGCATTTGTCGAGTATCAATTAGAAAAAGAAATGGAAATTGCAATTAACTTAAGCAATTTTAAGCAGATCATGAAGCGAGTAAAGCCAAACGATCTTTTAACACTCGAAGTAACTGCAAAAAATAAACTCCAAATTACGTTAGCAGGAAATACAAAAAGAACATTTTCTTTACCTATCATCGACTTAGAAGAGCGTGAACAGCGAATTCCTGACTTGCAATTTCCAATTATTGTTTCCTGCCCATCAGATGTTTTAAATGACGCAATTGGTGATGTTGATATCGTTGGGGAATCAGTTTCATTTGCAGTTGACAATGGAAAATTCATCATTTCAGCAGAAGGTGATTTAACTGATGCAACAATCGCAATTGAAGAAAGTGAAAATCTTAAAATAATTACCGAAACAAAAGATAAAATAAAAGCAAAATATTCTATTGAATACCTTAAGAAAATGATTGAAGGCAGCAAAATCGCTTCAAATGTAAAGATTCAATTCAACAAAGATTATCCATTAAAATTAGAGTATAAATCAGTTGACAAAGTAATGATTACATTTATTTTGGCACCACGTGTCGAGAACGATTAATTAAATGAATCATTTTGCAAGGTAATTTTATGAGTAGAAAACAATTGCCCAAAGATAAATTCTTCAAAAAATTAGATCGAATGGCATTAGCAGTAACCTATAATGATGTTCGTTTGATCACTGGCTATTCCGAAGTTCTCCCTCATGAAGTTTCTTTAGTCAGCAAATTCTCAAAAAACATAGAATTAAAAATACCAATCGTTAGTTCTCCAATGGATACAGTAACAGAATATAAATTAGCAATTGAAATTGCAAAATTAGGTGGCATTGGTGTTATTCATAAAAATCTCTCAATGGAAGAGCAAGCGCAGCAAGTTGCAAAAGTAAAACGCCATCTGAATGGTTTAATTGAAGATCCAATTACAGTCAGTGAACAACAAACGATAGTTGCAATTCTTACAGAAAAAGAACAGTTTGGTTATTCATTTAATACATTTCCTGTAATCGATGATAATCGTAATCTCAAAGGTATTCTTTCACACAGTGATTTCGAATTCTGTAGTGATTTGCAGGTATTAGCTGGAGAAATAATGACAAAAGAAGTAATTACTGCACCAAAAAATACTACAATAGAACAAGCATATACTATTATGCGAGCGCAAAAGAAAAAAATGCTTCCTTTAATAGAAGAGGGTAAGCTAGTGGGTATGTACATTTATTCAGACGTAAAAAGAATCATGACAGGAAATTCAGCTGATTATAATGTTGACAAAAAAGATCAGCTCCGTGTTGCTGCAGCAATTGGTGTTGGGACAGAAGCAATGCAGCGTCTTGAAAAATTAGTTGCAGTCAATGTTGATTGCATAGTTATTGATACAGCGCATGCTGATACTAAATCAGTTATTGAAACACTAAAACAAATAAAAGCGAACTATCAAAATCTCGATGTTATCGTTGGTAATATATCAAATCCTGAATCAGCAAAACGATTGGCAGATAATGGTGCAGATGGAATTAAAGTGGGGCAAGGACCTGGTTCAATTTGTACAACAAGACTTGTTGCAGGCATAGGCACTCCTCAAGTTACAGCGGTTTATAATTGTGCAAAAGTTGCTGACCAATATGATATTCCTGTTTGTGCAGATGGTGGTATCGTCCATTCAGGTGATATTCCGATTGCAATTGGTGCAGGTGCTTATTCTGTAATGCTTGGGAGAATTCTTGCAGGTGCAAAAGAATCACCTGGAGAAATTATATTTATTGATGGTCAGCGTTTTAAAGGATACAGAGGCATGGGTTCTTTAGGCGCTATGGAAGCAAATGCCGGTTCAAGAGCAAGATATCTTCAAGCAACTGCTGACAAAAGAAAACTTGTTCCTGAAGGAGTTGAGGGCATAGTCCCCTATGCAGGAGAATTGAAGGATATTTTAACGCAATACATCGGTGGACTCCGTGCAGGGATGGGGTATACTGGTGCAGCAAGTATAGACGAATTACGGCAAAAAGCAGATTTCATGATGAGTACACCATCAGGAACAGCTGAGTCGCATCCAAGTATTACTATCACAAGAGAAGCACCAAATTATACATCAAAATAATAATCAAAAGTAGAAATAGAAAAAGAATAAATGGGGTAAACAAAATGAGAGTACGAACAACAATCGATTCTTTAGTCACAATTAATTTTAAGCCAATGCAAGAGCAAGAGTTCATCTTCTCAAATGACCATCTTCCAAATTTTCCAGCACTGCAATTTCAAATTATTTCAAAAGAAGAAGCAAGAAAATTGTACTTTACAAGAATCAGTGGAAAAACAAACGTTTATATCATTACTGGTGGTCAGCGAGGCGACGAGTCAAAAGGAAAAGCTACTGAAACTATTAGACAGACTGATCCAACAATTCATTGGGCAATGGCTCCTTCAGGAACGCATAATGCAGGAAAAGGTGTTTATACAACTGATGAGCTTGGAAATGCTGTCCGTCTAACATTTCATCTTTGCCCAGCAACATTATCCGATAAAAATATAAAAAATTACATTGGAAAGAGTACACAAGTTAATCTTTTTAAATTAGAAGAGGAGCTAGAAACACTTTTTACAAAAACAGGAAGAAATCAATTAGGAATTAATTATCATCTGATGGTTGATTCATTTGCAAACCTTGTGCTCCCTATAAATAGGGCAGAAGATATTGTCTGTGTTCCCAATGCAATGGGTTCAACTGTTGCAGGAGCAACATTTTCTTATAAGCAAGCTTCAGGAAAAAATGCGCCAATTCTCGAGCATTTATTATATGATCATCAAGAATTTATTAAATTTATAAATCGACAAATGCAGGAGTTCAATGATAAAATAAAGCATGACACAGAATTTGAATCATTAAATATAACAGGCATTGCTTCTCTGGGAAATGCATTGCAGAATGAGTTAATTTACAATCAAAATGATCGATTAAAAGCATTAGCAGGAAAACTGTCAAAGCAAGAAATTGATTTCTTCGTTGCAAAAAATCCAGCAGAATATTTATTCGAACAATACACAAAAATAATTGAGAGAAATTTATTTTATATTGGTGATTGTACTACAGAAATCAATAAGCATCTTGAAAAACAGAAAGCAGGTATTTTAGAAAGTGTCCAATCAGTTATTTTATCAGGGCCATTAAAATTAAGTCGAAATAGAACAGCTGCTGGAACCCACAGTGCGCAAACAATTGCTGATGCTAATCTTGATCCAACAATCTCAAATTATATTCGAACAATAATTTTTAAATATGGAAACACTGCTGTTGGTGGAAATGATAAGACAATTTCAGGATTCATAGCACAGGATCAATTAAGTAAATTATCTGCATATTCTTCAAAAACAAATGCAACACACACATTTGAAAAAACATCTGCACTTGATCAATTTCTAGAAAAAGATGAAATAGAGTCTGCATTTTTTCAAATTAGTGTTGCATTTACAACAGCAATTAAAAATGGAAATTCTTTAACAAATTCAACAGTAACAATTAAAGGAATTGATTGCCTATTTTCATTAGCAGAAGCAAATGCATTATTTACTGCATATCACTGGGGTGAAACAGGAGAAACTTCAAAGCGTGCACGAATTTGTCGTCTTGATGATGCAGTTGAAACAGGTTTAGTCTATGGAATTGAAAGAAATGCATACCAAATAAGAAATGCATTAGATAGAATCACAGAAGTTCCTCCTCATATTATTACAAGCTATAAAGTAATAAAACCCTATGCGGGTTATAATATTGGTGATATCATTCTTCCAGAAATGCAATTACGGCAAGAACATTTAACAGTCGATTCCTGTATTCCAATTATTGCTGCACTGCCTACAATTCCTTCATTAAATAACGATGGCACAAATAATCTTTTTACAGGAGCAGAACTCCATCCAAATCTCTGCACCTATTTAACAACAGTTGCTAGAGGAAATCAAATAATTGCAATTGCAAATGGTCCAAAAGCAGAAAATGTGCACTACATAAAGTAAATCGATTAACAAAATAAATGAATGGTGAAGAAAATGTATACAAAACTCTACAATCCCGATAAAGGGCAAATGCAAGTCGCAGGTTTAATCTCAGGTTCAGGTTCAAATTTAATTAAAATAATTGAATACGAATTGCAATTAAATCAAAGAGAAACAAAATCACCGTATCACGTAGCAGTTATCTTCACTGATAATGCGGCAAGTAATGCAGTGCAAATTGCTAGCAAATACAATCTTCCTGTGATTGTGCGAGATATTACTTCTTTTTACAAAGCAAAAAATGTACCGAGAAGAAATATGGATGTAAGAGCAGAATACGATACAGAAACAGTAAAAGCATTATCACCGTACAATATAGAAATCGCAGCATTTGCAGGCTACATGAGTATCGCAACAGCATCACTGATTGATGCATTTCTTGGCATCAATGTTCATCCTGCAGATTTATCAATTATGAGTGGAGAAAAAAGAAAATATACTGGTGACAATGCAGTAAAAGCTGCAATTCTCGCAGGAGAAAGGGAACTTCGTTCAACAACACATATCATCGAATCAAAAGTGGATTACGGAAGAATTTTGATGATTTCATCTCCAATTACAGTGGAACTTCCAAAGAATTTTGATACAAATCGGGATGAAATGCTTATAGCTACAGTAACCGAAAATCAATCACGGCTAAAAAAAGCAGGTGACTGGATTATTTTTCCAAAAACATTAGAATTTCTTGCAGAAGGAAGATTTGCAGAAGATGATCAAAGAGATTTATATCTTGATAATAATCCAATCCCGCAGGGATTACGATTACAATGAGGGCACAAATTATAGAACACAAATTATAAAACAATCTAAAATAATAACAGAGTTAAAACAAATGACAAGTTACAAACAAGCAGGCGTCAATCTTGATTTAGGAAATACAGTTTCTGAAATTTTGTATAATGCTTCAAAAGAAACATGGAAAAATAGAGCAGGAAAAATAGGCGAAGTAATTATTCCTTTTGATAATTTCTCAGGATTACGATATACAAAAATAGGTAATCTTCCTGAAGACGCTGTTTCAAACATGAATTTTGATGGCATTGGTACAAAAATAGAAATAGCAGAAAGAATGAATAATCATAAAACAGTAGCATTTGATTTATTTGCTATGGTCTGTGATGATGCAGTTATTCGAGGTGCAGAGCCAGTCCATCTTGGTTCTATTCTTGATGTTAATTCATTGGGAAAAGAGAATTTATTTCTTCAGCAAATAACACAGTTAGCGCAAGGTTATATACAAGCAGCAGCAGCAGCAAATGTTGCAGTCATTAATGGCGAAGTTGCTGAACTTGGAAATCGTGTTCACGGTTATGATAAATTCAATTATAATTGGGGTGCTGGTGTTTTATGGTACGCGCGAGAATCACGATTGATTACAGGACAAAAAGTGATTGAAAAAGATTTCATTGTAGCTTTGCAAGAAAAAGGTTTTCGTTCGAATGGAATATCATTAGTGCGAAAAATTCTTACAAAAAAATAGGGTAAATATTGGCATGTTAGAAGAACATCTGAAAATTCATTAAACATTGCGGAGCAAGTATTATATCCTTCAACAATTTATACAAAAGCAATTGTCGATATCACAGGTGGATTCGATCAGCAACCAAAAGCAGAAATTCACGCAATGGCGCACATAACTGGTGGAGGGTTGCCAGAGAAACTTTCTCGTGCATTAAAACCATCACAGTTAGGTGCTGAGTT
>OBEQ012167755.1_pt1 | contig 10656 bp, 10 predicted proteins | sample 1670901 | NCBI WGS metagenome assembly OBEQ01 (sample SAMEA104232315, study PRJEB22302) | groundwater metagenome | biome: forest; feature: aquifer; material: groundwater | place: USA | collected 2011-08-07 | depth 5.4 m | reverse complement strand
TAGGCTCATGGTGGCCTGCCCTGAATCTCAATCGATCTTCACGCCCGCAGCCTTGATCAAGGTGCTCCAATGCTTGAGGTCGCTTTGGATGAGATTTGAGAACGCTGGAGGAGACAGTGCGGTTCGCTCGAAGGTGTTGGTGGCAAAAAGCGTTCTGGTTTTGGGATGATCCAACGCGTTGGAAACGTCCGCGTGAATCTTTGCAAGGATATCGGGAGGCAGTTTCGCTGGGCCCCACAGCCCGAACCACACCGATGTGCTGAACCCGGGAACGGTTTCGGAGACGGTCGGCAGGTCCGGAAGGCTCGGCAACCGCGTTTCGATCGCGGCCGCGAGCAGGCGGATCTTCCCCGCCTTGGCGTGTTCCTCGACGCTTGAGTAGTTGATGATCATCGCCGAAACGTCGTTGGCCAAGAATCCATTCACCGCCGGCGCGGCGCCGCGGTACGGCACGTGCTGCACGTCGATTCGGGTCCGACGCTTGAGGTCCTCCATGCTGAGATGCGAATACGCGCCAATGCCGAAAGAGCCGTAGCTTAGCTTTCCCGGATTGGCCTTCGCATAGGCAAGAAATTCGTTGACGGTCTTTGCCGGCAGCGAGGGGCTCACAACAAGCATCGGCGTGCCGCGAGCCAGCAGCGAAATGGGCGTGAAGTTCGCCGGATCGTAGATCAGCTTCGAGAACAGCGCAGGATTTGCGGTGAAGGTCGCATCGGGCGCGACAAGGAGCGTCAAGCCGTCGGCGGGAGACCGCTCGACCGCCTGCGCGCCGACACCAGTGTTGCCGCCAGGGCGGTTCTCCACCACAACAGTTTGATTCCAAGTTTCCTGCAGTCGCTGGGCGATGACGCGTGCCATCACGTCGGTGACACCGCCCGCCGGAACCGGAACGATTAGTTTGACCGGGCCCCCCGGATAGTTCTGAGCCGAAGCCGCCGTCAACATAGCAAGCAGCACTCCGGCGACCGCTTGTGCACGTCGCAACATGTCGCTTCCTCCAATTTGTCTCTACCCAGGTTCTTTGAGCCGATGCTAAGCTATGCGCGTTTGATGGTGACCCTCCGAGAGATCAATCAGGGATGAACCGATGGGCGAACAAATCCGCCGGGTTGTGACAGGACATGACGAGAAGGGCAGGGCGGTCGTCGTCTCGGACGGGCCGGCTCCGTTTGTGCACGTCAACAGGAATGAGCGCGATTGGTTTTCCGTCGACATATGGCGCACGCACGAGATGCCGGCCAGGATCACGGCGGAAACAGAAGAGCCGACACAGGGCCCGCGGCGGCAGATGCCCACCAGGGACGGGACCGTCCTGCGTATCAACAGCTTCCCGCCGGAATCCGAAGCCGTGCGGAATATGAGCGCCGCCGACTCGCTGCGGGTGTTCGAAGGGCTGGGGAATCCGAGAGCGACTACCTACGGAAAGGGCGGCCGCCATCCGATGATGCATCGCACGGAGAGCATCGACTACGCCCTCATTCTGTCCGGCGAAATCACCATGCTGCTCGACGACGGCGAAGTGCTGCTCAAGGCCGGGGACATCGTCGTTCAGCGCGGGACCAATCATGCGTGGAGCAACCGATCCAATGCGCTGTGCCTTGTTGCGTTCATCCTGATCGATGGACAATTCGACCCGCAGCTCGAATCAAAGCTCGAGGCCGCATTGGGTTCCGGCTGACGCACGGCCATCCGCCAGGTCACTCCCATTTGAGTGTGAATGCGAAGGAATACCGCTCCATCATCTCGGAAATCCGGGCGGCGTGTTGTGCTCGTGCGGAAGGGTCCACTCCCTTGATCAAAATGGAAACAACAACTCCGCGCTTGGCATCGGGCTCGACTGCGACGTCGAGCTGACCGTCTTCGCAGCAGAGCCCAGTTGCATCCGCCAGGATGTTCCGAAAGGTGCGTTCCGTGATGTCCTGACGCAAAGCGTTCTTCAGCGGTTTGCCGACGCCGCTCAAGGGAAGGGCGTCCAATACGATGATCTCTTTCGGCATGGCCGCCTTTTCCTCGATCCGCGGCGTCAGAAACGCCGCGATATCGTCCGGAGTGGCTTTGGAGCCCGCGACGAGCTGCACATACGCTACGGGAACCTCGCCTGCGTAGCTGTCCGGCTTGCCCACAGCAGCCGCATGAACCACATCCGGAAACTGAAGCAGCGGTTCCTCGATCAATGCCGGATCGATGTTGTGTCCGCCGCGGATGATGATGTCCTTGGCGCGTCCGGTGACGAAGACGAACCCATCCCGATCGATTCTGCCGAGGTCGCCGCTGATCAACCAGCCATCGTCGGTGCGGGCATTTTTGCCGTGTGCTGGATCGACGAAGCCTGCCGCCTGGCCCGGCCCCTTGATCTGAAGGACGCCGATTTCGTCGTCCCCGCAATGACGGCTTCCTGCGCCGGGACCATCAATCGCAACGACACGGACTTGCGTATAGGGCTGACGGATGCCAGAGCCGCCGTCCTTTCGCTCCCCGTTTCGAGGATCGACGGCGATGCTCGCAGTGTTCTCCGTCATGCCGTATGAATTCAGGACGCGTACACCGGAGATCTCTTCGAAGCGCCGCTGAACGGAAAGAGGCAGCGACGTCGATCCCGTCATGAAATTCTCCCTCAGCGAGGAAAGATCGATGCCGACAGGAGGCGTCTTTGCCAGCACGGCCAGTGTCGTCGGCACCGCGGATAAGCGCGTGACGCGGTATCTCTCGACGAACTTCCAGTAGTTCGCGATGTAGCGCTTGTCGCGGGCGCCCATCACCGTGGGGATGAGTACGCTGGCGCCACTGGCGAGCGGCGGCAGGCAGCGGCCGATCAGACCGCCGACATGAAACATCGGTGTGTCGTGCAGAATGACTTCGCCAACCACGAGTCGCTGCGCGAGTTGAACGGTCCAATGCCGGTAGGACATGTTCCGGTGTGACAGCTTGACGATCTTCGGCAGACCCGTCGTTCCTCCGGAATGGACATAGGCGGCGATAGAGTCGCCAGTTACCGAGTCCGACCAGATTGGGCCGACGGGTTGGCCGTCCATTGCTGCATCGAGATCGTTGTCTGGCACAACCGCGCCGCCGGGGCCTCGCACCGACCAGATATTCACGCCCCGAGGAAGATCGCCAGCTATGCTCGCGAGCGACTCCCAGATCTGGAAGCCGGGTGTCGGACCAAGCGTAAGGATGGCCTTTACATCCGCTTTCCTCACCAAGCGGAGAAGGTATTTGGGCTCCAGCATCCAATTGATGGGAAACACGACGGCAGCCGCCATCGCACCGAGAATCGACCAATAAATTGCCGGGACCGCCGGCATCAGGACTGCGACCACGTCGCTCCCGCCGATGTCGTGATGGCGAAGCAGCGAGGCCGTCCTACCGATGTTGCCCTTGAGCTCGGCAAAGGAAATCTCGTCGGCGGCTCGCTCGGGATCACCGTCGGCAACGAAGTGAATGGCTGTTTCACCGGGCTTCCTCGCATCGAGGGCCAGCGCGATGCGATGAAGGAAGTTTTCGATCCGTAGCCGCTCTTCGAGCGGGACGCGCTCGATCTCCTCGATGTCCGCTAAAGATCGCAACGGCCGGCTCAGGAGCGCCGCATCCGCAGTTTCCGATATCACAGATGAATGAGATCGCAAGCCTTCGACCCGCGTCAACGCGACCATTGTCCCGCCTTCATGCTCCACGTCCCAGCTGCTTTCGCCAATCTGTCTTGAGGCCGGCGAATTTGACCACCTTACCCACTTATCGGTCTCCCTGCGCGAGCGCCGGGTTGCTGTCGGCCCTTGGTCTTACGTCCGAGGACATTGTGCTGCGGCTCGATATCGGCCTCAACACCGTTCTGACTTACCGCAACGAGCTTGTTGACGGCTATCCATCTCGTCACTGAACGAGTTGATGCATCAGCTCATGTTGTGATGGGCGGTATGTCTGTCCTGTCATCAGATGACAGTGCGGTTTGATATCCCGTGTCAGAATAAGTGACTGCGCGCAGGGCTGCTCGGCGACAGACGGAGAGTCCGTGACAGACATTCAGCTTGACGAGACGCATGATCCGACACGGCGGAGCTGGGTTGAATCGGCGAATCTTCCCGATGCCGATTTTCCCGTCCAGAACCTCCCGTACTGCGTATTCTGGGGGAAGAACGACGGCGGCACGCAAATCGGTTTGGCAATAGGCGACAGGATACTGAGTGTCTCCGGGATCGCATTGTGGCTTGATCGAAGGATAGCTGAAGCATCTGATTTCCTGTTGACTCCGTCGCTTGCGCCTCTCATGGCGCAGACGCCTGGTATGGACCGAGCTGCGGCGTTTCCGCATGCCCAAATCGAGTTGATCGGTAATGCCGGTCACTACCCAATGGAAGAAACGCCCGTCTGGCTGAACGCGCGCTTGGAATATTTCATGGGAGAGGGGTGCTGACTGCTTTCTCGACTGAAGCACCAAGGCGTACTGGTGACAGAGTTCGAGATCCATCAGCTCATCAAAAAAGGGGCAGTGGCAATGAAGATGACACTTACCGGTCACTATCGCGCATTCGTTGGACGAGCAAGTGCTGTCCTTGCGGCAATCTTTCTGTCCCACGCTGTGAATCTCGGCCACGCCGCTGGCATCGAAAAAGTCAGACTCGAAAATGGTGTGGAGCTGGCAGTTCAGAAGACGGGCAACGGCCCGATTCCGGTCGTGCTCGTTCATGGATACAGTTTGTCCTTGATGACGTGGGACAAGGTGGTGCCCCTTTTTCCGGCGGACAAGTACACAATATATGCGTATGACCTCCGCGGATTTGGCGATTCATCGAAGCCTGCAGACGGGTTCAACTACAAACAGCATGCTGAAGACCTTCATGAGCTATTGAAATCATTGAAACTGACCCGAGTGGTGATCATTGGACATTCGATTGGCGGGCAGATTGCGCAAGAATTCGTGATCCGGCATCCAAGTGAGGTCATTGCGCTGGTTACTTCGGGTTCTTTAGCGCGATCACTTCCGTCAGCCGGATATTCCGATGCAATACGTGCGCGGGTGGAAAGTTACGGCACGCCCGAGCAGAACAAAAAGGTACTAGAGGCCGCCATGCCTCGATATTTTGATCAGCGCAATGTGAGTAGCGAAGATATTCGGCGGTTCATGGCGGTTGCGATGAAGTCCTCCACCGCCGCTCTGCGAGAACAGTTGGTCGACATATTTTCCGCTCCAGCGCTGTCTCTCTCTCAGTTTCGCGATATCCGCTCGCCGACGCTGGTGATCTCAAGCTCAACCGATCCAATAGGTACGTTCTCTCAGGCTGTAGCTTTGACTGACGCGATACCTGGCAGTGAGTTGGCTGTTGTTGAGCGGGCGGGACATACTCCGATGTGGGAACGTCCAGATGCCTGGATGAAAAGAGTGCTCCCCTTTCTAGAGCGAAATCCAAAATAGCGTTGTGTCCGGCTGAAACATGTTTCGAGACCGCAACACAATCTGGATCGCAACACGAGAAAAGCATCATGGCACCTAAATATGGAATCACGCGGCGAACCCTCGGACGTTTGGGAGGCGGACTGGCAGCGACAAGCGCAGTATCCAATCAAGCGCAGGCGCGGAACGGCATTGATCTGCGTCACAGCACGGAGCTTGTGTCAAACCCGAGCGGGTTCTTTGACGTACTGGAGCCTTTTTCGGGTGCAACAAAAGCGCCCATGATGTTAGTCCATGGCGGTGGTCATACGGGCTCTTGCTACTTATCGACGGCCGATGGGCGCCCAGGTTGGGCGCAATACTTTGCGACAAGAGGGCACAAGGTTCTGGTCCCTGATTGGCCGGGCACTGGACGAAGTGGTCACGTGCCATTGGATCGCCTGACCGGCGAGCTTGTATGTGCTGGTCTGGGCAATCTGCTGAAGTCTCTCGATCATCCAGCTATTTTGGTCACCCATTCCATGTCAGGACCGTACGGATGGAAATTACTTGAAACTCACGGCGAGCGGATCAAAGCGGTTGTTGGCGTCGCGCCAGGGGGGCCAGGCAACATCCAGCCGATCGGTGAAATTCTTAGCAGAGATGGGGATACCATCGAGGTCAAGCTACAGCTCACCATGAAACTTAACGTCAAAGAGCTCGTCGTCGCGCCGAAAGGTTGGGCTGAGAAGAAGCTCATTGGCGATGGCACGAGATTTCCGCGGGAGCACATCGAACGATATTTGGCGTCACTCATCGCGGTGCCGCCTCGCTTGCTTTATGAGCGAGTGAATGTCGCCGACAGCCAACTCAAAGTGTCGAGTTTTACGTCATACAAAAACAAGAGGATGATGGTGGTTGTTGGCACGAATGACGTTGATCATCCCGTTGCGGTCGATCAACCGATTGTTGATTGGCTTAATACCAATGGTGCGAAAGCTGACTTTGTCTTGCTGTCTGATGTCGGAATATCCGGCAATGGGCATATGATGATGTTAGAATCTAATAGCGATCAGATAGCTGGATTTATTGAAGAGTGGATTGGCAGAATTTAGAACTGTCTGGCGTGTCTATCGGCGATAGCGCGCGGGTAGTCGATGGTAAGCCATACATTCGAATGCGCGCTACGCCAGAGCGGCTCCCTAATTGTCGAAAGCAAATCGCCCCGGCTTTGGGCCGGGCGAGCTCAATTTCAACGGAAATGACGGGTGTTTGTCAGGTGAGCTTGCGGCCCGACAGCTTCCCTAGGTTCCCGCGCATGACCGCCTCGCGCTGTTTGTTCGTGCACGTCACATCGGCGCTCGGCAGTATGCGGCGCGATCGTTGATCCTTGGCCTATGCGCGGATCGAAAATCGAAGAGGCAGCGATCAGGCCGCTCGCAATTGTGCAAGCGCGGGGAGGAGGGGGAAATGAAGTCGTTTACGTTCGGTCTTGCAGCGGTTGTTGCGTTTGTATCTGCTTCTGCCGTCCCGGCCCTCGCGGTGTCACCTCTCGATCGGGTGGACAGGGCGATCAACGCCATCGGCCGCGTAGGCCTCGAACAGCTCGATACGTTTTCGGTGAAGGGCAGGTTCTGGGAGCCCGATGAGTCTCATCGCGCCGGGGGCCCGCCGCTGCACGTCACCGACCTTACGTTCGAAACGACGCGCAACCTCGCGACCAACGCCGCCCGCATCAGCTGGGTGCGTGACTACCTCGTCATCCCGTGGCCGAGGATGAACAGTTATACGGAGGTCGTCGCCGAGGGTGTCGGCTTTGTCGACGGCAACGACGGCGGGCCGCGCACCGCGAGCCTGCAAACAGGCGCCGCGCAGAGGCCGATGACGGGTATCCGGCTGGCGGCGACGACGCGCGAACTGCAACGCACTTCGCCGGCGCTGCTTCGCGAGATAGCGAAGAACCCGTCGGCATTGTCGGCGCATCCCGACGTACGGACCGGGGTAAACGCCGCCCCGCGGTGCGATATCAGACCGAGCTGGCCACTTTCATTGTGATATTCGATCCCGGGTCCGGATTGCCGGAGCGTATACGGACGATGGATTTCGATCCGCTCCGCGGCGACACGACCTACGATTGGATTCTGTCGGATTGGCGCACCGTCGGCGGCATCAAATATCCGTTCAGGCAGCGCTACGAAATTGATCGACAGAAGCTCATGGAGTTCACGGTCGATGAAGCTGCGGCGAATCCCGCCGTCACGGCGGATGCGTTTGCCGTGCCGGAGGCCATCCGGACGTCGGCGCCGAAGATCGCGACCGGCAACGTGCCGTATCTCTGGATCCTGCGGCGGCAGCTGATCGGCTCGTACTACGACGTCGACAACCTGACGCACGATCCGAAGCGCGTGCAATTGCAACTCGTCGATCGAGCGTCTGGCATTTCGCAGGTGCAGGGGACGATCCATCACACGCTGTTCGTCGAGATGGACAGCTATCTCGTCGTGTTCGACGCGCCCTACATGGACGCCTATTCGAAGTGGGCGATCGACCAAGCCAAGCAGAGGTTTCCGAACAAGCCGATCAGGTATCTGGTGCTGACGCATCCCCACATAGACCACGTCGCGGGCTTCCGCAGCTTCGTCGTGGAAGGCGCGACGCTCGTCGTCGGCAAGGGCGCCCGCAAATTCTGGCGGAAAATTCTTGCCTCGTCCGACGCACTAGGCGTCGACACCCCGAAGAAGAAGCTGAAGGCGGACATCATCGAGGTGAAGGACTCGCACGTCATCACCGACGGCAAACGGCGGGTCGAGCTCTACGACCTGCCGACCGACCATTCGGACGGAATGCTAGCCGGCTACATCCCCGACGCGAAGCTGGCTTTTCAAACCGATGTCTGGACTGGCCCCGGCGTGGATTCCCTGGGTGCGCGCGCGATGCCGCGCCAGCGTGCGTTCCTGGAAATGACCCGGAAGCGGGGTCTCGATCTCAAGACGGTCATCGGCGGTCACGGCCGCGTCGGCGCCTACGCGGACCTGCTGAAAACCACCGACGGTACATTGGCGGACAGTGACAGCGTCCGCGTGGTCAACAATACCGGCGCACATGTGCATTTCAATGTCAGCCCGAACGGGTCTTACTGGATCGCGTTTGAGCTGGAAAAGGGCAAAGAGGCCCCGATCCTCAACGCTGCCTTCATCAATGTGATCACGGGGCGGCTCGCCTTCGGCGACCGCGTCGAGAAGACCGAGAAGATCGAAAATGGAAAGCGTTACCATCATTGTCGATCCGGAATGCAAATGCCGCATGGTGAAGCCGCTGTCCTAGACCAAGGGTAACCATCAGAGTGAGGGCGCGCGGAATAAGGTACTCAGCAAAAAGATGCAGGAAGTAGTTCGAAGTTGCTCCGACCGGCGCTAGGCCGTTGGCGAAAGCGCCAGCCGTTGCCACGTGCCTCCTAGACTAGGACAGCGCTACACACACGGCGGTCAGTCGTTTCCGGTACCCTTGCCAATGCGAGAATAGTTTTCTCTGATTTCCCGCGCTGCATTTGCGCCCCTCGGATCGAGCGAGAAACATCTCTTAACATCTCAAAATCCTGCGGTCGCTCGCCTCTGGCTAACGTCGGAACAAATCGCAGGAGTTCTGACATGTCAGACGTCATCCATTCGGGCCACACCGCTAGCTGGTTTGCAGCCGGCTCAATGCTTGGTCGCTCGCTTCGGGTCATCCACGAAGCCTGCCCTCCATGGTTCCTCACGTCCGCGACAATAATCGGCGTTGTCCTGTCCATTTTCACCAATCTCCTGTTCATCGGCGATTTCGCAGTCCGCCACCTCGCCGCAGCTGCTTCACAACCCACCGAGTCGCTATTTGCGGTGCACGAAATCCGCCGTTCCTGCAGTGAATACCCCTCGATGGGCCACCGCCGCGCACCTTTGCGGACGGAGCTGCTCATGGCCGATGTGCATGACCGAACGCGGACTCTGGCGCGTCTCTAGATAGAGTAGGACGATGACCAAGCTTCGCGACATGCATGCCGCCTTAGTTGTGGATGGCGTTCGGACCCGGGTGCGTACGCTGACACTGAGGACCTCCTTGGCGGGATCGCTCGCTCTGAACGTGGCACTTGCGGGCTACATCGCAATCTCGTTCGCAAAAGTGAGCTCAGCTCCAGGTGTCGTTTGGCCAATTCCGGAAGTGTTCGGAACGACGAACGGGCAGCAGTCTCCCGCCGATGTGGCGATCATCAGGGATGCCTACCGCACGGCCGCGCCCGAGATCCTCGCGAAGCAGACCGAGGTGATGCACTCGGCAGCGCGGACGATCGTCTCTGTCGCAAGTCCCAAGTTTGAAGTCGACGCCGTCCGGGACGCGGTGACGGATGCCCGAAAGAAAAGGGCGCAATTCGATGAACTTGTCGCGGAAACATTCCTCTCGGCGCTGGAACATATCTCGGCTGACGTCCGCAGAAGGCTCGTCGCCCAATACAGGCTGCGCGGATCGTGAAATTGGAATCCCAAGTGGGGTGATCTGTATGCTTCCGGTACGTTGTCTCGTTTCCACCGTTACTCTTCAAATGGCGTTATGCGGCGCCGCGTCCGCGCAAAGCCTGCTCGGATCGGTTGTCGATGTGATCCGGACGGGATCGTTCGCATCGTTTCCGACAGACTGGACTGTGACCGTGGGCATCGAAGGCCGAGCATCGCCGAGCTACTACGGATCAGGCAATCTGAACATCGATCCGGTTCCGGTTTTCTCCCTGCGTCCGGAGGGCAAGACCGCGCGATTTCGCAGCATGCGTGACAGCCCCAGCATCGCCTTGATTCACCTCGGCGGTTTCTATGCCGGCCCCACGGGCCGTTTTCAGAAGGCACGCAAGGAGGCGGACCACGATGAGCTCCGTGGCCTGGGCGACGTCGATTGGGCGCTCGAAGTGGGCTTCTTCGCCGAGTATTGGGCAACGGGCTGGTTCCGCACTCGCGCGGAGGTGCGGCGAGGCTTCAACGGGCACGAGGGCTTCGTTGCCGACCTGTCGGCTGACTTCATCGCCCCGCTGGGAGACAAGTGGAGTCTATCGGGAGGCCCGCGAATGAGCCTCGCAACAGCGTCCGCGCTGCAGCCATACTTCGGCGTGGATGTGCTTCAATCCGCGGCATCGGGGCTACCTGTCTTCGACACGAAGGGCGGCCTGAAATCGGTCGGCGTCGGCGGACAACTGAAATACCAGTGGACTCAAGAATGGGCATCGCGCGTTTACGTCGAGTATGAGCGCCTCGTCGGCGATGCGG
>OBEQ011358635.1_pt1 | contig 10656 bp, 9 predicted proteins | sample 1670901 | NCBI WGS metagenome assembly OBEQ01 (sample SAMEA104232315, study PRJEB22302) | groundwater metagenome | biome: forest; feature: aquifer; material: groundwater | place: USA | collected 2011-08-07 | depth 5.4 m | reverse complement strand
TGAGCTCCTCGAACCAATCCACCCGCATTGCTAAATTCTATCGTAATGGGATACCCACCTCCAAAATGCTCCCCCGCTTTTCCAAAATGGAGAATAAGGATGCAAGTAATAAGAATACCGAAGAATGTAAAGATACCGACTTTTCGTTCAAGATGGATTTGAGAATTCATGCGGGTTGACGAGTTTTCTTTTCGCTGTTCTCTAAGAGAACAAGATTTTATTCCTCAAAGCGGATTTTAAGGCGCATTCTCAGAGATTCCATGGATAAAGTTTTGAATAATGGGGTTGGGATTCTTTTGTATCTCATCGGGAGTCCCTGAAACAAGAATTTTACCTTGATGAAGCATCGCGATGCGGTTCCCAATCATGTAAGCGCTGACCATGTCGTGGGTCACCACAATCGAGGTCACGTTGAAATTAATAGATAATTTAAGAATGAGTCGGTTGATTGAATCTGCAATTTGAGGATCGAGTCCAGTTGTTGGCTCATCGAACAACATAATTTTAGGGCGACTGATGATTCCTCGCGCTAGGCCGACGCGCTTGCGCATTCCGCCTGAAAGCTCAGCGGGTTTTTTAGATTCTTGGCCATTCATGCCGACCAATTCCAAGGCATCGGCGACTTGTTTACAGATTTCAGTTTCACTTAAGATGCGCTGTTCAATCAAGCTAAAGGCCACGTTGTGAAAAACATCCAACGAATCGAAGAGGGCGGATCCTTGAAATAATACCCCAACTTTTTTTCGGATAGGATTAAGTTCGCGCTCGCTTAAAGGCACGAGGTCTTGCTTATTGATTTTTACAGAACCACAATCTGGTTTGGTGAGCCCTGCAATATGCCGCAACAAAACACTTTTACCACAGCCACTTCCCCCAATGATTACCAGCCGTTCTGATTCGCGCACATTCAAATTCACCCCGCATAGTACGGGCGTACTATTGAATGATTTATGGAGATCGGAAATTTCAATCATAGAAGAACAGTAAGCAGTGAGCAGTGAACAGCCAGCCTTTCTATCTTCGATCTTTCCTTCGACTCACTGTTTACTGCTCGCCATTTTACTTTTTTTAAGGCGGGATGATTTTGCTGAGAAACATCGTCGCGAAAAAGTTCACAATCAAAATCGAGATCGACGAATTGACGACCGCTTCAGTGGTAGCTTTACCAACTCCCTCAGCACCGCCTTCACACTGAAGCCCTTTCTGACAACTAACAAACACAATGATAAACGAGAAAAGGAATACTTTAATCAAGCCTGTATAAATATCGTTGGCTTCGGTGTATTTATACATATTGTGAAGAAAATAAGCGCTGTCAATCCCAAGCACTTCTACTGCAACAACATAAGCAGCACTAATCCCTGTAAAAATCGACATTGCGGTAAGCAAGGGGAGAGATAATGCCATTGCGATCATGCGAGGTACCACCAAATAATCAATGGGGTGGACGGCGAGAGAACGCAAAGCATCCAATTGTTCTGTGACTCGCATCGTACCAATTTCCGCTGCCATAGCTGCACCGACGCGTCCTGCAACCATGAGGGAGGTGATAATAGGGCCGAGTTCGCGAGAAAGGGCAATCGAGACGGCAGGTCCTGTTGAAGTATCCATTCGTACTTTATGGAACTGAAAGTAAGTTTGCGCTGCAAAAACCATTCCAATAAATGCGCCTGTGAGTAGGACGACGGGCAAAGATTTGAGACCGATACTGTAAATTTGAAATATCATCTCGTGCCGTCGAAAGTGTTGTGTGCAAAGTGAGTAAAAGGATTCCACAGCTAAGAGGAAGACCTTGCCAAGGTAATCTACAAAACCCAAGATGCTCCGTCCTATAAGCTCAAAAAAGCGTATCATTTCTCGTGCACCATAAAACAGAGAATCGAGAAGGGCAAGACACCAAAATGACAGAATTCAGAACTCAGGATTCAGAAGATTCTTACAAGGAACCTATGTTTTATAGGGGGAGGATTCGATTTTCTACCTATTTTCTGGCTTCTGGCTTCTGAATTCTGTTTTTCAAATGTCCCCTCTCGAATCCATTATTTGTGCTGAGATTCGTGAATGCGGCCCAATAACTTTTGCCCGTTTCATGGAACAAGCACTCTATCATCCTCAGTGGGGATACTATACTAAAGAAAATGGAATGCATAGGATTGGAGGTGGTGGAGATTTTTTTACAAGCGTTTCTGTAGGCAACTTGTTGGGAAAACTTATTGCTCAGCAATTTGCGGAATGGTGGTGTCTGATGGAAAAACCCAAACCATTCCATCTCGTTGAATGTGGTGGGTTCGATGCTCAACTTGCTTACGATATTCTAGAAGCGTTGCACCGAGATTCACCTCGTTGTACCCAAGCACTCCAGTATGTGTTGGTTGAGCCATCTCAACGTCTTGCACAGTACCAACAGAATCGACTCTCAGAATTTTCTTGTGTCCATTGGGTTCGTTCTTTTTGCGAGCTCGATCCTTTGGAAGGAATTGTCTTTGGGAACGAATTGCTAGACGCGTTTCCGGTTCATCTTTTGGAATCCTACCATGGTGCTTGGAGGGAATGGGGTGTCGATATGAAGGAAAATCGTCTGACATGGACTTCGCAAGCCGTTGCTTCGGCGGGTTCCTCCGAAACCGTAAGTACTACGGGCTCCTGCCCATGGGGCTCCACGTTCCAGCTTCCTAAACGGTATGAGGGTAAAGTTGAAGTTTGTTTACAAGCTATTACATGGTTGGAAGATGCCTGTAAGGTCCTTAGATGCGGGCGGATCTTACTTTTAGATTATGGTTGGACGGACAAAGAATATTTTCAAGTTGGGCGTCCTTATGGGACGGTGAGGGGATATTACCAGCATCGTCTCGTCGAAAATGTTTTAGTTAATCCTGGCGAGCAGGATCTCACGGCTCATGTTCGTTGGACACCCATTTTGGATACAGCTATCCGACTAGGTTTACATCTCGAGGAATTTATTCAGCAAGGCCGCTGGTTTACCCGTATAATGACACACCATCAGTTGCAGCTAAATCCCAAGGAAATCCGACAATTCCATTTCCTTACCCATCCGGGAATCATGGGAAATGTTTTTCGCGTGCTGGTGTTGAAAAAGGGAAAGCAAGTTTAGCCGCCGTATAACCTACCGATTAGCATATCTTTTATGGCCGTTGCTTTTTTAAAAGAACGTAATTTAGGGCGCATCCTTGCAGGACATCCCTGGGTCTACGCTGCGGACATTTTGCGTGTTGAGAAATCATCTACCGACGGAGGAGAAATTACGATACGCACGACAAATGGGAATTATATCGGAAACGGATTTTATAATTCGAAATCACGCATTCCTATCCGTATTTTTTCGCGTTCGAGGGAAAAGTTGGATGAATCCTTTTTTAGAAGGCGTTTTTTGGAAGCAAAAAGCTTTCGTGAAAATATTCTCCCGAATTTTACCTCAAACGTTTACCGCATGGTATGGTCGGAGGCAGACTTTTTACCTGGTTTAGTAATCGATCGTTATGGCGATGTATGGGTGATTCAGACCCTCACACTGGCAATGGACCAGCGCAAAGATTTGTTCGTGACGCTTCTTAGGGATATCTTTGGCGCCGAGATCATTCTTGGACGTCATGATGTTGCATCACGACAGTTCGAGGGATTACCACAACAGAAAGAAATTCTCTTAGGAAAAGTACAGGAACGATGGTTGGTAACGCTTGGATTGGCACGCTTCGAGGTGAATTTAATGGAAGGACAAAAAACTGGATCCTATTTAGATCAAATTGCAAACCAGATCGCTATTGGTTCTCTGGCTCGAGGCCGAAGAGTGCTCGATTGTTTCGCGTACGAGGGCGGATTTGCAATCCACACAGCATTGGGAGGAGCTGCGGAAGTTGAAGCTCTGGATCTTTCCAAAGAAGCCGTTGCTGCTGGCTATCGTAATGCAGAGTTGAATGGAGTGAATTGGGTGAAATGGAAAGTTGCTAATGTTTTTGATGTATTAAATGTTTATCAAAGGTTGCAAAGAAAATTTGATTTGATTGTGCTCGATCCACCGTCCTTTACAAAATCGCGTTCCAAGTTAACCGAGGCACTCCGGGGATATAAAGAAATCCATCTTCGTGCCTTTAAACTCTTATCGTCAGGTGGTTTATTGGCAACATTCTGTTGTTCGCACCATGTCGATGCCGAAACATTCCGTGCTGTAGTATTGGATGCAGCATTTGATGCTCGTAAAATCTTGCGACTGCGCCAAATTTTTCTGCAGTCACCAGACCATCCCATCATCCCTTCAATTCCCGAAACAGAATATCTTAAGGGATTTTTATTTGAGGTTATTTATTGATGGTCACATCAGTAATAATAAGCTTTAAGTTTATACTTTCTTAAATCGTTGTGAAAATTTTTGTGACAGGGGGTGCTGGTTATGTTGGAAGCATTTGTGTGGAGGAATTGTTGAATGCAGGACATGAAGTTGTGGTATTTGATAATCTTTCCGAAGGGCACCGTTCTGCAGTGGACCCACGTGCTACGTTTATGAAAGCGGATTTGGCAGATGTTGGAAAGGTGAGACAATCGCTCGCGGAGAGTCGTGCCGAAGCCGTGATGCACTTTGGCGCCAATGCGTTAGTGGAAGAATCGGTCAAAAATCCTTCCAAGTATTTTCGTAATAATGTTGCCAATGGTATTAACCTTTTAGATGCCATGCACGAGTGTGGAACGAAGAAGATTGTTTTTAGTTCTACCTGTGCTACTTATGGAAACCCAGAGCGAGTTCCTATAACAGAGGATCATCCACAGAGGCCCTTGAATCCCTACGGCCTTTCTAAGATGATGTTCGAACAAGTTTTGAAGTGGTATGAATTTGCGCATGGAATTCGGTATGTCATTCTCCGCTATTTCAATGCAGCGGGTTGCACGGAGAAATATGGTGAACATCATCGAAACGAAACTCATCTTATTCCCAGCATCATGTTGACTGCTTTAGGAAAAAAGTCGCATGTAGATATTTTTGGCAAGGATTATGATACACCGGATGGTACGTGTATTCGAGATTACATCCATACCATTGATTTGGCGCAGGCACATATTCTTGCCTTAAAACGGGAAGAGAGCACGATTTACAATCTTGGAAACGGTCAAGGGCATTCTGTATCGCAGATTCTTAGTGTATCGCGAAAGATTACCGGTAAAGAAATACCTTCTGTATTCAAGCCGCGACGCCTGGGAGATGTTTCACGTTTGATTGCTGCAAGTCATCGTATGAGTCGGGATTTGGAATGGATTCCTCGATTTCCCAAAATCGAACAAATTGTGGAAAGTGCGTGGGAATGGCATCGTGCCCATCCAGATGGGTATCCGGATTAAATTTGAATGAGCCACAGATAAAACACCGACCCTGTGTCTGTGAAAATTCATCTCGCAGATGCGGGATCTATGCTTCAATCTTGACCCTTCAACTTTTAACTTTAGGATGGGAGAGATAACGTTAGAACAGACGATTGTTGCGCTTCTTCGCGAGAAGGGAAAATGCTTAAGTACCGCGGAATCCTGTACAGGAGGATATCTCGCCCATCGGATCACCCTCGTGCCTGGAAGTTCAGAGGTTTTTCATCAGGGATGGGTGACGTATTCAGACCATGCTAAGGTTCAAATGCTTGGAGTTCCTTCTCACTTTATCCAGGAACATGGAGATGTGAGTGAGCCGGTTGTCCGCGCCATGGCGAAGGGTGCTCTCCAAAAATCAGGATCGGATTATGCGATTGGAGTGACAGGAATTGCAGGACCTTCTGGAGGAACGAAGGAAAAACCTGTGGGGACCGTTTGGATTGCCCTCGCTAGCAAAAAGAGAACCGATGCCAAACATTTTCTTTTCGAAATGGATCGTGAAACTTTTAAGATCATCACGACTCAAACCGCATTGGATATGTTGAGAAGAGAATTATTAAGAACGGAGTAGTGAAACTCCACCACCAAAGGCGGTGGCTTTCTGGCGAAGGCGGGTAAAAATTCTTTTACTTACCACAGTTCATTGGGTCCTGGAGGGATTGGGATTGTTTCACGAGTGGCAACGGGAGGTTCTCTAGATTTCGAATTCCTATCCTGGAGTAGCGACGGGTCGGACGAATAAAATTGCGGACGTTTTTCTAAGATTTGCTGACGCCAAATCGTGTAGTTTTCAACGATTTCATCAAATTCCTTTCGAGAATGAAGGAGAACGATCCGACGGTTGAATTCGGCTGCTGGTCCGAAACGCTTGGAATACCAAGTTGCTACTTTACGAAACATCCGACAACCTGTTTCCTCACCAAACACCTCGATCATGCGGTTAAGGTGTTTGGACATAATACCAAGACGTTCTTCGAAAGTGGGTTCAGGTAAAAGTTCGTTTGTTGTAAGGTAATGAAGGGTGTGTTGAAAAATCCAAGGATTATAAAAGGCGCCACGGCCGATCCCAATAGCGGCACAGCCAGTTTCGTCAAACATCCTCTTAGCCGCCTGGGGTGTCGTGATGTCTCCATTGCCGACTACGGGGATATGTCGAACAGCTTGAACTACGGATCGAATTCCAGTCAAATTCACTTTTCCACTAAATCCTTGTTCGCGTGTACGTCCATGAACAGTAATGCATGCCACTCCAACCCCCTCGAGGCGTTGGGCGAGGTCAGGAGCGGTTATATTTTTCTCATCCCATCCGAGCCGCATTTTGCAAGTGACCGGAATCTTGATAGCGCAGACCAATATTTCAATGAGACGAGTGGCCTTTTCATGTTCAAGCATCATCGAAGAACCACCGCCAATTTTGCAGACCTTCCGGACAGGGCATCCCATATTAATATCCACGGCTACGACTCCTTGCGATTCAAGAAAAAGAGCGGCATCACGCATTTCCTCAGGCACGGAGCCAAAGAGCTGAACAGCGAGTGGTCGATCTTCGGGTGAACTTTCGATAAGTTTAAGTGCTTTACGATTTTTTTCGAGGAGAGAACGTGCATTGACAAGATCCGTGGTGCATAAGCCTGCACCACCGATTTCTCGAATAATCAGACGAAAAGGCAAGTTGGTATAACCCGCCAAAGGTGAAAGGAAGAGATGAGAACAAAGTTCAAGTTGGCCGATACAAAAAGGCATAAAATGATTATAGTCCAATTTGCAGAAGAATAAATAGACCGCGCTCGTGTCACACGTTGGTACGCCATCCCGCGGCGAGAACCAACGCTTGACACGACGTTTTTCCCGCGTTGATCCCTTTTTGGATAGGGGTCATCTATTAGCGCGAGGTGTCAATAGTGTAATGCCAAACTAAATCTTTGGCGGGGAGCAAGTTACGAGGGACTCTTAACAAAAGCATAACACAATACCATCCATGGAAGTTGTTGGGATAAACTGGGGACTGGACTGACCGTTTCGCCTTTGGTAAAGGCCAGTTGGGGAATGCCGGTAGGAGCATTAACAGTTGCATTCACGTATGTCTCTCGTGAAGTTAAAGCACCGTCGCCTACTCCACCGTTAATCAGATCAAACCCAATGCCAAAAGTCGAAAAGTTGCGAATGCTTCCACCAATGGAGGTGTTCGTAGCAAAATTAAATATCCAGATTCCCCTGAATACATCACTAATATCTACATTGACCATACACTCATGACAAGATGGTCCTACGATTGCTCCAATACCTGCGTTTGTCACCGAACCACCGACAAAACCCGATCGAATTGATCCATTATTGTTTATATCCGAATGCACCCACAGGCCGACGTCGCATGACCGAATCGTACTCTCGAAAGCTATCGTGTTGTAAGAGTAGTGGATAACAATCCCTTCCCAAAACCCTTCCGCCCCACAATTATACAGGGCAGAGTCTTCTTGACCCTCAAGAGCAATGCCCCACAGATTCCAGTTTGGTGCTTTGTAGAGTGCCAATCCGGTTGCGTAAACATCGCGAACGATATTTTCTCTACCACCCGTATCGAGAAGGACCAACGGTCCTCCTGACCATTTAGTACTGGTAATGCCAATTATGGTAGCACGATACGCCATGTGTAGATGAATCCCACCACTGGGTTTTGGTTTGAAGCTTGCTTGCGGATTGTAGTCGGTTGTAAACTCCAGATTTCTGAAGCTCACGTAGTTAATTGGTTCGCAATGAGCCGCAATGATGTTCATCGCATGTGGACGATGCAAAGGTCTATCCAAGTCAAGCTGGATCGTGTTCGACACAGGTCCCACCCTTTTGTTGACGATCTTTCGCACCTCTAAGGCACCGTCTTGGGGCAAGAGCGTCTGCTGAGGGTTAGCAGATGTGTCGTTAATGTAGATGTAATCACCTACGACAAAGGGCTGAATCGAGAGCGTAAGAGGGTCGCGAATCACAATAAACGATTGATCCACAATGGTGGACTGACTGAGGTAGCTGCCTACTTGGAGGTTTCCACTATAATTAAATGGCGCGCGGCTTGGATTTGTCACGTCATTGGGATCATAATCGATGGTTGTGTGGACGGTCACTTTGGGAAAGCCGGGAGCTGGCTCGACTATAATGTTGTGCAATGGATGGCCGGCGCTATCTACTAATTCAATCGTTTGGTTAATTTGGATATGAGGACCGTTAATCTGCACCCATGGACGTACCCTAAGCTGATTCAAAAGTCTTTTGGAATCATCAATACCAACTCCAGATGGAGTGAATAGGTATGGTGTTCCTGACTGACTAAAGGATGATATAGGAATTACTATTAGTATGAATACTGCCATGTTTATCCATAATCGATTACTCATAAGGGAACCTCCGGAAACTACTTTTTGAGTTTCAGTTGTACTTCGGTTTGCGATCGGATCGATGTTTAAGTGCATACTATTCCTTTTTGCCAAATTTTTAAAGACGAGTTATTATAAAGGTAAGAAAGAAAAGAAGTCGATCCAATTTTTATCAATTCTCAGCTCTCAAGCGACCTAAAACCACTTTTGCAAAATCAGCTGTTTTACTGCAAGATGTTTTCATGCTCGAGCAACGTCTCCAAAATATTCAGCAGCGTATCGCTGCGGCGTGTGAAAAGGCAGGGCGCGACTCCGCCACAGTCACCCTTGTTGCCGTCAGCAAAACTCACCCACCCGAGGTTGTGAATGAATTGGCTCGACTTGGGGTACGCGACTTCGGCGAGAATAAAGTCCAGGAAGCGAAAGCAAAAATTCCACTTTGTTCAGGAAATCTGAAATGGCATGGGATTGGTCATATTCAAACCAACAAAGTGCGTGATGCGGTTCGTTTGTTTGAGATGATCCATTCCGTCGATTCGTTGCGCTTAGCTCAGGAGCTTGAAAAACATGCCAGCCTTCAATCACGGCGTTTGTCGGTTTTGTTAGAAGTGAATGTGTCGGGAGAGAAGAGCAAGTTTGGTCTTCAACCCGAGGAAGTTGTAGAAGTAGCGTTGGGAGTAAACCAGCTTTCTCATTTGGAGTTGCATGGGCTTATGACGATGGCGCCCTATGCGAAAGAGAGTGAAAAATCGAGGCCGTTTTTCCGCCATCTAGTTCAGCTTAAGAATAAAATCGAACAGAAATTAGGTGCGTCTTTGCCGGATTTGTCGATGGGGATGAGTGGAGACTTTGAGGTTGGGATTGAAGAAGGAGCGACGTTGGTCCGAATTGGCACAGCTTTATTTGGGGAGAGAAAGTCTACCGGTTTTCGCTCTCCAGAGGAGAATGTAGCTTGATCCTTGTTATACAGTGAAAAATTCACTTCAGTGAATAGATGGAAATAAGCCACTGATGAACACAGATTAACCGATGCAGTAATCCTTATTCCCGAATTTGTCCGTTTCCGTGGATAAGGTACTTATAAGTTGTAAGTTCTTCGAGGGCCACCGGCCCTCGTGCGTGAATCCGATCGGTGCTAATTCCAATTTCTGCTCCCATCCCAAATTCTCCACCATCGGTAAAGCGTGTTGAGGCATTGTGATAGACTGTGGCGGAATCCACTTCGGTAAGAAAACGTTGTGCAGCGGATTCGTTGCGTGTGACAATGGAGTCTGAATGGGCAGAGCCGTACGTGTTGATGTGTTCAATGGCTTGATCGAGAGAATCTACAACACGAATAGAAAGGATGAGGTCGAGATATTCGGTTCTCCAATCGATTTCACTTGCCGGGCGAATTAATTTTGAATTTTGAATTTTGAATTTTGAATTTCGGAGTGTTTTTAAAGCAATCGGGTCAAGTCGAAGCTCAACTTTTTGCTCGATAAGATCTTTCGCAATTCGTGGAAGGAACGTTGGAGCAATGTCGTGGTGGACAAGCAGGGTTTCCATGGCATTACAAACCCCGGGACGTTGACATTTGGCATTGAGGACAATTTTTCCGGCTATCACGATATCGGCATCTTTATCTACAAAGACGTGGCAAATTCCGTGGGAATGTTTAATGACCGGAACAGTTGCGTGTTTGGTCACAGCTCGAATAAGGCTTTCGCCTCCGCGTGGGACAATGCAGGTTAGGTATTGATCCATTCGTGCGAGTTCTCGTACAGCAGTCCGATCAGTAATAGATACTAATTGGATGGCATACTCGGGAAGATGGGATGCCTTGAGAGTTTCTGACATGATTGCGGCGAGAACGGTATTGGAATGGATGGCTTCGGAACCGCCCCTTAAAATACAAGCGTTTCCTGCTTTGAGGCAAAGCGCG